>Ga0100398_1000953_pt1 | contig 25221 bp, 23 predicted proteins | sample CryGeymeta201522_FD_81568 | JGI IMG/M metagenome (GOLD analysis project Ga0100398, IMG submission 81568) | Groundwater microbial communities from Crystal Geyser aquifers in Utah, USA - Crystal Geyser metaG 2015-22 | ecosystem: Environmental > Aquatic > Deep subsurface > Groundwater | place: USA...
GCTGATGCAGACCCAATTGGCGGCGCTGCAAAATCAGGTGGTGCTGTACAAGGTGCTCGGGGGGGGAGTGGGCGTTTCGCCGGATTTGCAAGCAGAGTAGCGTTATTTTTACCCGCATCGCGCAAAGACTGATTTCATGGCGTTCATCGACGAGCTGCGCACGCGTGTTGAGAATGTCCGCACCTTGTTAATTTTCATTTGGCATCAACAGACACAACCTTGTCGTTTCCCTGAATCTGAACTCCAATTGCAGCTTGCCTTTTGACAACGTCATGCGTTAGTCGGATATGCGCTTCAAGCGCCAGGGCGGCACGCGCGTCTTGCCGGTCTATAGCTGCCCGAAAGATGTCTTGGTGCTCCTTAAAAACATCGCGTCCGCTCGCATGGGCAGCGGTCAGTCGCCAATTAATATTGCGGTAACGTTCGGCGTGCCGGTAAAGAATCGACAACAGATACTTGGTCCAGGTTGAGTTGAAACCAGCTATCAGTGCTTCATGAAAGGCTTGGTTTCGACGTTCCCAGAGGTCAGAGCCGGACTCCGCGAGATCTCTTTCGGTTTTGCTCAGCAGATCGTAGCTGTGCAGCAGCGCAGCTTCCCACTGGGTATCTCCATGGCAAATAGACTGACGTAAGGCATATGTTTCAAGCGTCACCCGGGTATTGGTCACGTCTTCCAGATCGGTCATTGAAATAGGTGCAACCCGAAAACCCCGCTGTCCTTCTGAGGTCACCAATGCATCTGATACCAGCAACGACAGTGCCTCGCGCAGAGTACTTCCGCCCACCTCGTATCGGTCTTTAAGGTGTTCCACGCGCAGGCGTTCGCCCGGTGCAAGCTTGCCGCAAATCACGTCATGGCGCAACGCCAGATAGGCTCGCTCGATCAAAGTACTTGTTGTGGAGTTGGAGTCACTAATTGGCATGGTCATCATTTTTTTGTAAAAATCAAGATGAAACATATGGCTGGGGGTCAGGCTCGGTCGCTTTCGTGACCGCCGGTTCGGTACTACGCCGCTTTAGCCTATAGGCCAGTTGTGGACGTGTCAATCCCAACAGTCGCGCCGCCTCTGACAAGTTACCTCTTGCGCGAGTGACCGCATGATCAAGCGCAAGCGCCTCAATCTCATCTAGCGAGCAGCCGCTGTCCAAAATCCGCGAACTCAGGCTCTCAGCTTGCACACTGGGTAGCGTCACCAACTGTCCATGCCGGTCAAGTCCAGTTTGTCCAAACTCGGGTGTGCTGGGGAAAAGGTGTTCAACAGCGATCATGCCGCTTTGAGTTGCCAGAATGACGCCGCGTTCGACCAAGTTTTCGAGTTCTCTCACATTCCCACTCCATTGGTGCTGAAGCATGGCTCGCAGAGCGCGTTCTTCGAAGCCGACCACACGCTTGTTGTGTAAAACGTTGAAACGCATCAGCATGCTTTGCGCCAGCGGTTCAATATCAGTTTTGCGTTCGCGCAACGGGGGAATGGAAATTGGATAGACGTTGAGGCGAAATAACAAGTCTCTGCGGAAGCGGCCACTCAAAACCGCCTGCTCCAAGTCAACATTTGTCGCAGCCACCAACCTCACTTTGATCTTGCGCGTAGATTCGCCACCAACCCGTTCGATTTCGCCCTCTTGCAGAACACGAAGCAGCTTAGCCTGCGCAGCCAGTGGCAAATCGCCAATCTCGTCGAGCAACAAGGTGCCGCCGTTGGCCCTTTCGAAACGTCCGGATCGCGCTACAGTGGCACCTGTAAAGGCCCCTTTCTCCACACCAAACAGCTCGGACTCGACCAGTTCAGCTGGCAACGCTGCACAATTAACTGCGATAAAGGGCCCGTTCGCGGAGGACGACAGATCATGCAGCGCGCGAGCAAAGCGTTCCTTGCCAACACCAGTTTCGCCTGTCAACAAGACTGTCACCTGGGTCTGCGCAGCTTTTTCAAGCAAGGTATACGCTTTGCGGAAAACCTTGGAACTACCCACCATTTGCCCCCCTTTGTTGATTGGCTGAACGGATGACTTGAGGGACACCACTTGCGAGTGCAGCGACTCAATTTTTTCAAGCAATGAGTCATCATTAAAATAAATCCGATGTGCTTCACCGTCTGGCCATTCCTCAATAGGTCGACCCACGGCAAGGCAGTGGTCGGCGCCACAGCCGGCGCACAAAGTTTCCTTGAACAGGATCAGTCGACCCATAAAGGCACTGGCGTAACCGCTGGCGTAACCCTGTAGCGTCCAGCAGGTGGCTTCTTCCACCAAGCCAAATTCCTTCTTATGTGCAAAGGCCTCCCAGGAATCATCCCAGCGAAACTCGCCATAGAACTTGCCTAAATCAGCGTTTGTGGTGAGTTTGATCGGGGTAACGCAGGCTGCTCCTTCGAGCATATGAAGTTGCGGACCAACCATAAAGCAATCTTGGAAAGACGCCTCCGGGCGCGTTTTCTTTGCGTACTCGGCATCACTCATGCCCGAGGCGTATCCCATTCGCGTCAGGATACGCCGCGCGTGCTCGATGCCAATCGACGACACCAAATCACGACGCAGTGCCGTCAGTGCCACAGTGTGCATCAACAACATGCGGCGTTCACTCAGCCAGATCGCACCACTGTTTGGCTCAAACCGCAACAGCCGCCGCAAATCGCTGTCAGGAGGGTATTTGCAACTCATAAGCTAGTCATCATTCTTTGATTTGTCAAAAATGGAATTTCTCGATATTAACGTATCCTGACATGGGTGAACTAAGCACCACTCTTTATTTAACATTTTAACTATTTGATTAAATTTATCAGTGCAATGTCAATCAAATGCTAAAAAAAAACTAAAAATGAAGCAAAGTCATGCTAGGTATAAACCCTGATTCAGATTAAATTTATTTCACTTTTTGAAAAACATCGTCCCAAATCTAAGGGTAAACCCGTTAAATATCGAGATTTTTGACGCCCAGGTGAATTTTGGCAAGAACCTTGCGTTGTAATCCAGAAGGTTGTCGCAAACATGCAATGAGAGAACGACGCGCACTGCGTTTACTACCACGGCAAAAGTAAGCACACCGCAACGACAGTTAGCGAGATTCTCTTGACACAGAAGACCAAAGGAACACATGGATTCAGATAAAAAAATATTACGGATTCCATTTGGGTGTGTCATCACCTGTTGTCTGCTTTCTGCATGCTCCCAACACCCAGATATGGCCGGAATAGCTGTCGAACGTGCGCACGCGGTGCATCGTTACGACACAAGCCAAGCGATCGCTAACAATGGCAAAGTAGTTGTGGTTGGTACACAAAGTGGTGCAGTATTGACATCGGCAGACCAAGGCAAGAGTTGGAAACGTATGCCGTTAGGCAACACCTCCCTTGTCGACATGGCCGTATGCGGCGACAAGAGCTTCGTCGCAATTGACCATTACCACAAGGTTTGGTCGGCCGATGCAGAAGGCAAAAACTGGAAGCCGGTTTCTCTCGAATTGCCGCGCACGCCCCTGGCTGTCACCTGCGACAAACAGGGTACATGGTGGGTTGTCGGCGTCAACTCGGTTATTTCAGGCAGTGCCGATCAAGGCAAGACTTGGAAAATTACCGATCTCGGTGAGGACACACACATCACAACCATTCAATTTCTCGACGAGAAAAATGGTATCGCTTTCGGCGAGTTCGGCTTGATGGTGGCGACCGCCGATGGCGGTTTAACTTGGAAGAAAAGTCCAAACATACCGAGCGAATTTTACCCATACGCCGCACTTTTTATCAGTCGCGACGAAGGCTGGGTATCCGGTCTGGCAGGGCAGATTGTGCATACCACCGATGGTGGTCAATCCTGGACCAAACAGGTCAATGTCACAAAAGCCTCACTGAATCGATTATTCATGCATGAAGGTATTCCCTTCGGTGTCGGCACTGGGGGCGTCGTTGCCCGCCTTGAAGGCAATAACTGGCGCGCTGTCCCTTATACCGATGCTGTGCCAGTCTTTCTGGGCGGCGCATCTTCCCTGCCGGGTCAATCAGCCATCGTGATTGGTGGACCGGGTGGGCTACTACGTGCTATCAGCACGCACGCCACACAATAAGCTGCGGAGAACTTGACACCATGGTCGCAAAAGCTCGCCACACCCTTACTCACGCCTTGCATACGGGGGAGGAATGGATTTTTCGTAATCCGAAAGTGGTGCTGTCGCTGGTCTTGGCCATCACCATCTTGTTTGGCATGGCGCTACCCAGCCTACGTGTCTTTACGGATTTCGCCGATCTGCTGCCCCAAAACCACAGCTACATCAAGGTTTACAACCGCCTGAAGGAGAATTTTGGCGGCGCCAACATGATCGTCATGTCAGTAGAAGTTGACAAGGGAACCATCTTCAACGATGAAACCCTGCTACTCATTCACGAGGCCACGCAAGGCGTCGACAGCCTGCCCAGCGTCAACCACAATCTCGTCAGCAGTCTGACACACCGCACAGTGCGCAAGGTGTTCCTCGACGATCAAGGCGGTTTTGCCTCAGAGTCTTATTACGACCCCCTCAAACCGAAACGCACCGTTGCCGAACTTGCGCAGTTGCGCGACGACGTAATCGCCAACCCGACCATCTACGGTCTGCTCGTTTCGCCAGACATGAAGGCAGCGCTGATCAAGGCCCAGATGAACGAGGGCTCCATCGATTACCCAACCACTTTCGCCGCATTACAGAAAATCCGCCAAACGCTGGCGCGGCCTGGACATCACATCTACGTAACCGGCAATCCGGTGCTGACTGGCTGGGTCTATACCTATCTCGACCAGATCGTCGAGATCATGATTTGGACACTGCTCCTGCTATCCACATTGCTAATTCTCTACTTCCGTCGGTTTTATGGCGTAGCCCTGCCGCTTTTGGGCATTGCTTTATCGTCGATCTGGGGCCTGGGCTTCATGGCGGCCGTGGGCATCAATCTTGAACCACTGTCGTTACCCATTCCTTTCCTGATCGCTGCCAGGGCGACGTCTCATGGCGTGCAACTTGTCGTGCGCTATTACGAAGAACTGGCCGTTGTCCACGACGGCAAGAAGGCGGCTCGCAACGCGCTGGATGCCTTATTTCGCCCCGGTTCATTGGCCATCATTGTCGATGCTGTTGGGATTGCTGTACTCATGCTCGGTGCCGCACCGTTCAACCATAAGCTGGGTCTGGCAGCTGGTTTCTGGGGCTTCTCGGTCATCTTCACGGTGCACTTCATGGTCCCTCTGGCCCTGACCATCCTGCCCGCCCCGAAAGACCACAAGAACGGCAACGAAAGCATCCGAGCCTTCCTTGGCAAGGCCATGGCCATGACCGGCGGGACGGAGGGCGGCGCTCGTTCGATTCTGATACTGACCCTGATCGGCGCAATCGGCGGCGCGTACTTGGTGAGCAAGGTCCAATTGGGTGAAGCCGAACCGGGCTCACCGCTGCTGCACCTGAGTCACGACTACAACGTATCGACCAAGGCGATCAACACGCGCTTCCCGGGTTCCGAGGAACTGCATGTCGCGGCGCGAACGGACGAGAAGGGCGGTATCAAGCGCCCAGATGTAATGGCAGCCATAGAGCGCTTCCAGGCGCACATGCTGTCCGATCCGGCTCTGGGGGGCACCAAAGCCATGCCAGGCGTTCTACGTGTGGTCAACAAACTGACCCACAACGATGACCCGCGCTGGATGCAATTGCCAGATACCACTGACGAAATCGGCGGCCTAATGTTCGCCTACATGGCATCCAGTCCGATACCTGGCGCCTTGAAAGAATTTGTCACCCCTGACGAAAACGAAGCCAACATGGTCTTCTACTACAAGGATCATCAGGCCGAAACGATCAACCGCATCGTCACCCTGGCCGAGGACGGCATCAAGAGGATCGAGACCGGGGTTCCCGGCCTGCATATCGAACTCGGCGGCGGAATCATCGGTGTCACGGCGGCCGGCAACCAGGCGCTGCATACCGACCACATGATCATTATCCCGGCAGTCATGCTGCTCGCTTTTTTAATCGTAATGATCTACTACAGCTCGCTACATGCTGGCTGGTTAATGGTCCTGCCAATGCTATTCTCGACGTTGATGACCTATGCCTATATGGGCGCACTCAACATCGGTATTAGCGTAAATACAGTGCCGGTCATTGCGGTTGGTGTCGGCGTTGGTATCGACTACGCTGTCTATTTCATGGACCGCATTCGCGAGGAATATGCCGTGACGCGCGACATAAAGAAGGCCGTCATAACGGCTGTCGCCACCACTGGCTATGCCGTCAGTTTCACTGCGGTGACGCTGATCGCCGGGGTTGTCATGTGGATATTCATGTCCGATCTGCGTTTCCAGTCCGATGCCGCGATCCTTCTTTCTTTCATGCTCATCGTCAACGCCATCGCCGCCGTCCTGATTGTGCCGTCATGGTGCGTCGTCTTCAAACCCAAGTTTGTAACAGCAGTGCATTACGACGAAGACGGTGTACTGGAAAACGATTAACAGCACGCCAGAAGACCAGGGAACAGAAGCTATTTTTTCTACATAACCAATAGGAGTTTGATCTATGGAGACAAAATTGAACACTGGAAAGCAACTAACGCTTATCGCAGCAGCGTTATCCGTATCTTTCGCAACACATGCTTGGGGTAACGAACTGTCCTCGGTTGGCGAAGACTATTCGCCGTGGGAAATCGATGTGAACTACGACAACCACACAGTGCACCGTAAAAATGTAGGCCTGTCCAAGTTCCGCAACACATTAAAGCTTGAAGCCGATAAAAAATTAGACAACGGCTGGGGCATCCATAGCATTTTGCGCGGCAGCTGGGACGGCGTTTATCGCATGAACAGCAGTGAGTACGGCAAAAAGGCAGGTGGGGCGATCAATATGGAGTCAACGACCCCAGGCGGCAATTTGATAACGCCTTGGGGTACCGGACCTATAACCAACTCGGCTGTCACGGGGGCATTTGGACTGTCGGCCAATGCATTTGTCGACACCTTCCCAGCCAGCAACCCAAATGAAGGACTGCGGGTTCTGGGTGATCGCTGGCATGGTATCAACGGCGGTGTGGCGTTTGGTGTTCCAGTGCGTCCCTGTAATATCGACAAACGCGGCTGCCGCGACTTTGGGGGTTATGGGAACAAAACGTTATCGGAGCTGGAAGCGCCTGAGTTCAATAATCGACTGGATTTCATGCGGGAACTGTATGTCAAGAAGACATTCGATCTGGGTGAAGGCAAGGGTTTATTCCTTAAGCTGGGAAAACAGCAGGTCGTCTGGGGCCGCACCGACCTTTTTCGCGTGCTAGACGTCATTAACCCGGTTGACTTCTCGCGCAACAATATTTACGACGAACTGTCTGATATTCGTATTCCGATGTGGATTGTTCAAGCGGAGTACCGCATGGGTGCGAGCGAGACGATGCAGGATCGCAACTTCCAAATCGTCTGGAACGTCGATCAGTTCCGCGCTAACAATCTGGGGCAGTGCGGTACGCCAAACGTGATTCTGGATGCCGGTTGCTTCTTCCGAGGCATGGCAAATCTGTGGGACAACGGCGGCACGGTTTCCAACTTTGCCAACGTCGCGCCCGGCACTTTATTGGCAACCAATTTTGGCCCTGGCCAGATTGGTCTTAAGGATGTTCATCTCCCCAGTTGGTCATTGTCAAACACTCAACTAGGTGCAAAATACGAAGGAGTGACAGCGACCGGCTTATCTTTCTCGGTCAACGCACTGTCCTACCGCTCTCAATTGCCGTCGCTGCATGGTGGTAAGCGGGCAACCAATTCCTTTACTGGAGCGTTTCAAAATGCCTGGCCGTATCTGATTTCCTTTGACATGGAATTTCCTCGGATTAACCTAATTGGTGGCTCGATGGACTTCCAATTGCCTGCGGCAGGTGCGGCAATGCGTGTCGAAACGGCCTTTACCGATGGAGAAGAGTTTTCAAATACCGCGCGCGAGGAGCTTTTCTCGAAGAACAATGTGTTCCGCAGTGTGATTGGTATTGACCGCCCGACTTTCATTCCATTCATCAGCCAAACATCGGCGACTCTGATTTCGGCACAGCTGTTCTATCAGCACATTTTTAATCACGAATGGAAGCAAGGATCTCTGGGGCCCGTTGGTATGCCGGACTGGGAAGACAACTTCATTGCTACTTTGTTAATGAAGGGTTTCCTGCGTAATGGCACGGTCAGCCCGCAAATCATCTTCGCGCATGACTTTCAAGCACGAGCGACTGCTGTCGCACCGCAAGTTGAATGGAACGTCACGAACGATTTGAAGTTAACGTTCGGTGCCAACGTTAAATTTGCGAGCGGGCGTACACGCTGGAATTTTGATGACTGTCGCTCCTGCAATCCATTTGCGCCCTTTACCGCACCAAATGGTGATGCGAATCCGTTGACATCATTTTCCCGCGGTCTAAGCGGCATGGAACCGCTTGGTCGTTTCCGCGCTGGACCGATTGGTGCAGCTTTCAAGGAAGACGATATTTTCTTTCGTATTAACTACGAGTTCTAACTCAAAACCTGGAGACATTCAAATGAACAAAGCCATGATTTCCTTGCTGCCCTTAATTGGAGCGGGTCTGGTCGGTTACGCATCCGCCACTACGGAGGCCGACGTCGACAAATCCTTTAACCCATACATGGTCGATATGCCGACATTTCCGGGTTTAAAGGTTGGTAGTGTCATCAACAAGACCAATGTTGACCAGTTCAAAGATGCGCTAGGTGTTGGCGTTTACAAACTGATCAAAAACGGCTTGTTCGAGATGAAAGTTGGTGCAACTACTCAATTCACAATCAGTAAGGCCTATGTCAACGCCTCAAAGGCCAATTTGAACAAGACCAAATTGGGCACCAAACCAGGCGAACTGACCGGATACGTGGCGGGTCGCCCATTCCCCGAAGAGCCCGATATCAAAGACCCGCGCGCTGGCGAAAAGCTGGCATGGAACTATAAATACGGCGTGAATTGGGGAGATGGGGCAGTTATTTCGCCGTTCTATTGGCGTTATATCAACATGAGCAATGGCCAGATCGAAAAGATTATCAACTATGACTTTCACTTCCTGAACTTCATGCATCGCACCAACAATGCACCGATTCCGGAAGTCACCCCGAATCCGTCGGGAATTTACCGCGCCATATACGTCAAGGCTAATGAACCGCAGGATTTAAAAAACACCCAGTTACTGATCCAACGATTCGAAGACGATAGCAAACGTGATGATGCCTACCTATACCTGGGCTTCCAGCGTCGCGTGCGTAGGCTGGCGCAGGGACAGGAAACGGACGCCTTCCTTGGTTCGGACCTCATGATTGAAGATTTCGAAGGCTACAACAGCCGTGTTTCCGACATGAAATGGACATACAAGGGCACCAAGACCGTGCTGCTGCCGATGTGGAACCACAACGAGCTCAAGCTGGACAACGACATACCAACCGATGCCGATGGTTACAAACACGTAGATTTCGCTGGGCAGGGCAATTGTTTTCCCGAGGGTACTTGGCAACTGCGCAAGGTCTATGTGCTTGAAGCTGCGCCAGTGAACCCCAATCACCCGGTGAGCAAACGTGTCTTCTACATGGACGTGCAGCTTGGCAACCTGAATGGCGCGAATGAAATCTACGATCGCAAGGGCGAGCTTTGGAAGGTATTCATGGTCGGCAAGTCGCATGCTGACTCTCATTTGCCGGTCAACAAGGGGGCAGGCATTGGCATCGATGATGCTTTCTCCATGGTCGACGTGCAGTCCAAGCATTGCACGACCGGTCAGTTTAAGGGTCAGGTCGATCCGAAGAAGAGCCCACCCAGACTCTTCCAAGTGCAGAATCTGCGGGGCGGGGACTGATCCTATCGGTACAGTCTGCCCTGCCTGATAGGCACTGGCTGTCGCCCTGCATCGGGGTCGGGTCGTTGCGATGGGTTCCGAACCTCGTCGTTTAGCGACTGCTGCCAAAAATGGGGCAGTTGCCTCCGAATCAACTCAGTTGGGGCGAAAAAAAGCGCTGCAACTCACGAGCGGCTGCGGCTCTTTCTCTGGCTGGCTGATGCGGACAAGTAGTTTGCAACTTTCTACAAAAAGACGGACGATGTCCTGAAGGTGTTAATGCCATATGCCCTACGCATCGTCTGCGACGGTGTCTACATCAAGTTGCTTTAATACCCAATATCTCGATATTTTTCAAAACCTGCATTTCGCTGAATTTTCAAAATTTTCTTATTTTTTTATCATTTAATAAAATTTATGCAGAATATTAATCAAAAAATTAAATTTACAAAAAACAAACACATATTTTTCATAAGTGTAATCCCTAAATTTAATGAAATTTTTGGTGGATTCTAAAATTCCAACAATGTAAACCTAGGGATAAACCCTTAAATTATCGGGATTTTGACTCTTTTACAACTTGTTGGCAAGTTCCTTGCTGTATTCGGTGAACAGTACCATCCGTCGAATAACCATGGCCACAACCTTCGCATCATTAGCCGAACCCTCTTGCAACATCGCAAACAAATTTGTCCGCGTCAAAGAGGTACGTGCAGATGGCTTGGTGTGTTTTGAATTTGCTATCGGCTGGCCCGAACTGTTTGTGGATTTGATGTTGCCAAGACCTGCATTTGACGATTTTTGCGCCCGCAACCAAGTGCAATTGCTGAGTGATTAAGTCCCTTCGTCGCCTCTTCTAAAAGGATGTTTTCTATGACAGTCGATCTACATACCCGTGAAATTAAGCCCCTGCGCAACACCTTTTCCCACACCGCCAAGTACGTCGGCAACGACAAGCCTGCGTCGCGCTATCAGGAGGCCACGCTCGACACCCAGCCAACCGACAACTTCCACTACCGCCCTACCTGGGACCCTGCGCACGAGATCTTCGATGCGTCACGTTCAGCCGTCAAAATGGCCGACTGGAACGCGCTGCGCGACCCGCGCCAGTATTACTACGCCACCTGGACCATGGCACGGGCCCGCCAACAAGATGCAATAGAGTCAAACTACGAATTTGTGCAGTCTCGTGGGCTGGTCGCCAAGATGTCCGAGGCCGTGCGCAGCAAGGCCTGTGAAGTCCTGATGCCGCTACGCCATGTGGCATGGGGTGGCAACATGAACAACAGTTCAATCGCTGCTTACGGCTACGGCACGCCCTTTACAGCACCTGCCATGTTCCACGCCTTGGATCACCTGGGCGCGGCGCAGTTCATCACCCGTCTGGGCTTGGCGCTGGACGAGTCGGCTATTCTGGATGCGGGCAAAAATGACTGGCTGAATGCCGCCTGCTGGCAGCCGCTGCGTCACTACGTGGAAGATACGCTGGTGTTGCAGGACCCGTTAGAACTGTTCGTTGCGCAAAACCTCGCGCTGGACGCTCAGCTTTACCCGCTGATCTACGGCAACTTTGTCGATGACCACATTGCCCTGCGGGGTGGCACCGCGGTGTCGATGCTTGCTGCCTTCATGCCCGAGTGGCATGCCGAGAGCGCCCGTTGGATCGACGCCGTGGTCAAGGTGGCCGCAGCCGAGTCCGATGCCAACCGTCAGCTGATTTCGGGCTGGGTCACCGCTTGGGCCGACCGTGCCCAGACCGCCCTGACGCCGGTGGCCGAACTGGCACTCGGTGACGCTGGCGTGGTGGCCCTGCAGGAAGCGCGCGATGCGCTGGATTTGCGTTGCGAAAAAGCCGGTCTCGTCGCCTGAGCCCACCTCACCCCATAGACTAAAGGAAACTCCCGCATGTCCAACGTATTCATTGCTTTCCAAGACAACGAAGATTCGCGCCCCATCATTGAGGCCATCCTGACCGACAACGCCGCAGCGCAAGCCACCTACCCGACCGGCCTGGTCAAGATTGACGCGCCCGACCGCCTGGTCATTCGCCGCGAAAGCATTGAGGAGCTGACCGGACGCCCCTTTGATTTACAACAAATTCACGTCAACCTGGTCACTCTTTCGGGCCGCATAGACGAGGACGACGACCAGCTCTCCCTGAGCTGGATCAACTGATACTACTTTTACAACAAGGAGCACCCATGGATACCCCTGTCATTAAAAAGAAAATCGGCCTCAAAGAACGTTACGCCGCCATGACCCGCGGCCTGGCCTGGGACACCACCTACCAGCTGATGGATAAGGTATTCCCGTATGACAAATACGAGGGCATCAAGATTCACGATTGGGACAAGTGGGAAGACCCGTTTCGCCTGACGATGGACGCCTACTGGAAATATCAGGGCGAGAAAGAGAAAAAACTTTATGCGGTGATCGAAGCCTTCGCGCAGAACAATGGCCAACTCGGCGTGACTGATGCGCGCTATCTCAGTGCCTTGAAAATATTCCTCACTGGCGTGTCGCCCTTGGAATATTACGCTTACCGCGGGTTTGCCCACGTCGGGCGTCAATTCACCGGTGCCGGTGCACGCGTGGCCTGCCAGATGCAATCGATCGACGAACTACGCCACAACCAGACGCAAACCCACGCCCTGAGTCACTATAACAAGTACTTCAATGGCATGCACAGCCCCAAGCACATGTATGACCGGGTGTGGTACCTGTCGGTGCCCAAGTCGTTTTTTGAAGATGCCTACACTGGCGGCCCGTTCGAATTTCTCACTGCGGTCAGCTTCTCGTTCGAATACGTATTGACCAACTTGCTGTTCGTGCCTTTCATGTCGGGCGCAGCTCACAATGGGGACTTGTCCACTGTGACTTTCGGCTTCAGCGCGCAGAGCGACGAGTCGCGCCACATGACGTTGGGCATCGAATGCATCAAGTTCATGCTTGAGCAAGACCCGGACAACGTGCCGATCGTCCAGCGCTGGATCGACAAGTGGTTCTGGCGTGGCTACCGGCTGCTGTCCATTGTGGCCATGATGCAGGACTACATGCTGCCCAAACGCGTCATGAGTTGGCGTGAGAGTTGGGAAATGTACGTTGAGAAAAATGGCGAATCGTTGTTTCGGGATCTGGCGCGCTACGGGATCCGCAAGCCCAAAGGTTGGACGCAGGCTTGCGAAGGCAAAGACCACATCAGTCACCAGACCTTTGCTGTGTTCTACAACTACGCTGCGGCCGCAGCATTCCACACCTGGGTGCCCGAGGAAAAAGAAATGGCGTGGCTATCAGAGAAATATCCCGAGACCTTTGATTCGCTCTACAAACCGCGTTGGGACTACTGGCGTGAGCAGGCGGCTAAGGGCAACCGTTTTTACCAGAAGACTTTGCCTATGTTGTGTCAGACCTGCCAAATCCCGATGATCTTCACCGAGCCCGGTGACGCCACCAAGATCGCTTACCGCGAAACCGAACACAAGGGAGACAAATACCACTTCTGCAGCGACCACTGCAAGGATATCTTTGAGAACGAACCCGAAAAATATGTGCAGGCCTGGTTGCCGCCGCAGCAGATTTACCAAGGCAACTGCTTCAAGGAAGGCGTAGACCCGTCGGCAGAGGGTTTCGATCCGTTGCTGGCCGTGCTGGACTATTACAACTTGAAGGTTGGCCGAGACAACTTCGACTTTGAAGGCTCGGAAGACCAGAAAAACTTTGCCACCTGGTGCGGTGATTCTGTAGAAGGGGTGAAAAAGTGAGCGTTGTTTCCCTGAAACTCTATGACTTTCCCGCCAAGGATTTGCGTGAGAATTTTCCGGCGCCGCTGCTGTTTATCGGCTGGGACGAACACCTTATGTTTGGCGCACCGATTGCCCTGCCTCTGCCGTCTGACACGCCTTTTGGTGCTCTAGGCAGCGCGGTGTTGCCCGGCATTTACGGCTATCACCCCGACTTTAACAAGATCGACTGGAACACCGTAGCGTGGACAAAATCCGGCCAACCCTGGAAGCCTGATCTAGGCAAGTCTCTGGCCGAAAACGGGCTCAAGCACAAGGATGTGATCCGCTTTCGCACTCCCGGCCTGAATGGCCTCAACAGTTCTTGCAATTAATCAGTTTAGTGATGCAGCTTCAGCAGGTGGGCACCCCCTCCGTCTGCTACGTCAGCACCATTCAAACTTTTCACAGACACAACAGACAATGAGCTACCAACTGCTGATTGAACCGCTGGGCACGACCATTGAGGTCGAAGAAGGCCAGACGTTGCTCGATGCCGCGCTGCGCCATGGCATTTATATTCCGCACGCTTGCGGCCATGGTTTGTGCGGCACGTGCAAGGTGGAGGTGACCGGCGGCGAGGTTGATCACGGCCAAGCCAACCCATTTGCACTGATGGATTTTGAGCGAGATGCCGGCAAAACGCTGGCCTGCTGCGCCACGCTACAAAGTGATGCCGCTATAGAGGCCGATATCGACGAAGAGCCTGACGCAGAGATCATTCCGGTGCGCGACTTTGACTGCCTGGCGTCACGCATCGTGTCGCTGACACCGACCATCAAGGCCATTTTTCTGAAGCTCGACAAACCCTTGCACTTTCAGGCTGGCCAGTATGTGCAGGTGTCGATTCCCGGCGTTGAAGGTGGTCGCGCGTTTTCGATTGCCAATTCCCCAGCCCAGGTACTCGCCAGCGGCGAAGTAGAACTTAATGTGCGCATCCTCAAGGGCGGCGCGGGCACCACCTGGCTACATGAGCAATTGAAGGTGGGCAACGCCTTGCGCATCTCTGGACCCTACGGGCGCTTCTTTGTACGCAAGTCGGCCATGGAGCCAGTGGTATTTTTTGCCGGTGGCTCCGGCCTTTCGAGCCCGCGCTCGATGATTCTGGATTTGCTCGATGTCGGTAGCACGCTCCCGATCACCCTGATTTATGGCCAGCGCGTCAGAGAAGAGTTGTATTACGACGCAGAATTTCGTGCGTTGGCAGCAAAACATGACAACTTCACTTATGTGCCTGCTCTGTCTGACGCGCCTGATGGGTCGGATTGGACAGGCGCGCGAGGTTATGTGCATGACATAGCCAAGACCCACTTTGCCGGCAACTTCTCTGGCAACAAAGCTTACCTTTGCGGCCCACCCGTGATGATCGAAGCCTGCATTGCCACACTGATGCAAGGGCGTCTTTTTGAGCGCGACATCTACACCGAGAAATTCCTCTCGGCGGCTGATGTTGGCCAGCAACGCAGTCCGCTGTTTAAGCGGGTTTAAGGGGTGTCTATGCCTTTTGACACCTCTTCGAAAGTCAGCGTCCATGTCGCGCAAACTGGTGAAACCTTTCGATGCACACACGATGAGAGTTTGTTGCAAGGCATGTTGCGGCTGGGTCGCAAAGGCATCCCGGTGGGCTGTGTCAACGGCGGCTGCGGTGTCTGCAAGGTTCACATAGTTGAGGGGCAATACCGCACCCTTGGCCCCATCAGCCGCGCACACGTCAGCGCAGAAGAAGAAGGGCGTGGCTGCACACTAGCTTGCCGTGTGGCACCCATCACTGCTATCCGATTGGAGATAGCGGGCAGTTTTGAAAAACCGTTTAGCAAAGGTTTTGCCGGTACGGCGAAAGCCTGACTTTTTAACCACTAGGAGTTAGCAATGGGTATCATGAGAATTGGTCACGTCAGCATCCGGGTAATGGACATGGCAGCAGCACTTAAGCACTATGAAAACGTGCTGGGCATGAAAAAGATGATGGAGGACAAACTCGGCAACGTTTACCTCAAGTGTTGGGACGAGTGGGACAAGTACTCGCTGATTCTCACACCGGCTGACCGAGCGGGCCTCAATCATGTGGCCTACAAAGTCGAAAAAGATAGCGATCTTGATGAATTGCAAAAGAAGATCGAAGCTTACGGTGTCAAGACTGCGGTCCTGACCGAGGGCACACTACCATCTACTGGACGACTTCTGCAGTTCAACCTGCCCAGTGGTCACGAAATGCGGCTTTATGCGATGAAGGAATACGTTGGTACCGAGGTCGGCTCCAACAACCCCGACCCGTGGCCCGACAACCTCAAAGGCGCTGGGGCGCACTGGCTTGACCACTGCCTGCTGATGTGCGAACTTAACCCCGAGACCGGACTCAATAAGGTCGCTGAAAACACAGAGTTCGTCTCTGATGTGCTGGATTTCTTCCTCACCGAGCAGGTGACTGTTGGCCCAAACGGTTCGATCCAGGCCGCGACCTGGTTGGCACGCACCACCACGCCTCACGACATCGCCTTTGTCGGCGGGCCACGCATGGGGTTGCATCACATCGCGTTCTTTCTGGACTCGTGGAACGACATCCTGAAGTCCGCCGACGTGATGGCCAAAACCAAGACCCGTATAGACGTGTCACCAACGCGCCACGGCATCACTCGCGGCGAGACGATCTACTTCTTTGACCCGAGCGGCAACCGCAACGAAACTTTTGCCGGTCTGGGTTACCTGGCTCAACGCGACCGCCCCGTAACAACATGGGACGAGTCACACCTGGGAAGCGGTATTTTTTACCACACCGGTGAGATGGTGCCGTCTTTCACCGAGGTGTACACCTGAGTCGTCTGACACAATGATGAAAGCATTTGACGTTTCAAGTGTGGAGGTGCGTGCCATTTCGGTCGCAGCCGCTGCATCGGCCGTACAGGCTGCTGTAGCGCACGCGAGCGAACTTGGCATTCGCATCAATGTCGCCATTACGGATCCAGCAGGCGTTCTGATGGCTTTTTTGCGCATGCCAGGGGCCTTTCTTCACTCAGTGGAGATTGCCATCGACAAGGCATACACCGCTGCCAGCTTTGGCTTTCCGACCGCCGAGTGGATGAATATTCTTGCAGGCGATGAGGCATTGCGGCTGGGGTTGCCACTGCGGCCACGTCTCGTGGTTTTTGGTGGCGGCTTGCCAATCCGTGATGGTGGACATTTGTTAGGCGGCATCGGTGTCTCGGGAGGGTCTGCCGAGCAAGATGCGGCTTGTGCTCAGGCCGGGTTGACGGCCGTCGGGTTAAGCAGCTAACTTTCCTGGCCCTTGGCGGTAGTCGACTGGGGCTATGAAAGTTATTTAACGTTTTCGGCGTAAGGCTTTGCCAAAGCGCCACTTTAAGAAAAGTGCGTCATGAAACAAATCAAGAACTTCATCAATGGGCAGTACGTCACCAATGTCAGTGGTAAGACCTATGAGAAGCGCGACCCGGTCGACAACAGCCTGATCGGCATGGTCCATGAAGCCGGCCAACCTGAAGTGGACGCGGCCGTGGCCGCCGCCCGCGCCGCCCTGCACGGCCCCTGGGGCAAACTCTCGGTGGTCGACCGCTGCGCCATGCTCGACGGCGTGGTCGCCGAGATCAACCGCCGCTTTAATGACTTCCTGCAAGCCGAAATTGCAGACACCGGCAAACCCGCGCACCTGGCCTCGCACATCGACATCCCGCGCGGTGCCGCCAACTTCAAGATATTCACCGACACCATCAAAAACGTCTCGACCGAATCCTTCGAGATGCGCACCCCCGACGGCAAGACTGCACGCAGCTACGGCGTGCGCACCCCGCGTGGTGTCATTGCCATCATCTGTCCCTGGAATCTGCCGCTGTTGTTGATGACCTGGAAATGTGGCCCAGCCATGGCCTGTGGCAACACTGTGGTGGTGAAACCGTCGGAATCCACCCCCAGCACCGCCACATTGTTGGGCGAAGTGATGAACAAAGTTGGCGTGCCACCTGGCGTGTACAACGTGGTCAATGGCTTTGGGGTCAATTCGGCTGGCTCGTTCTTGACCACACACCCGGGTGTCAACGGTATCACCTTTACTGGTGAGACCAAAACCGGCACCGCCATCATGAAAGCGGCGGCTGATGGCATTCGCCCGGTATCCTTAGAACTGGGTGGCAAAAACGCAGCGGTTGTGTTTGCTGATTGCGATTTTGATAACGCTCTGGCCACCGTGACCCGCTCTGCCTTTGAGAACTGCGGCCAGGTCTGTCTGGGCACTGAGCGTGTGTATGTGGAGCGACCGATTTTTAACAAATTCGTCTCTGCCCTGAAAGATCGCGCTACGGCCATCAAGCCCGGCCGTCCGTTCGATGCCGATACCAAAATTGGCCCACTGGTGAGCAAAATCCACCAGAAAAAGGTGCTCTCTTACTACGCCAAAGCCAAGGCAGAGGGTGCCAATATTATTCTTGGTGGCGGCGTTCCCAATATGCCAGATGACCTGAAAGACGGCTGCTGGGTCGAACCGACCATCTGGACCGGCCTGCCCGAGAGCTCGCCTATTGTTCGTGAAGAAATTTTTGGTCCATGCTGCCATATCCAGCCGTTTGACACCGAAACAGAGCTATTGAATATGGTCAACGACAACCCCTACGGCCTGGCCACCTCAATTCACACCCAGGATATCAGCCGAGCCAGTCGCTTGGCAGCACAAATCGAGGTGGGGCTGTGCTGGATCAACAGCTGGTTCCTGCGTGATTTGCGCACACCCTTTGGCGGCTCCAAGCAGTCGGGCATCGGGCGTGAAGGTGGCTTGCACTCACTGGAGTTCTACACCGAGCTGCGCAACGTAATGATCAAGTACTGAAAGAAAAATTCATGACTAAAAACCCTGAAATCGGCAAATCCATTGTTGCCAACGGGCTCACCACCAATTACCATGACATCGGCATCGGCTTTCCTTTGTTGATGATTCACGGTTCGGGCCCTGGAGTTAGCGCCTGGGCCAACTGGCGATTGAACATCCCGGTGCTTGCCAAATCGAGGCGAGTGATTGCACCCGACATGGTGGGCTTTGGCTTCAGCGAGCGTCCGGCCGGTATCCAGTACAACATGGCTACTTGGGTAGCTCAGGCTGTAGGCCTACTCGATGCGCTGCGCATTGAACAGGCTGATCTGGTCGGCAACTCGTTCGGTGGCGGCTTAGCGCTGGCTCTGGCGATTGCTCACCCCAAGCGGGTACGACGCCTGGTGCTCATGGGTGCAGCTGGCGTGTCGTTCCCGATCACGCCCGGGCTCGATGCCGTCTGGGGTTATCAGCCCTCGATTGCCAACATGCGCAAGCTACTTGACATCTTCGCCTTCGACCGAACGTTGATGAGTGATGAACTGGCGGAGTTGCGCTACAACGCCAGCATCCAGCCCGGCTTTCAGGAAGCCTTTGAGACCATGTTTCCTGCGCCGCGGCAAAGCGGTGTGGAAGCACTGGCCAGCCGCGAAGACAATATTCGTGCACTGCCACATGAGACCCTGGTGATCCACGGCCGCGAAGACAAGGTGATTCCGCTGTCGAACTCGCTGACGCTGGCGCAATGGATTGAGCGCTCGCAGTTGCACGTTTTTGGCCGCTGTGGCCACTGGACCCAAATTGAACACGCCACCCGTTTTTCCCAACTGGTCGGGAATTTCTTGGCTGAGGCCGACGCACGGGCTGCCTGAAAGATTCGTAAAGACTACTACTTTGATAGCTTATTGCGTTTATTTAATCAGGGCTAGAGGCTTAAAAGATCAATATTTTTTAATTAACCAACCGAGCTAAACCGCAATGGAAGAAAAACTGATAGAAACCCTGGGCGATGAGCTTTACCACGCCATGAGTACACAAACCGTGGTCGACCCGCTCACCAGCCGCCACCCCGAGATCACCATCGAGAATGCGTACCACATCCAGCAGCGCATGTTGTCACGCCGACTGCAGGCGGGTGAGCGTGTGGTGGGCAAGAAAATTGGTGTCACCTCGGCGGCAGTGATGAACATGCTGGGCGTTTACCAGCCTGACTTTGGCTACCTGCTCGACGGCATGATCTACAACGAAGGCCAGTCAATTGACATCGCCACGCTCATCCAGCCCAAGGCTGAAGGTGAAATTGCCTTCATCCTTAAAAAAGACCTGATGGGGCCTGGCATCAGCAACGCCGACGTGCTGGCCGCCACCGAATGTGTGATGCCTTGCTTCGAGATTGTTGATAGCCGCATTCGCGATTGGAAGATCAAAATACAAGACACCGTTGCGGACAACGCCTCATGCGGGGTCTTTGTGCTGGGTGACCGCGCGGTGAACCCGCGCCATATTGATCTGTCCACCTGTGGCATGGTGCTGGAGAAAAATGGCGAGATCATCGGTACCGGTGCAGGCGCCGCAGCCCTGGGCTCGCCGGTGAATGCCGTCACCTGGTTGGTCAACACCTTGGGCCGACTAGGTATCGGCATGAAAGCGGGTGAAGTTATCTTGTCGGGCGCCTTGGCCGCCATGTCGCCGGCCAAGGCGGGTGACAACTTCCGCGTCAGTATGGGTGGACTGGGCAGTTGCTCGGTGCGTTTCTCCTGAAAGCGCCGCGATCGTCATGGCTACAGCCGCGCCCAACGCTGCCGGCGCCGTCACCGTGCTGGTGTCGCGCCGCGTCAAGCAGGGTCACGAGGCTGCTTTCGAGCAGGCTTCTGCCGCCATGACCGTCGCCGCACGTCCGTTCCCCAGTTATCTGGGCGGACAACTGGTGCAACCGAACCCTGAAGGCGACACAGAGGAAAGCAGCCTGTACCACACGGTTTTTGCCTTTGACACGACTGACCATTTGCAGGCTTGGCAAACCTCCCCCGAGCTAACAGCGTATCTGCAAGCCATCGCCCTGCACACACTGAGCAGCAGCAAATTGCGCGAGGTCAGCGGCCTAGGCCATTGCTTTACTCCGCCCACAGGCGCGGCACACCAGCCGCCACCGCGCTGGAAGGTGGCGGTCGTCACGTGGCTGGGCATCTTTCCCACGGTGTACCTGCTGTTCCTGACGGTAGCGCCCTTGTTGGCCAGTTGGCCGCTGCTGCCGCGCGTGATGGTCATCACGATGCTGGTGGTGTTACTGATGACCTGGCTGTTGGCTCCCCGACTGACCACGTGGCTCAAACCTTTTCTGTACCCACCTGCGCACGTCAGCACCTGACAAGGAATCTGAATGGATCTTTTACTTAAAGGCAAACGTGCCTTGATCACCGGATCGACATCCGGCATAGGCTGGGCCACCGCGCGCGAACTTGCGGCTGAAGGGGCTCATGTGATTCTCAATGGCCGCGACCCAGCCAGGCTGACCAGCGCGATTGAACGGATCCAATCCGAGTTCACGGACGCAATGGTAGACGGCGTGGCCGCCGATTTGTCGTCCGCTACGGGTTGCCAGCAACTATTGGAGGCTGCTGGGGAGATTGACATTTTGGTCAACAACCTGGGCATCTTCGAGCCCAAACCGTTTGAGCAGATTGGCGATGCCGGCTGGCTGCGCTTTTTCGAAGTCAATGTGATGAGTGGTGTACGTTTATCTCGGCATCACCTGCCGCAGATGAAGGCCCGTAACTGGGGCCGCATCGTGTTCATCTCCAGCGAGTCAGGCATTTGCCCGCCCGCTGAAATGGTGCATTACGGTATGAGCAAGTCGGCTCAGTTGTCGGTGTCACGCGCTTTGGCTGAAACCTGTATCGGCACAAACGTCACCGTCAACAGCGTGCTGCCGGGTCCGACCAAAACCGAAGGCGTGGGCGAGTTCTTTGCCACCTTGGCGCGTGATGCCGGCCAGACACTGGCGCAGGCGGAACACGACTTTTTCAAATTTGCCCGTCCGACATCGCTGTTGCAACGCTTCATCGAACCCGCCGAGGGCGCCGCCATGGTGGTCTATGTCTGCAGTCCGCACTCTGCCGCCACCAACGGTGCAGCCCTGCACGTCGAAGGCGGTGTGGTGCGCTCACTTATTTAATTTCAACTGAAGGAGTTTTTATGAAAAAAATCAAATGCGCCCTGATCGGGCCTGGCAACATCGGTACCGACCTGCTGGCCAAGTTGCAACGCAGCAAGGTTTTGGAGCCTGTCTGGATGGTAGGCATTGATCCCAACTCAGACGGCCTCAAGCGCGCTCGCGAAATGGACATCAAAACCACGTCTGAGGGCGTGGACGGCCTGGTGCCACACATGATGACAGACGGTGTGCAAATCGTCTTTGACGCCACCAGCGCCTATGTGCACGCAGAAAACAGCCGCAAGGTCAACGCCCTGGGCGCGTTAATGATTGACCTGACCCCGGCGGCCATTGGCCCGTTTTGCGTGCCGCCAGTGAACCTGATTGAGCACGTTGGCAAAGGTGAGATGAACGTCAACATGGTCACCTGCGGTGGCCAGGCGACCATTCCCATGGTGGCAGCAGTCAGCCGGGTGCAACCTGTGGCCTATGGCGAAATCGTCGCCACGGTGTCTAGCAAATCTGCAGGCCCCGGCACCCGCAAGAACATTGATGAATTCACCCGCACCACCGCCAGCGCGGTCGAAAAAGTGGGCGGCGCCAAAAAAGGCAAGGCCATCATCATCCTGAACCCGGCTGAGCCGCCGCTGATCATGCGCGATACCGTGCATTGCCTGACCGAAACCGAGCCGGATCAAGCCAAGATCACTGAGTCGATCCACGCCATGATCAAGGAAGTGCAGAAGTACGTGCCTGGCTACAAGCTTGTCAATGGCCCGGTGTTTGACGGCAAACGTGTGTCGGTCTTCCTGGAAGTGGAAGGCCTAGGTGACTACTTACCCAAATACGCTGGCAACCTCGACATCATGACGGCCGCTGCGGCCCGTACAGCCGAGATGTTTGCCGACGAAATCATAGCGGGTCGCTTGAGGCTCAAACCCGTACAAGCCTGACCCCACCCTGGAGAACGACCATGACACAAGCCAAAAAAATCACACTGCATGACATGACCCTGCGCGACGGCATGCACCCTAAGCGCCACCTGATGACGCTGGATCAGATGAAAAGCATCGCCTGCGGGCTGGACAACGCCGGAATTCCGCTGATCGAAGTGACCCACGGCGATGGCCTGGGCGGTTCGTCCGTTAACTACGGCTTTCCGGCCCACACCGACGAGGAGTACCTCGGCGCAGTTATCCCGCTGATGAAACAGGCCAAGATTTCGGCTCTGCTGCTGCCCGGCATCGGCACCGTTGACCATTTGCTGATGGCCAAGGATATTGGTGTCTACACCATCCGCGTCGCCACCCATTGCACCGAAGCAGACGTGAGTGAACAACACATCACAAAGGCTCGTGCGCTGGGTATGGACACCGTGGGCTTTTTGATGATGGCGCACATGGCCAGTGCAGAAAAACTGGTCAGCCAGTCCAAGCTGATGGAAGGCTACGGCGCCAACTGCATCTACGTGACCGATTCGGCTGGTCACATGTTGCCCAAGGATGTGAAGGAAAAATTGAGTGCTGTGCGCCAGGCGCTCAAGCCTCAGACCGAACTGGGCTTTCACGGCCACCACAACCTGGCTATGGGGGTGGCCAACTCGCTGGCTGCAATTGAAGTTGGCGCCAACCGCATTGATGCCGCCGCTGCCGGTTTGGGTGCGGGAGCTGGTAACACGCCGATGGAAGTACTGGTGTCCGTCCTCGACCTGATGAAGATCACCACTGGGGTCGATGTGTACAAGATCCAGGACGTGGCCGAAGACCTGGTGGTGCCGATCATGGACTTCCCGATCCGCATTGATCGCGACGCGTTGACTTTGGGTTACGCCGGGGTCTACGGCTCGTTCCTGCTATTTGCCAAACGCGCCGAGAAGAAATACGGCGTGAGCGCCCGTGACATCCTGGTCGAAATGGGCAGGCGCGGCATGGTCGGCGGTCAGGAAGACATGATTGAAGATACGGCCATGACCCTGGCTCGCCAACGCGCTGCGGCCTGATCCGAACTACCCAAGGAAACCTATGAAACTCGACAACACAACCATCAACGTCCTGGCGGAGCGACTTGAGAACTGCCAACTTAACCAACAAGACACGCACAAAATCACCGACGACCATCCAGACATGGATTGGGACGATGCTTACGCCATCCAAAACGAAATCCGTCGGCGCAAACTGGCACGGGGCCGCACTATAGTCGGCCTGAAAGCTGGTCTGACCTCGCACGCCAAAATGAAACAAATGGGTGTCAGCACGCCGGTGTTTGGCTTCATGACCGACGATTACGTGGTGGCCGACGGCGGTGAGTGCAAGGTGAGCGAACTCATCCATCCCAAGGTGGAGCCCGAAATCGCCTTTGTCACCAAGGCCGAGCTGCGCGGCCCCGGCTGCCACATCGGCACCGTACTGGCGGCCACCGATTTTGTGATGCCCGGCATTGAGGTGATCGACAGCCGTTACCGCGACTTCAAGTTCGACCTAAAGAGCGTGGTGGCCGACAACACCTCGGCAGCACGCTTTGTCATCGGCGGTCAGCCAATGAGCGTGAATGACTGCGATCTTCGCACCGCGGGTATCGTGCTGGAAAAAAATGGCATTCCAGTGGCTTTTGGGGCCGGTGCTGCGGTCATGGGCCACCCGGCAGCAGCCATTGCGGCACTGGCTAATCTGCTGGCCGAGCGTGGCGAGTGCATTCCTGCCGGCACGCTGATCCTGTCTGGTGGCATCACCGAAGCGGTGGCTGTGCAAGCCGGTGACAACATCACCCTGCGTATGCAAGGTATGGGCAGCACCAGCATTCGCTTTATTTGAACTCGTTACACCCAGGAGAAAAATATGCCGTTCGCACAAATATACATGATAGAAGGTCGCACCGAAGAGCAAAAACGTGCCGTGATCGAAAAGGTCAGCGCCGCATTGGTCGAGGCGACCGGTACACCCATTGCAAATGTGCGTGTCTGGATACACGATGTACCAAAGGAAAACTGGGGCATCGCTGGTGTTAGCGCAAAAGACCTGGGGCGCTAGCTTTAAACCCAAATCCATTAGGCGGCACTTCGTGCCTGCATGATGCCTGGCGGTCGATTTGCGGCCATTTTGCCCGCCCGTTCGTCGTCCATAGCTACGGCTATGAACTCCTCCCGGTCAGCCAAACTGCCTCGCAACTCACCTCGCCATGCATTCATGCCCTCATGGATTGTTTGGGTTAAAGACTTCGTGATCGCAATGGGGATTCGACTTTCAGTAACTGTTGACGGGATTTGCCAAAGAATATAGCCGCTTTGGCACGACGAAATCAACAGGTTGTATCGACTGTACAGACGAGCGTGATTCGCGTGTTGACCGGTGGTTCGACGGTGGTTGGACCACTTTCTCAGCAGTACGGCTAAACCACTCAATTGGGCACTGTGCCAAGCTCAAATTGCCTGCTGGCTGCTCCTCTGGCCGAATTTGCTGGCGCAAATCTTGCGTATGCCAGCCCATGCCCACTCCTCTGAAAATCGTCGTCGTTGCCCCCGATCTCGACGTTGCCGACCCCGACGACGAACACGCCGTGCATCAAGCCGAACGCTCGCGCAGCCTGCGCATTGGCTTGCTGGAAAACGGCTTCAACCTGATCGCCAGCCTGCCAGCCGACGTGTTTCTGACCGAGCGCATTGCC
>Ga0100398_1000966_pt1 | contig 25062 bp, 21 predicted proteins | sample CryGeymeta201522_FD_81568 | JGI IMG/M metagenome (GOLD analysis project Ga0100398, IMG submission 81568) | Groundwater microbial communities from Crystal Geyser aquifers in Utah, USA - Crystal Geyser metaG 2015-22 | ecosystem: Environmental > Aquatic > Deep subsurface > Groundwater | place: USA...
TCGAAAGCGTAAATCCGTTCTGTCACCACGATGATCAGGCTGTCCCCGAGATCGTAGATATCACGCACCTTGCCCCGGGATACCAGATGGAGTCCGCCGAGGGCCGTTTCGTTCACCGTTGCCGTCGCCATTTCATTCACCTCCAAGATAGCGCTGCCCGCCCAATCGGCGGCGGGCGCCGGCCCGCCCGCCGGGCATGGAGGTTCCTTCTTACCACACCGCCCGCGGCCTGGAAACGAAAGATCGCGGGCCGCGGCCGCGGTTGCCCTGCCGGCGGCGCCGCGGTCCGCCGAAAACCGACGCCATAGCCTCGGCTCCCCGCTCCCCGCTTCAGAACCGGCCCATCCGATTGGCGATTGACCGTGAGGAAATCGATCTGATATTCCAATCAGCCACGAGCCGGTTTGGGGCCGGTGTGATGTTCAATACGAGTGCGGATAGCCGACATGGACCCTTGACCGCCGAAGCCGGCGCCGTGGACCCGCCGGCGGCGGAACCGATCGAGCGCGAAGTGAAGCCCAACCCGATCAATCCCGCATGAACCGGGCAGCCGGATTGGCCGATCGGGTTTACCGGGCAATCCTCCAACAGCATCTGATCGTACAGGTCTCCATTCGCTCGACCCGGAGCGACTTCGCCATCGACCGGAGCTTTGCCACTCCCCGGAGGACCTCGGCCACTGTGGCCAACTCCGTCGAGTCCGCGAACCGCTGAATTTTCCCGACGTTTTTCCTGCGCCGATCGCGCCTTGCTTTACGCCACGAGGCGCAAATATACCGGTTAAGGGTAAAAGGTTTCGTTTCGTGTGCGCTCTTTCCCGGGAGCGCGGGCATCTTGCCCGCTTTTGGTAATGAAACATCCGATCCTAAACCAGTATAACACCTCCGCCGTAACCTTCGGATCGTCATTTCCACATGCTCTTGGCGGGAATCCAGAAATGAGACCTGACCTGGATTCCCGCTTAAACACCGCGGGAATGACGAGGTAATCCATGGCTAGGGCCGGTTGCCGTGATCCAGCGATAAGAAACCAAAGAGGCGGGTCCAGGGTCGCTAGATACAAATCAGGTTCTTGATCTTTTCAAATTTCTTGTCACCGATGCCCTTGACCTTCTTCAGATCATCCATCGCCGCGAACGGTCCGTTCTGCTGTCGATGCTGCACGATGGCCGCGGCGATTGCCGGTCCGATCCCCGGCAGCGCCTGGAGTTGGTCCGCCGTGGCAGTGTTGATGTTCACGCAACTGCTCTGGGCGGTGCCGGTCGCGGCGCCGGACTGAGCGGCAGCGGCGGCGAATGAACTGGAACAAAAACAGCAGATGGCGAGTGATGCGAAGAGAATAACGCTCAGCATTCTGCGTTTCATGGTCTCCTCCTTTCCAGGAACAGACCCGCCTCTTCAGTTCAGGGGTAACCCCCTAATTATCCATTTTATAGGATTCCCGGCCGGAGTCAAGAATCCGGAGAATGGTTTCCGACCACCGCGGGGCTTGACAATCCTCGGGCCTTCCCGGATAGTTGCCGCGATTTTCGAAATCGTTAGGGCCAGTTCAAGAGAATGCTCCCACGGAGGCCTGGAGGACACAGAGTAAGTTCTTTGGAACAAAGGGTTTTCTCGGTGTTTTCCGGGCTTCCGGGGTGACAGCTTGTCGCGGTGGCCGAAACCATGATCATGGTCCAACAGTTTCATGGGCGTTCACTGTCCGGAGCTCTTTGCGTCTTTGCGTGAGCCAGCTTTTTCAGAGGCAAGTGAAAGGACCATTCAGTGAGTGAAGTCCCCTGTTCAATGGCCCGCCCGGGCGCTCCCGGGCAGACGCCGTCGGCCGGCTCGATCGCCGCGCCCGGCACCGCGTTGGGCGCCGCCCCGAACCTCACCTGGACCTACGCCAAGCTCGCGCTTACCGGAGTCATCTGGGGCGGCACCTTCATTGCCGGCCGGATCGTCGCCGCGGAAGCCGCTCCGTTTTCCGCCGCCTTCCTGCGCTTCGTGATCGCCTCGTTGGTACTCGCCGCGGTCCTCTACCGCAGCGCCGGGGGGTTCCCGAAGCTGCCAAGGCGGCAATGGTTGCCGGTGCTGCTGCTGGGTCTGAGCGGGGTTTTTTTCTACAATTATTTCTTTTTTGCCGGCCTCGAAACCATCACCGCCGGCCGTGCTTCCTTGATCATTGCCACCAATCCGGTGGTGATCGCGGTGCTGGCCGCCGCGCTCTTCCGCGAACCGCTGCATCCGCTGAAGCTGGCGGGGATTTTTCTGTCCATGAGCGGGGCCATGGTGGTGATCAGCCGCGGCGATCCGACGGCCATGTTCCACGGCGGCGTCGGTCTCGGCGAATTCTACATCTTCGGCTGTGTGGCCAGCTGGGTGGCCTATTCCCTGATTGGGAAAATCGCCATGCGCGACCTTTCTCCCCTGGCCGCGGTGACTTATTCCTGCCTGGTGGGCATGTTCTGCCTGGCGCCGCCCGCTTTTGCCGAAGGTCTGGCCGGAGCGCTCACCGCCTATGGCGCCGCCACCTGGCTGGGGCTCCTTTATCTCGGCCTGTTCGGATCGGCGATCGGGTTCATCTGGTACTATCAGGGCATCCGGGTGATCGGCCCATCCCGCGCCGGGGTCTTCATCAATATCGTTCCGGTCAGCGCTCTGGTGCTCGCCTTCCTGATCCTGGCCGAACCCATCGATGGCTCCCTCATTGTTGGCGCCCTGCTGGTCGGCGCCGGGGTCACCTGCACCAACCGGGGCAAGCTCCCAGCCTGATCAACCGACCCCCCCCCGATGCTTCCAGCCGGACTCCCTCCTCCCCTCGCTATCGCTATCGCTATCGCTATCGCCATCGGTATCGCCATCGCCCTTACCCTCCCCCTCGCCCTCGGATCGAGATCGCTCTCCCCACTTCCCCCGGCGTCAATGCCGAACCAGTCTCACCCAGGAAATCCTCACCAACATTTCTGCCCCAGCGCCTGAGCCGCTCGAAGCGGCCGGTTCAGCGGTTTTGTTTGCACTCGCCGGCGGTTGCCGGTAGAGTATCGGCAGCGCGGCAAGCAACGGCAAGGCCAACTTCGGGGTGGCTTGAAGCCGTCCGAGGCGACGCCGCGGCAATCCAAAACCTGCACGGAGGTGACAGCATGGGACTGGTGAGTGTTCAGACGCAGCGGGCACCGGCGGCGGTGGGGCCTTATTCCCGGGCGATTCAAGCCGGACCCTGGTTGTTTGTGAGCGGACAGATCGGCCTCCAGCCCGGCGCGGCGGACCTGGTGAGCGCCGATTTTTCCGCTCAAACCCGGCAGGTGCTCGCCAACCTCGGCGCCATCCTGGCGGACAGCGGCTACGCGCTCACCGATGTGGTGGCGGTTGACGCCTTCCTCATGGATCTCGGCCGGTTCGCCGTCTTCAATGAAATCTATGCGGCCTTTTTCGGCGACCACCGGCCGGCGCGGGCGGCGGTGGAAGTGAAGGCGCTGCCGAAGGGCGCGCAGATCGAAATCAAGTGCGTCGCCTACCGCGCCTGAATGGGTCCCGAGGGCGCTCTCCAAGCGTTTGCATGGATTGAACCTTGCTCCTTATGTCGAATATCCAGAATTGCTTCTTTGCCCTTGACATCCGTGAAACTTTTCTCGTAGGTTGGGGCCCGCAATCGTTCAGGTGCTCATCATGAGCTCAATAGGGAACCCCGTGTGATTCGGGGACGGGCCCGCCGCTGTGATCGGGGACGAAAGCAGTGTTCAAGCCACTGTTCGCCGGGTGCGAACGGGAAGGCGCTGCCGGTAGAGAGATCCGAGAGTCAGAAGACCTGCCTAAACGATGAGCCGCACCCTCGTGGACGGAGGCCGGCTCGACGATCCAATGGATAAAAAGGGGACATTCCCGGATCGGCACATGGTTGCCGGTTCGGGATTTTTTTGCCTCCGAACCCGGCGCGGATGCATCCACCCTAGAGGAGGAAATGAAATGACGGAACGCATTGAGGTGATGGGGAAAAGTCATTGGCTGCTGGGTCTGGTTTTGGTCTCCTGCCTGGTGCTCGCGACCCAGGCCGTTGGCGCCGGTCACGGCCATGAACGCCCGGCGAAACAAGGTATTCTGCTGGTGGCTTTCGGTTCCAGCGTGCCGGAAGCGCAGGTGGCATTTGAAAACATCGATCGCAAGGTGAAGGCGGCGTTCCCGGGGGTCCCGGTGCGCTGGGCCTACACCTCTTCGATCATCCGAAAGAAGCTGGCCAAGGAAGGCAAGGAACTGGATTCCGTGGCGGTGGCCCTGGCCAAGATGATGGATGAAGGTTTTACTCAGGTGGCGGTGCAATCGCTGCACACCATTCGCGGGGAAGAATTCGATGACCTGGTCCACACCGCCTATCCGTTCAAGAGCATGCCGGAGGGGATCCCGCACCTGATCGTGGGCTCACCGCTGCTGTCCAATGAGGATGACATGAACAAGGTGACCGCCGCGATCCTCGCCAACCTGCCCAAGGACCGCCGTCCGGACGAAGCGGTGGTGCTGATGGGACACGGTACCCCGCATCCGGCCAACGCGGTCTACGCCGCGCTCATGTTCCACCTCCAGCGCCGGGACCCCAATGTGTTCGTAGCCACCGTCGAGGGTTCGCCCGATATCAACGATGCGCTGGAGATGCTCAAGGAACGTAAACTCAAGAAAGCCTACCTGGTGCCCTTCATGTCGGTGGCCGGCGACCATGCTCGCAACGACATGGCCGGAGACGAAGCCGATTCCTGGAAGAATGTCCTGGGCAAAGCCGGCATCCAGACCGAAGCGATCCTCAAGGGCACCGCCGAATACGACAATATGGTGGAGATCTGGCTGGATCATCTGCGCGCGGTGATGAAGCATTTCCAGTAGCCGCGAGATCACGGGAAATGGTCGACCGGTTACCCACGCCGGTGATCTCGGCGGTGGCGATTGCGGTTTCGCTTCGGCCGCCGGCCGGTTCGCTTTCGGTGCATCGCGGGAAACAGGGGGAACTCATGGGCTTCGGCTGATCCATACGCGGACCAAACCATTCCAGCAAAGAAGCGTTCAGGTGCGCATGCGCGCCCAACAGGGAACCCCGTGCAAATCGGGGACGGACCCGCCGCTGTGATCCCGGCCTCGCTCCGAGGAGGCCATCCTTTCAGCCCGGTACGCCACTGTTGGCCTCAGGCCAATGGGAAGGCTGCTGAAAGGAGGGAGAGTCAGAAGACCTGCCTGAACGATGCGTACCGGGTTCGAGGACCATACCGGGCGCCGCGATCCAACCGGATGAAAACGGGAGATCCCCGGATCGATTTCCAATCGATTCGGGGATTTTTTGTCGATTCCGAAGGTCGGCAGCGTGACGCCGGTTTCGATGCGGGAGGGATTGCATGCAACATTTCAATCTACTTGGACTGTCGTGCTGTTGTCTGCTGCTGGGGCTGGTTACGGCTCAGGCCCAGGCCGGGGACGCCGAATCGACCAGCGGCGCCGTACCGACCCTGCAAACGGTGGTGGTGAGCGCCGGCCGGGTGGAGGAGGAAAAGAAGCAGGTCACCGCCAGCGTTTCCGTGATCGATCGGGAAACCATCAAACAATCCTCGGCCCTGACCCTCGGCGAGTTGCTCTCCGAGCAAGGCCTGGCGGTCAGGGAATATCCGGGTGCTCTCAGTTCGGTTCAGATCCGCGGCTTTCGCACCGAAACCCACGGCAACGATCTCAAGGGGCATGTCCTGATTCTGCTCGACGGGCGTCGGGCGGGCACCGGGAATGTGGCCAAGATTTTCACCAAGAATGTGGAACGAATCGAGATCGTCCGTGGTCCGGCTTCGGTTCAATACGGGTCCGCCGCCATGGGCGGGGTCATCAACGTGATCACCCGCCAGGGCCAAGGCCGGATCAGCCCGGCCGTGGAAGGGTCCTTGGGCAGTTGGGATTCCCGGGAAGGGACGGTGGAACTCGGTGGTCAGGTCAGTCAGTTCGATTTTTCCGGCGCTTACACCTACGCCGAACAGGGCGACTATGACACGGGAGACGGGAAGCAATATCGCAACACCGGTTTTGACGATCGCAACAACGTCAGCCTCAACGCCGGCTGGACCTTGAGCCCCGACCATCGGTTGGGACTCATCTTTACCGGCTACGATATGAACGGTGCGGGATCGCCCAGCTATTTCAGCCAAAACGACCTGGACAACTACGTGGACAGCTCCAACCAGTCGCTGGATCTCATCTACGACGGCGCTTCGCGGTCCGGCCTGTTCAGTTGGAAGGCCCGGTATTTCAACGGAAAAGACCAAGATCGTTGGGTTGATCCAACGGAGAGCAATCCAGACGGCTGGGATGACGGCATCGATTCCGATCGCAACACCGATTTTCAAGGCGCCCAGGGCCAGTTGACCGCCAATTTGTCGCACGTCCGGGTCACGGCGGGATTCGATTGGGCCGACTACGAAGTCAACGCTTCCTGGACTCCGGAACAAACCGAATATGAAAATCCCGCCGGGTTTATTCTGGCCAAGACCACCTTGTTCGACGATCGGCTGGTTCTCACCGGGGGAGTTCGCACCGATCAATACACGGTCCGGGTCACGGAACCGGCCGGGGATTCGGCAAGCGATCGGCATGTTTCCCCACGTTTTGGTCTGGCTTACAGCCTGACCGATCATCTCCGCCTGCGCGCCAATTACGGCCAGGCCTTTGTGATGCCGGAAGCGGATCAATTGGCCGCCGACTACACCGTCTGGGGCCGCCGCTATGTGGGAAACCCCGAGCTGTCGCCGGAAACCGGCAACACCTATGAAACCGGGGTCGATCTCTATTGGCGCTCCCTCTACGCCGGCCTGACCCTGTTCACCACCGATTTTGCCGACAAGATCGAGCCCGTCGTTCTTCAGGATGGCTCCAATTCCTGGGATAATCTGGGCGATGCCACCATCTCGGGCATCGAAGGGGAACTCACGGTCGATATCGGCGACTATTTCGATTGGAACTTCGCGCTTCGCCCCTACACCCGTTTCACCTACCTGTTTCGCTACGAAGACGATGAAACCGGCCAGGATCTCCTCTACACCCCCGACTGGAACGGTTCCTTCGGGCTCACCCTGTCCGGCTGGAACGGATTGTCCGCCAACCTGAACTTCGCTTACAGCGGAGTGCAAACGGTAACCGATTACGAAAGCGGCTATCCCTACCAGGAGGTTGAACTGGACCGTTCCCTGGTCGCGGACCTGAGCGTTCGGAAGCGGCTGCCGATCACCGACAACCTGGGCGGCCTGACTCTGATGGCGTCCATCCGCAATCTGTTCGATGAGGACTACGCCTACGTCAAGGGTTATCCCATGCCCGGTCGGAGTTTCTACCTCGGCTTGAGATATCAGTATTGATACGCATCATTGGTCCCTGCCGCGCCAGGTCTCCGGGCCGGGATTGGGGCGGCACGAAGCGAATGAACGGAGGTTTATCCAGATGGAATTGAAAAGCCTGGTTCTCGGTCTGCTGTTTTCGGTTGGGATTTTCGCTCTCAAGGGCGGCCTGGGATTGCATTACCTGCGCTCAAGAAAGTTGAAAGGAAGCCGCTTTATCATCGCGTTCGTTCTCTATCTGGTGGGTTATGCCCTGTTGTTTGCCGGAGCCGCGGCCCTGAACCATCGGCTTGATCTGACGGCCTATTTCCCAACACTTCGGCGCATGGCCGAAAGCGGCATGGCGATCCATATCAGCCTGGCGGCCCTGATGTTGCTCTGGGGCCTGTGGCTGCTCCGACGCTCCGGCGCCAAACCGGCGGCCGGCAGCCATGGCTGGCTGTTACTGGTATTGCCCTGCCCGCTTTGCCTGTTGGTGATCTTCTGCAGTGTCGCTTTACTTAAAGCTGCCTTCCCCGAATCGAGCGGGCGGGCGATCACTTTCCTGGGGTGCGGTTTCGCCGGCATGAGTCTATTGGCGCTGGGCCTGCTGGGATGCCGCCGGGGGCGCAACGGAGAACCTCCCGAAATCCTGTTGGCATCGGCAATGATCGGGATCGCCGCCTATTTTTGCCTCACCGTGGTCATCGCGCCGCAGTTTGCCGGGATCGATGAAGTCTATCGCCTGGGGGCCTATTCCGCCCGTAACCTGGCCGAATCCGCGCCTTGGTCTTGGCTGCTCGCTCCCACCCTGGGCGCTCTGGTGGGGTCCGGGCATCTTATCCAACGGCTTAGGATCAGAAGGGAACAATCATGGACCTAGGAGCTTTGCTGAAAACCTTCATCTATCTGATCTCCGCTTCCCTGCTTTACCCAACCCTGCTGCTGTTGAGCGGGGCGTCCTTGTGGATCATCGTCTACGCTGGGATCTTCTGCACCGAGTGGGTGGAACGGCTGGGCCTGCCCCAGTGCGCTCCAGAGCGTTTGCCGGAGGTCATCCGCAATGCGGAAGACCCGGCCATGTTGCCCCATCGTGTGCGTCGGTTCCTCACCAGATTACAAAACCTGCGCGATTCCGAACCATTGGATCAATTGCCGGCGGACAACCTGTTCGAGCAAACCACTTTGGGCTCCGTCAAAGGATTGGATCGACTCCACATGATGGTTCGCATCGGGCCGTCGCTGGGGCTCATGGGCACCCTGATTCCCATGGGATCCGGCTTGGCGGCCCTGGGCCAGGGCGAGTTGAGCCAGTTGTCTTCGGATCTGGTGATCGCTTTCACCACCACGGTGGTGGGGCTGGCGGTGGGGATCACGGCCTTCTTCTTCTACACGGTCAAGCGGCGCTGGGTGGAGGAAGACCTGAAGAACATGGAACTGGCCATGGAGGTCCTCGGCGCTCGCCGACAGGAGCGGAATCAATGAATCATCGAGGGAGAAGAAGGTTATCGACGCTCAGCACCGCGATCCGATCGAAAGCGTTTGGGGACGACGATCCCTTGAATGGGGTGGCCAATTTGTTCGATCTGGGCCTGGTTTTCATCGTCGGTATGATTGTGAGCCTGTTCGCGGCCTATCACCTTCAGGATCTGTTCAGTGATCAATCGAACCTGACCATCACCAAGAAAAGCGCGAGCGGACAAATGGAGGTCATCGTCAAACAGGGCAAGCAGGTGAAAGCCCTTCGGGTATCGGCGGACGAGCGGTCCAAAGGCCAGGGGACCCGCTTGGGGGTGGCTTACCGCCTGGAAGACGGGACCATGGTCTATGTCCCGGACGAGGATGCCGGCGGTTCCTCCGCAACCATTCAAGCGCATGAAAGGAACCGCCCATGAAACCTTGGATCCTGGGTTTTCGGATGCTCTGTCTGATCCTCTGGGGGATGGCTTGGGTCGCACCCGGCGCTTCCGCCACCCACTATCCCGTGCAGGTGACTGATGCCCAGGGGCGTGAGGTGCATTTTGACCAGCGGCCGTTGCGGGTCGTTTCCCTGGTGCCGTCGGCCACCGAGATCCTGTTTGCCATTGGCGCCCAGGATGTTCTTCAGGGCCTCGCCATCCACGACGGTGCCTTGCCCGGAGCGCAATGTCTGCCGCGGGTGGGCGGCTATTTCTCCCCATCCTGGAAGAAGATCCGGCAGCTTCAACCGGACCTCCTGATCCTGGCCGGAATTCACGAAAAAGCGGCGGCCCGAGCCATCGGGCCGGAGTGCCGAGTGCTCACCCTGGAAACCCGCCACCTGGAAGACGCCCACGATCATGTGCGCCTGCTGGGGCGGGTGTTCGACCGGGAAAGCAACGCCGAGGCCGTCATTGCAAGGAACCGAGAGACCCTCGAGTTGATTCGCGCGAAGACGATGAAAATCCCCTTGGCTGAACGCAAACGGGTGATGCGGATCATGGGTCGAGAGCGACTCATGGCGCCCGGGGACGACTCGTTCCAAAACGAAATGATCCGCGCCGCCGGTGGTATCCCCCCGCATTGGGGCGAGACCGGGCCGGTAGTCACCGTGAACCGCGACGCCTGGCTACGCTTCGACCCGGAGGTGATCTACGGCTGTGGCGGTGACCGGCAGGTGGTGGAGGAGATCCTCGGCGGCGCTGGCTGGAACGAAGCAAAGGCCATAACCGGCGGACGCATTGTCTATTTCCCCTGCGACCTCACGTGCCGTGCCGCCACCCACCTGGGGGACTTCGTCGCCTGGCTGGCATCCGAGATCTACCCCCAGGTGTTCGCTGATGCGGCAAATCGGATCCGACCGGAACAGATCATCGGTTCACGTTCCCTCGAGATTGATCTGGCCTACGTTACAAACGCTCGCGTGGTGACCGGCATCCTCGATGATTTCCCGAACAAAAGCCTGATCATCGACTTCGACCGCCCGCAGGCTATCGTTTCCAGCCTGGAAGGCCGGCGCACGGGGGTGGTCACGGTGGGCAACCACTATTCGCCGCCGCCGTGTTGGGCCCCCGGCCATCACCTGGGGTTGGACCAGGTTCGCAACCGGGTCTACGGGCTGTTGGGGAAATCCGCCGAATCCACCAGTTTCCTGTTCACCGGTGCCGATATGGATCACCTTTCCGTGCAGCAGGCCCAGTCCGGAGACACCCGCGTGTTCGCTCTGATCACCGCCGGCGTACAATCCAACGCGGTGCGCATGTCTCAGGATACGGGCTCCTATGACGAACCCGGCACCATCAATATCATCCTCCTAAGCAATCGAGCGTTGAGTCCTCGCGCCATGACCCGCGCCCTCATTTCCGCCACCGAAGCCAAGACCGCGGCCTTGACCGATCTCGATATCCGCAGCAGCGCCACCCCGGCGGTGAACGCCGCGACCGGCACCGGTACCGACAACATCATCGTGGTCGGCGGCGCGGGCGCTCCCGCGGACAATGCCGGCGGTCATGGCAAAATGGGGGAATTGATCGGACGTGCCGTCTACGCCGGGGTCCGAAAAGCGATTCTCCGGCAAAACGGCTTGATCCCCGAGCGCGACGTGTTTCAACGGCTCCGGGAACGGCGCATCGATCTCTACCCATTGGCGGCTTCAACCACTTGCGACCGCGGAAGGAAAGGGAGCGATTTGGCCGCCGCTGTTGAAGAACTTCTGCTGGAACCCCGCTACGCCGGCTTTGTGCAGGCGGCGCTGGCGGTGAGCGATGCGCGGACCCGGGAGCTGATCGAGGACTCTTCGGTCTTCGAATCCTGGTGCCGAAGCATCGCTTCGGAAATCGCCGGCGAAACGGTTGCCCAACTGGATCAGGTGTCTTTTCCCCAACCCCAACCCCAACCGCTGGAACAGGCTTTGCGGGCGCTGTTCACCGGAGCGCGACGGCGCTTGTCGGGAGGGGGGAACTAGCCATGCGGCAACGCTTTTTTCCGGCATCGATCGCCACGCCGCTGATGATCGCCTGCCTGATGGCAACGATTTCGGCCACCCCGATCCAGGCCGGCGGCATCGCGCTGCTGGTGATCGACGGCGACTCCTACCCGGCCCAACAGGCCATTGCGGCGGCGGATCTACCCGCCGGGATCCGGGTGCATTTGTTCACCCACGAAGCTCTGCTCGCCGACCGGCAGGCCGAAAGCGTGATCCGCTCCGCCGATGTGGTCCTGGTGGACGTGATGATGAGCGAGCTCAGCCGCTACCTGATCGATCACGATCTGGTCGGGGACCGGCCCGTTTTTGCGCTGCGCGGCTCGCGCGACGATGAGGCGTTGCGCCGCGCCGGGTTTCGCTTCGATCCGGAGATCCAAAAATATTTCCATTATTTATCCGTTGCCAATCTGGTCAACCTGATCCGGCGCATCGCCCATGTCGGTCTGGACCCCACCATCGAATACGGGGAAGCGATGGTGCTGCCCACCCTCGGGATCCATCACCCGCGGGCGCCGGTGGCATTTGAATCGTATCCATCCTACCTGAACTGGTATCGGCAACGTCCTGGGTTCGATCCCGCCGCACCGCGCCTGGGGCTGATCTTTTATGCGGCAGCCCTGGTACCCGGCCAGGTGGAAGCGATCGATCACCTGATCGATCGTCTGGAAACCTCCGGGTTCAGCGTCACCGCCTGCTTCGGAAAGGATTCAGAAGTGTTGAACAAGTTGTTGCGGTCCGAGGACGGCGCGCCGCGAGTCGATTTGGTGCTCGCCTTTTCCCTCAAATTCTATTCGGCCATCAACGCCGAGCTGAAGTCGGGGGTAGCCGCCCTTGGAGTTCCCGTGATCAATGCCATCAACCTCTATTCCCAGACCAACGATCAGTGGCGGGACAGTCCGGTGGGCATTTCGCCTTTCGATCTGGTCTGGACCGTCGCCAACCCGGAACTATCCGGGGCGGTGGAACCCACCCCCGTTTCCGGGAAAATCGAAACGGCGGATCCCGCAACCGGTCAACGCCTGTATGTTCATCAGTCGATCGACGAAACCATCCAGCGCCTCATCCCCAGATTGAAGCAGTGGGTTCGGCTGCAGCGTAAACCCAATGCGGATAAGCGGGTGGCCATCCTGTTTTACAACCATGCCCAGGGCAAACAAAACATCGGCGCCAGCTACCTCAACGTTTTTCGAAGCTTGCAGCACATCTTGGAACGGCTCCGCCGGGAGGGCTACCGGGTGCCCGAGGATATCCCCCTGGATGAGGGATCGCTCCGTGACCTGATTCTCGCCACGGCGCGCAATATCGGTTCCTGGGCGCCCGGTGAGTTACAGCGCATGATCGAGCTGGGCCAGGTGGTGCGCGTGCCGTTCCATGAATACCGAAGCTGGTTTGACGCCTTGCCGGAAGCCTTCAAGGCAGCGGTGATCGAGCAATGGGGCGAGGTGGACTCGGCCGGAATCATGGCCGATCGAGGTGATTTGATCATTCCCGCCTTGGTGCTGGGAAACGTGGTGCTGCTTCCGGAACCGGCCCGGGGCTGGAGCGATGATCCGGTGAAACTCTATCACGACACCAGGCTTTATCCCCATCATCAGTACATCGCCGCCTATCTGTGGCTCGATCGCCGGTTCCAGGCCGATGCCATGATCCATCTCGGGACCCACGCCACCTACGAATGGCTGCCCGGAAAGCAGGCCGGGCTGGCGCCCGCCTGCGCCCCGGAGGTGATGCTCACCGATATCCCCAACATCTATCCCTATATCGTCGATGACGTGGGCGAAGGCATTCAGGCCAAACGTCGGGGTCGCGCCGTGGTGATCGATCACCTCACCCCGGCGCTGAAAGAAGCCGGTCTGTATCACGAATACCTGGAACTCCGCGAGCAAATTTCCAACTACGTGAAGGCCGCTTCCATGGACGCGGACACCACCCGGGTGCATCTGAAACAGATCGAGGAACTGGCCCGTAACACCGGACTGTTGAAGGACCTGGGGCTAACCGAGGTGGATCGCGACGCGGTCGAGCGGATCGATTTGTACCTGCATCAACTGGATACCAATCCAACTCCTTATGGACTCCACACCTTCGGGCAATCCCCCGAGGCCGCGGCCCTGGAAGACACCTGTTCGTGTATTGTCCGCGCCAACCCTTCGGTGTCGGTGGCCGAAGTCCGGGGCGGCCTGGCGGCCTCGGGGCGCGAGGAACTGGAGCAACTGGTGAAGGCCTTGAACGGCCGCTATGTTCCCCCGGGCGAAGGCAACGATCCCGTGCGCAATCCGCAGGCGCTTCCCACCGGTCGCAATTTCCACGGATTTTCGCCGGCCAAGATCCCCTCGCCGGCGGCCTGGGAGCTGGGGCGGGAAGCCGCCCGGGAGATCATCGAAACGAAATGGGCGGAGCAGGGCCACTATCCGGAAAAGGTGGCGGTGGTGCTCTGGGCCACGGAAACCCTGCGCAACGAAGGGGTCCACGAATCCACCATCCTCGCCCTAATGGGCCTGGAGCCGCTCTGGGATGCCGGCGGACGGGTGACCGGCACACGCGTTATCGCGGGAGCGGAGCTGCAACGACCGCGCATCGATGTGCTGATCAACCCATCGGGCCTGTACCGTGATCTATTTCCGGAAAAGCTCCTGTTTCTCGACCAGGCGGTGCGCAAGGCGGCGGCTCAAACCGATATCGAAAACCTGCTCCGCAAGCACAACCGGCAAGTGGAGGAGCGTCTGCGGCAGGCCGGCCACGACGCCGAATCCGCCAAGGCCCTGGCCGCGGTCCGAATTTTCTCGGAAGCCCCGGGTTCCTACGGCAACGGTGTCTCGGAAATGGTGGCGGCCTCCGGCTATTGGGATTCCGATCAAGCGGTGGCCGAGGTTTTCAAAAACCGTTCCGGCTTTGCCTTCGGCGAGGGCGGCTGGGGAACACCGGCGAAAGAACTTCTGGCGGCCCAACTGGCCCAGGTGGACACCGCGATCCATTCGATTTCGTCCAATATCTACGGCACCATGGATAACGACGACATGTATAGTTCGTTGGGAGGGCTGGCCCTGGCGGTGCAAAAGGAGCGCGGACAGGCCCCCGAAATCCTGATCACGCGCCAGCTCAGCGGCAACCAGCTGGAGGTTGAACAGCTCTCCAAAACCCTCGGTCGGGAACTGCGCAGCCGCTACCTCAATCCCCGCTGGATCACCGGGATGAAACAAGAGCAGTACGCGGGTGCTCGGGAAATGTCGAAATTCGTGGAATACCTGTGGGGCTGGCAGGTGAGCGCCGCGGATGCGGTCGCTACGGAGAGCTGGGAACAGACCTACCAGGTCTATGTGGAAGACAAGTACCGCCTGGATCTGAAGGAGTTTTTCAATCAGGCCAGTCCCTGGGCCTATCAGTCGCTCACCGCGCGGATGCTGGAAGCGGTTCGCAAGGGCTACTGGCAGGCCGATGATGCCGTTCGTACTCGCCTCGCCGTCGAATACGCCGTGAACGTGGCGGAAAAGGGGGTCGCCTGTTGCGATCACACCTGCAACAACCCGCTGCTCAACCAGATGGTGGTGAGTATCGTGTCGCTGCCGGGAGTGCTCGCGCCGGAACTGGTGGAGCGTTTTCAACTGGCGGTGGAACAGGCGACCCTCCAAAAACTGACCGACCAGGCGAGCGAACGGGTGCGGCTGCTGCGCGATCTCGCCGGCGGGTTGAGCCGGAGCGCCGAGCGGTCGTCGGAGCAGCCGCCGCCGGACGCGGAAGAAAGACAAGCCGTTGCCGAGCCGGTTTCGGGAAACCGTCCGCAATTGGTGGAAGGCTTCAAGATGGAGGAAATGCAACCGCGGGACCAAAAGACCGAACTATCGAGTTCCGGTGTGCAGTGGTTCGCTTCCGTGTTCGTGCTGATCCTGATCGGCTTGTTCATCACCGGTACCCGCATCGGAGCGAAGCGATGACGGCCGGAGTCGGAACTGAACCGGGGCACCCGGTCGTGGCGCCGTTATCGGCATCGAAACCAAAGGAGGAACTCCACCGATGTTGGAAATAATTGAGCAGGGTGGGCCGGTAATGATCCCATTGCTGCTCTGTTCGCTGGTGTCCCTGACCATTATTCTGGAACGCTCGATTTTCTGGGTGCTGATCGACCTGCGGCGCGGCGCGCAACTGGCGGAACAGGTTCTCGAATCGTGCCGGCGGGGCGAATGGGATGCGGTTCGCGGCCAGGCGGCGGGAACCCGCAACCGGATTGTCGCCATGCTGGTGAAAGGGGTTGTCCACCGCGATTATGCCCCCAGCAAGGCGATGGAATCCGCGGCCACCGATGAGATCAACAAGATGCGCCGCTACATGGGAATCCTCGACACGATCATCACGGTGGCGCCGCTGCTGGGCATTCTCGGAACGGTGTTGGGGACCATCCAGTCCTTCGACATGCTCGGTACCGGCGGACTCGACCATCCCCAGGCGGTGACCCGGGGGATCGCCCAGGCGCTGATCACCACCGCCGCGGGTCTGGGAATCGCCATCTTCACCGTGTTTGCCTTCAATATCTTCAACGCCAAGATCGAAAATGCGGCGTTCATGCTGGAGAGTTACGCCACCCGCCTGGAGATTGTTCTGGAAAAGGCGGCCGTCGATTGCGCCCCGCGGGAAAGGAACGGCGATGAAACTCGAATTGCTGGAGCGGCGTAAAGCACGGGTCGAGATGGTCCCACTCATCGACACCATTTTCCTGCTGCTGCTGTTTTTCATCTACGCCATGCTGTCCATGCGCGTCCACCACGCACTGCCGGTGCGGTTGCCGGCTTCCAGCTCGGCTGAAATCGATCAAGCCGGACTGGTACAGGTCACCCTCCAAGCGGATGGGGCGATCTTTGTGGATCACCGCCTGGTGCCCCTGGATCAACTGGCGGACTTGGTGAAACAGCAACACCCGACCCCAAGCGATGAAGTCATGGTCATGGTGTTCGCCGATCGCCGGGTCGCCTACCAGAGTTTGTTCCAGGTCCTGGACCAAATCCGCGCTGCCGGTATCCGGCGCATCGCGCTCCAGGCCGAACCGGCCCCGTCGCCATGAAGCGGCTGTGGTGTTCCCTGGTGGTGGCCGCATCGATCCACGGGGCGCTGCTGGTCTTGGGCCCGGCTTGGGTCCCGCGATCCGCGGAAGCCCCCTTGCCGGCAGCGCCGGTGATGATCGATCTCGGCGTGAAAACGGTTGCGGCGTCGGAACCGACATCAGGCACCGCTCATTCGTTTCAAACCGAATCGGAACCATTCCCGCGATTTGCCGACCGGTCCTCCGAAGTTCCGGTTCGACCGGCTCCAACGCAGGGACCGCCCCAAGAATCCGCCGCGGAACCCGAGCGGATCCCCCACGCGATCCACCATTCGGTTGAGAAAACCTCGGCACCGGTGAGCCCCGTTTGGGACCAACCGCCGTTCCGTTCGGCGGCTCCAGCAACCGCCGCTGGCTCGGTTCAGGAAAGGAAGGCCCCTGCCATTCGGAAGGCCCCAAGGGTTCGGCAAGCCACGGCGAGGGCACCTGCCGGCTCGGAAAAGACCGCGACGGGAGAGACGCCACCCGTTCATCCGACCGCCGCCGCAACCGCTGCCGGATCGTCCGGTTCGCAAGCGGCGCCCGTAAGCGGCGGCCGAGCGACTTCCGGCGCCCTTGCAACCGGCACGGCTAGCCCCGCCGAGCCGGCGATCCCCATCGTTCTGAACAACCCGGTTCCGGCTTATCCCGAACTGGCCCGAAAGCGAGGTCAGCAGGGGATGGTGCTGCTCGAGGTCCAGGTGGGCCCGACCGGCTCGGTGACCCAACTCAGACTGCACCGTTCCAGCGGTTACCAGAACCTCGATCGGGCCGCCCTGGAAACGGTTGCCCGGTGGCGGTTCCGCCCCGGAAAGGAAAATGAACAGCCGGTTTCCATGTGGGTCCGAGTCCCGGTCCGCTTCGTCCTGGAATAGGACCGATCGGGTGACCCATCTCAGGCGGGATTCAATCCGTGAGGGATCTGAATGCAGCCGATAACGCTTGCCGCGGCATAACGGCAGTCGAAGCCGTTACGGCTCACCCTAACCCGTCTTCGATGGTGCCCTCCAATTCCAGATAGGCTCGCAGCTTCTCGAAGAGGAAGGTCCCAATCCTCATCGACAATAAGAAGCGCGGCGGTCTGTTGCCGCACCCTCCCGAGGCGGTCGGGTGGCGGTTCTTTTTTCATTCATCTCGAAGGCCTTGATCTTTCGATTGAACTCGTAAAGATCGCTGAGTTCCTTGATTATCTTATCGATTTTTTTCATCTTCAAGTCTTTCGATATCAGCCTGATCCTGCTTCGTGTGATCCGTCACCCTCAGGTCAATTCCAGTTGATGGGTGATTTGAATACAGCCGATAACGCTTGGCGCGGCCGGGCATTGGGTGAGATAGGTTTGAAAGGCGGCCTGCGCCTGGGGCCTTTTATCCTCGGCCAGGTGCAGGTCGTAGTGCACGTGGATCCTGGTGATCTTGAGGACCCCGGCGACATCCTCGATATCGCCCGTAACCTTCGCCTGATAGACTTCCTGGTGACTGCGAATTGCGCTTTTGGCCAGCACCGCGGCCAAAGTGCCCATCATTCACCCGCCCACCGCACCGACGATGTGATCGAGGGTCGCCGCGTGCTCCTTTTCCGGATTCACTTTATAGAAATTCTTGATGCCTCCGTGTACGCCGTAATAGACCGGTTCATCGAAGCCCTCGATGACGGCCTTACGGGTGGGACCGGCTTCCCGGGTGATAGTGATCCGCGATTGGTGAACCAGTTGGCCCATGATGTGCTCCTTTGCTTGCCCTGGCGTTGTCGAAGTATCCAAACGTCCCTTGGAACCATGATCCAACGTGTAACCGATTCGGTCGGGGCAAGACCAGGGCCTGCGCGAAAATGCTCTTTCACCGTTTCAACCGCCGCCTGGCGAAGCGAGGAATCGTGCCGATTCACGGTGTTGAAGAGATCTGGATTTTTCGCCGGCGTTCGAAAAGACCTGCTCATAACGAATTTGGGGGGACATTTCATTAGGCGAGAGTCGCATCGGTGCCGCGGAATTCCTCCTGCTGTTTCGATCCGTTGCAAGGTCAGGGGGTGCGGAGCACTCCCTGACAATCCGCCGTGGGAGCGTGGATTGGAAACGTCGCCGAGCCGTCGGGTAGCTCCCGCTGGTCGCAACCCGACCTACCAGCTGGCTACAGGACCTTGTGGTCTCTGCATCTTTGGGCGGCTACAGGCAGGGTCCCCCAAATCCGTTATAGGGAGGAAAAGACCAATCTTGGAGAAGCGCTCGGATGGCCGCGGCCAGGGTCTTGCGGGGTTGTTCAAGGATCTTGAACAACCTGGTGCAAGGCTGCGTCCAGGATTTTGCCTTGTTCCGCCTTGTGGACGTGCGCATAGCCGGTAGCCGGACTGGCGGCCGGTGGCCGGCCGAGGTAGCGCAGCGGGCGGTCGAACACCTGCGCAAACAGTTCGCTCACATGCCGCCAGGCGCCCATATTGCGCGGTTCTTCCTGGACCCAGCAGAATTCTTCCGCCGTGGGGAAGCGCGCGGCCGCCGCCTGGAGCTGTTCGGGGCGGAGCGGGTAGAGCTGTTCGATCCGGACGATGGCCGCGTCCGGCTCCGACTGTTCGCGGCGCCGCGCCAGGAGATCGTAATAGATTTTGCCGCTGCACCAGAGCAGCCGCCGGACCTTCGGCGGCGGTTCCGGATCGGTGATGACGGGCTGAAAAGCCCCATCGATCAGTTCATCCAGGCGTGAGACCGCCAGGGGATGGCGCAGCAGGCTTTTCGGGGTGAGCACGATGAGCGGTTTGGGCTTGCCCTGCTTCGCTTGCCGGCGCAGCAGGTGAAAGTATTGGGCCGGAGTGCTGGGCACACAGACCTGGAGATTGTCTTCGGCGCAGAGTTGGAGGTAGCGTTCCAAGCGGGCGCTGGAGTGTTCCGGCCCCTGGCCTTCGAACCCGTGCGGGAGTAGCAGCGCCAGGGCGCTTGGCCGCCGCCACTTGGCTTCGGCGGCGGCGATGTATTGATCGATAATGACCTGGGCGTTGTTGGCGAAATCGCCGAACTGGGCTTCCCAGAGCACCAGGGACTCGGGCGCGGTGAGGGAATAGCCGTATTCGAAGCCGAGCACGGCGTTTTCCGAGAGCGCGCTGTCGAACACCTGAAACGGCGCCTGGTCCGGTGCCAGGCGGTTGAGCGGGGTGTCGTGGGCACCGCTCACCGCATCGGTCAGCACGCTATGGCGCTGGCTGAAGGTGCCGCGGCGACTGTCCTGGCCACTCAGGCGCACCGGGGTGCCTTCGGTCACCAGTGAGCCGAACGCCAGCAATTCGGCGTTCGACCAGTCGATTCCGGCGCCGGCGCGCACGGTTTCCAGGCGCCGGAGCAGGATCCGTTCCAGCTTGCGGTGGATGGTGAAGCCGGGTTTGGCGGTGAACAAAGTGGCGGCTATCTCCAGCAAGCGGTCCTTGGAAACCGCGGTCGTCACCGTACGGTCGGTAACGTCGGCGTCGGCGTCGGTGCCGGTGCCGGTACCGGCCGGCGGGTTTCCAAGGTCGTGGAAATGCGCTTCGGGAGGCCGGCAGGTGGCGCCGCGGGCGGCTTCCAGGGCGTGTTCCAGGCAGGTCTGGATAGCGCTTTTGATGGCGGTCAGCTGGTCGGGGCTGATCAGGCCGGCGCTCAGGCACTGGTCGGCGTAGAGATCATGCACCGGCGGCCGCCGGCGGATCCGTTCATAGAGCTGGGGCTGGGTGTAGGCCGGTTCATCGCCTTCGTTGTGGCCGTAACGACGGTAGGCCACCAGATCGATCACCACGTCCTTGTGAAACCGCGCCCGGTAATCGAAGGCCAGCCGCGCCACGGCGGCCACCGTTTCCGGGGCTTCCCCGTGGACGTGGAAGATGGGCACCATGAGCATCTTCGCCACATCGGTGGAATAGCGGGTGGAACGCACGTCTTCCGGCAGCGCGGTGAAGCCGATCTGGTTGTTGATGATGAGATGGATGGTCCCGCCCGTCCGATAGCCTTCCAGTTGGCTCAGGTTGAGCGTTTCGAACACCACTCCCTGGCCGGCGAAGGCCGCGTCGCCGTGAACCAGGATCGGCACCACCCGGTCGCTTCCGGCCGCCCCGAACAGTTCCTGGCGGCGCCGGGCGATCCCTTCGGCGATCGGGTCCACCGATTCCAGGTGACTGGCGTTGGACGGCATCAGCACCGCGAGCGGCCGGCCGTGGCGGGTGGCCAGTTCGGTGTAGTAGCCCTGATGGTATTTCACATCGCCGCTGCCCACCAGGGCGTCCGGATTGTAGCTGTCTTCAAAACTGCAGAAGACCGCTTCATAGGGCTTGTCGAGCACGTTCACCTGGACGTTCAGGCGGCCCCGGTGGGCCATGGCCAAAACGGCTTCCCGGCAGCCGGCCCGGGCCGCGTGATCGAGCAGCAAATCGAGAAAGACCACGGCCGATTCCGCCCCTTCCAGGGAAAACCGCTTCTGGCCCAAATATTTCGCATGTACGAACTGTTCGAACAGGGTCGCCTGGCACAATTTGTTCAGGATCCGCAATCGCGTTTCGGCATCCAACTGGGGCCGATTACGGGTCGATTCCATCCGTTCCTGGAGCCAGCGGCGCTCGTCCGGGTCCTGCAAATGGAGGTATTCCACCCCCAGGCCGCGGCCGTAGGTTTCCCGCAGCAGCGCAATCAGATCGCGGAGCGCCACCGGTTTTCCGGAACCGAATCCGGGGATGCTGAATTCCCGGTCGAGGTCGTCCGGAGTCAACTGGAAGGCTTCCAGGCTGAGCAGCGGATGGTCGGTGGGGCAGGCCGTCAGGGGATCGAGACAGGCGAGCAGATGGCCGAGGTCCCGATAGCGATGGATCAGTTCCGCCACCTGCAAGTGTTTCACCAGCATGTCGCGGTCAAGAACCGCCGCCGGAGCGGGCTCGGCAGGGCCGGAACCGATGGTGAAGCCTTCGAAAAAGAACCGCCATTGTTCCGAAACCGCGGCCGGGTCCTGCCGCCAGAGGCGGTACTGGCGGTCGATGAAATCGGTGTTGAGATCGAGCGAAAGGGTCATGGCGTCTCCTTTGCGTATCCCCGCGGTCTTCAAGATATGACAGCAGGTACCACCTGGCACCTCCTTGGTCCCATGATAATCGAGTTGAATCAATGCAGGCCAACCGGGCTTGTGATTTACTTCGAGCGCTCACAAACCGAGCTTTTCACCGCAAAGGCGCAAGGAAACGCAAGGACCTAATCTTTCAATAAGAACCTTTGCCATTCTCTGCGTCCTTTGCGTCTTTGCGGTGAACTAGAATCGACAATCTGTTCCCGTGCGTAGTATAGCACCAAATCGACCCTTTCTCCTTTGCCAGTTTGAATCCGTGAGATTCCAGCAGGCTGATCAGTTCAGTGAATTTCACCTTGGCATCCCCGAGTAAACTGGAGGGTGATTCCGGGGCCGGGCGGCAACGGGATCGACCGCGGGACCCGGGATCGCGATCGCGCTTACGCTCCGGGCCGGATACCGCGGCACCATCCGTCCCGGCTCGCACGCACCCCCGCGGCGATGTGGGAAGCCTTTCACCGGCGCTTGTCCGCCGCGGCGGAGTCACTCCATGATCGCGCGCCTGGAAAAACTGTTCCACACCATTCTGGCCCTGGAACACCCCGGGGCCCTGCGGGTCTGGTTCACGTCCAACGCTTTCCATGCCCCCTGCTTTCGGCTCAATTCAGCGCTTAAGCGCCATCAGCCCCGGTTCGGTACCATCCTCGATGTCGGCGCCAACACCGGCCAGTTCGCGGTGGCCGCGGCGCTCCATTTCCCCGACGCCCGCATCTATTCGTTCGAACCGTTGCCCGAGGTCTATCGCGAACTGTGCCGAAACATCAGCAAGCGCCGTAACCTTCGGGCCTTCAATTGCGCCCTGGGCAGCACCGGCGGGCGCCTGGCGTTCAACCGCAACGCCTACAGCCGGTTGAGTTCGGCCCTGGCGATCGCCTCCGGCAACCGGTACCCGCGCTACCGGGAGCGGAACACCAGCGCCATCGAGGTGGCGGTGGAACGGTTGGATGATTTCGCCCGCGCCTCGACCTGGTCCCCCCGGTGCTGCTCAAGATGGACGTGCAGGGCATGGAACAGGCGGTCCTAATGGGGGCGTCCCGGACCCTGGAACGGATCGATTTTCTGCTCTACGAAACCGCCCTGGTGCCGCTCTATGAAAACCAGCCCCTGTTCGATGAGATGCATCGGTTCACGGTCGATCTTGGCTACCGGCTGCTGGCACCCATGCTTCTCAACAAGAGCCGGTCGGGAACCATCATCGAGATGGACGTCCTGTACCAAAGAGCCTCTCTCGGAAGCAGGGCAAGCCGCACTTGCTGGGTTTGATTGGAGACGATCTTTGGCATTGTCGCAGACCGCCGGGGTGTTGTGCGGTTGCCCCCCATGGGTCAAAAATCACTTCCGCGGTTCGAAATTCAGCGTTCGATGTTCGATATTCTTTCTTTCGCTTCTCGCTTCTCGCTTCTCGCTTCCGGCTTCCCGCTTCTCGCTATTCTTTTTTCATCAGGTGCAGCGCCTGGCGGGAAACGGCGATGCGGGTGCGCGAACCGACCGGAGGAGGCGACGGCTGCAGGGGCAACTGGAACACCAGCAGCGAACCGTCATCGAGGGCCAGGGCCAGGCGGTAAAACGGGCCCTGAAACAGCCGTTCTTGCACGGTCCCTTCCAGGATCAGGGGAAATTCGCCGGGGTCTGCCGCCGCGGTAACCAGGCGGCCGCCGTCCGGGCGGATCAACAGGGTGACCGATTCCCCGGGACGGTGGGCGGATGCCTCCAGAAGGATCGTCCCCAGCACCGTTTCAATTGCTTGTGCTGATCGCACCCGCGCCGGGAGCAGATTGGAAAAGCCGAGAAACCTTGCCACCTCGGCGTTTGCAGGTCGAAGATAAAGCTGTTCCGGCACCGCCACCTGGGCCAGGTGGCGGTCTTGAAGTACCGCTACCCGATCGGAAAGCGCGAACGCTTCCGCTTGGTCATGGGTCACCGATATCGCGGTGGCCCCGACCGCTTTCAAGATCCGTCTGAGTTCCAGCATCAGCCGCTCACGAAGGGAGCGATCGAGCGAGCCCAGCGGTTCGTCCAGAAGCAGCACCGCGGGGTTCGGCGCCAGGCTCCGGGCCAGGGCCACCCGTTGCTGTTCGCCGCCGGAAAGGGCGCTTACCGGGCGCGCTTCAAAGCCGGCTAAACCCACCCGTTCCAGCATCTCGACCGCTTGCCGTTGCACTTCCGTTTGTTTGAGCCCTAGCCGTTCCAGCCCGTAGGCCACGTTTTGCAGCACAGTTTTGTGCGGGAACAGGGCATAGTCCTGAAACATCATGCCGATCCGCCGGCGGTGGGGCGCGGTCCGGGTGATATCGGTCCCGTTCAGGACCACGCGTCCCGCGTCGGGTGGTTCCAGACCGGCGATGATTCTGAGCAGCGTGGTCTTACCGCAGCCGGAAGGCCCGAGCAGGCCGAGGATCTCGCCGGGAGCCACTCGCAGGCGCACGTCCTGGAGCAGGGGATGGCGGTCGAATTGCTTGCTGATGCCTTCGATCACGAGCACGCTGGGACCATCCCCCTTTACCCTGATTGTCGAGGCTTCCGCAACGCCGATGGCCGCGCGGGGGCGCGGCGGTCCCGGGTGGGCTAGAATTCCCGGTGGGAGAGGGCCGCGACCCGCTCCAGGAAGAGAAAGCCGCCCACGGTCACCAGCATCAAGAGACAGCTCATGGCCATGGCCTGACCGTAGTTGAGTGACCCCGGCTGGCCCAGCAACCGGTAGATGGCGAGAGGCATGGTCGGGGTCTGGGGCCGGGCGACGAACACGGTGGCGCCGAATTCGCCCAGACTGATCACCAGGGAGAACACCGCCGCCACCAGCAGCGCCCGGGCGAGAATCGGCAGGTCCACGGTTTTCCACACGGTCCAGGGACCGGCGCCCAGGACCTGGGCGGCTTCCCGCAAACCGGCGGGAACACTGCGCAGCGCCGGAAGCAGACTGCGGACCGCAAACGGGAAGGCCACCAAGCTATGAGCCAGAGGCACCAGGATCCAGGACGAACGGAGATTGAGCGGGGGGCGGTCGAGGGCAATGATGAAGCCAAATCCCAGGGTCACCGCCGAAGTGGAAAGCGGCAGCATCAGCAGCGGATCCAGCAGGTGAGCGAAGCGCCGGAGCGGCTGCGCCAGATAAATCGCCGCCGGCACCGCCAGCGCCAGGGTACAGATGAGCGTGGCCAGGGCAAAGGCAAGTGAATGCCTGATCGCCTGAAGCGGCGCCACATAGAAAATGGAGCCGCTGGGATTGTCGCCGAGCGCCCGGTAGAACGCCAGGGTCCAGCCGCCTTCGCCGCTGACCGAACGGACCATGAGCGCCGCCAGCGGCAGCAGAATCAACAGGGTCAGCAGCGCCAGCACCAGGCCGATCGCCAGCTTTGCCGTCCGGGCCTCGGCCCGCCGCCCGCCCGCCGCCCGCGACCGCGGGGTGAGCGCTACCGAGGTCCTGCGCTGCAACCCCGTGTACACCCACATCACGGCCAGGGAAAACAGCACCTGCACCATGGAAAGTGCCGCCGCCATGGGCAGATTGAAAAGGTGCACCGCCTGCCGGTAGATTTCCACTTCCAGGGTGGCGTAGCGGGGCCCGCCCAGAATCAGGATGATGCCAAAACTGCTGAAGCAGAAGATGAACACCAGCAGTCCTGAAGCGTAGAGGGCCGGGGCGAGCAGCGGCAGGGTCACCTGACGCAACGCGGTCCA
>Ga0100398_1000974_pt1 | contig 24972 bp, 22 predicted proteins | sample CryGeymeta201522_FD_81568 | JGI IMG/M metagenome (GOLD analysis project Ga0100398, IMG submission 81568) | Groundwater microbial communities from Crystal Geyser aquifers in Utah, USA - Crystal Geyser metaG 2015-22 | ecosystem: Environmental > Aquatic > Deep subsurface > Groundwater | place: USA...
AGCTGTCACCGGGCTGGCCTATCGCAGCGCGCGTTCCTGAAACGTTCCGCTTTTTCGGTTGGAGACTCACGCGCCGTCGCCTATGTCTTGCGAGAGCGTTAACGGGGGCCGCGATGCCGGAGATGAAGTTTATCGAGGTGCGCGGCGCGCGCGAGCACAACCTCAAGAATATCGACCTCGACATTCCCCGCGACAAGCTGGTCGTGGTGACGGGCCTCAGCGGCTCGGGCAAGTCATCGCTGGCGTTCGACACGATCTACGCGGAGGGGCAGCGGCGCTATGTCGAAAGCCTCAGCGCCTATGCCCGCCAGTTTCTCGACATGATGGAAAAGCCGGATGTCGACCATATCTCGGGTCTGTCTCCCGCGATCTCCATCGAACAGAAGACCACGTCGAAGAACCCGCGCTCCACGGTCGGCACGGTGACGGAGATCTACGATTACATGCGGCTTCTCTTCGCGCGCGTCGGAACGCCCTACAGCCCGGCGACCGGACTGCCGATCGAGGCGCAGCAGGTGCAGGACATGGTGGACCGGGTCATGGCGATGGAGGAGGGCACGCGCGCCTATCTGCTGGCCCCCATCGTGCGCGACCGGAAGGGCGAATATCGCAAGGAATTCGCGGAGTTGCGCAAACAGGGCTTCCAGCGCGTCAAGGTGAACGGCGTGTTCCACGAACTGGACGAACCGCCCGTTCTGGACAAGAAGTTCCGCCACGACATCGACGTGGTGGTGGATCGGATCGTGGTGCGCGCAGGCACCGAAACGCGGCTGGCCGACAGTTTCCGCACCGCGCTCGACCTGGCCGACGGCATCGCGATCCTCGAAACCGCGCCAAGTGCGACCGAGGGCGCGGAAGCCCCGGAGCCCGAACGCTTTACCTTCTCCGAGAAATTTGCCTGCCCGGTCAGCGGCTTCACGATCTCGGAAATCGAGCCGCGGCTGTTTTCGTTCAACGCGCCCTTCGGGGCCTGCCCGACCTGCGACGGTCTGGGGCAGGAGTTGTTCTTCGACGAAGGCCTGATGGTGCCCGACAAGGCGCTTTCGCTGGAGGACGGCGCCATAGCCCCGTGGCGCAAGGGCAAGTCGCCGTATTTCATCCAGACGATCGAGGCCATCGCCCGCCATTACGGCTTCGCCCCCAAGACCAAATGGAAGGACCTGCCCGAAGAGATTCAGCAGGTGTTCCTGCGCGGGTCCGGCGAGACGGAGATCAAGTTCCGCTATGACGAGGGCGGGCGCGTCTACCAGGTGGAGCGCACCTTCGAGGGAGTGATCCCGAACATGGAACGCCGCTACCGCGAAACGGACAGCGCCTGGATCCGCGAAGAGTTCGAGCGCTTTCAGAACAACCGCCCCTGCGGGGCCTGCGGCGGCTATCGCCTGCGGGCGGAGGCGCTGGCGGTGAAGATCGGCACGCCCGGCGCGCTGCTGCACGTGGGGCAGGTGGTGCAGATGTCCATCGCCGAAGCGCTGACATGGGTGGAACATGTGCCCGAGGCGTTGACCCGGCAGAAGAACGAGATCGCGCGCGCCATCCTGAAAGAGATCCGCGAACGACTTGGGTTCCTGAACAATGTGGGCCTGCAATATCTGACCCTGGCGCGGAATGCGGGGACGTTGTCGGGGGGCGAGTCACAGCGGATCCGGCTTGCGTCGCAGATCGGCAGCGGGCTGACCGGCGTGCTTTATGTTCTCGACGAACCCTCCATCGGCCTGCACCAACGCGATAACGACCGCTTGCTCACGACGCTGAAGAACCTGCGCGACCAGGGCAACACCGTGATCGTGGTGGAGCATGACGAAGAGGCGATCCGCGAGGCCGATTACGTGTTCGACATCGGCCCCGGCGCGGGCGTCCACGGCGGGCAGATCGTGGCGCAGGGCACACCGGCCGAGATCATCGCCGATCCGGCCTCGATCACCGGGCAATACCTGTCGGGTGTGCGCGAAATCCCGGTGCCGGGCGTTCGGCGGAAGGGCAACAGGAAGAAGCTGAGCGTGGTGAAGGCCACCGGCAACAACCTGCAGGAGGTCACCGCGGATTTCCCGCTGGGACAGTTCGTCTGCGTGACGGGCGTGTCGGGTGGCGGGAAATCGACACTGACCATCGAGACGCTGTTCAAGACCGCGTCCATGAAGCTCAACGGTGCACGGCAGACGCCCGCGCCCTGCGAAACGATCAAGGGGCTGGAACATCTCGACAAGGTCATCGACATCGACCAGCGCCCGATCGGACGCACGCCGCGTTCCAACCCGGCCACCTATACCGGCGCCTTCACGCCGATCCGTGACTGGTTTGCCGGACTTCCAGAAGCGAAAGCAAGGGGTTACAAGCCGGGGCGGTTTTCCTTCAACGTCAAGGGCGGCCGCTGCGAGGCCTGCCAGGGTGACGGCGTCATCAAGATCGAGATGCATTTCCTGCCCGATGTCTACGTCACCTGCGAGACCTGCAAGGGCAAGCGCTATAACCGCGAGACCCTGGAAATTCACTTCAAGGGCAAGAGCATAGCGGACGTTCTTGACATGACGGTTGAAGATGCGCAGGGCTTTTTCACCGCCGTCCCCTCCATCCGCGAGAAGATGGACGCGCTGATGCGGGTGGGTCTTGGGTATATCAAGGTGGGTCAGCAGGCCACGACGCTGTCGGGCGGCGAGGCGCAGCGGGTGAAGCTGTCGAAGGAACTGGCCAAGCGGTCCACGGGCCGGACGCTCTACATCCTCGATGAGCCCACCACGGGCCTGCATTTCGAGGATGTGCGCAAGCTGTTGGAAGTGCTGCACGAATTGGTCGATCAGGGCAATTCGGTGGTGGTGATCGAGCACAATCTCGACGTCATCAAGACGGCCGACCATATCATCGACATCGGCCCGGAAGGCGGCGATGGCGGAGGTCGTATCGTAGCGGAGGGCACGCCGGAAGAGGTCGCAAAGGTCGAAGCATCCCACACCGGACGCTATCTCGGGCCAATGCTGAAGCCGCGCAAGGTGGCGGCGGAATAGGACCTGCCGGATCGTTCCATGTGGGCCGCAGATCGTCCCGTTCGGGACTTTAGGCGGCGGGCTACGGGCCAGTGGCCAAGTGGACGAGGGGGCCGAGGCGGCCGAGGCGGGCGGGGGGGCCCAGGCGGACGGGACGGCGCAGCCGGTCCCCGGCGTGTCAGTCGGCGACCATCAGCCGGTCGAGCCCATGAAAATGGTAGATGTCGGCATAGCGCGGGGCCTCGGCCAGGCGCAGTTGCGGGCGGCGGGCGAACAGGATCGGCAGGGCGATCTGCATCTCCAGCCGCGCGAGCGGCGCGCCGACGCAGAAATGCAGGCCCGCGCCGAAAGACAGGTTTGCCGGACCCTCGCGCGCGGGGGCGAAGACCTCGGGATCCGGATAGGCGGCAGGGTCGTGGTTGGCGGCAGCCAGAAGCAGGCCCACCTGATCGCCGCGCCGGAAGGTGTGGCCGTGCATTTCCACTGTCTCGTAGGCGTGGCGGGTGAACATGTGCAGCGGCGGGTCGATGCGCAAGGCTTCCTCGATGAAGGGGGCCGGGTGCGCGCCGGGACGGTGGCCGTGCGCGAGGCAGAGCTTGATGGCATTGCCAAGGGAATGGACGGTCGCCTCGTGGCCCGCGTTGAGCAGCAGGATGCAGGTGGAGATCAACTCGTCCGTCGAAAGCTTCTCGCCATCCTCCTCGGCCGCGATGAGGTGGGAGATCAGGTCATCCTCGGCGCTGGCCCGGCGCTGCGCGATGTAGCCGCGCAGGAAGGCCACGAATTCCTCTGTCGCCTGCACGGCGGCCGCCTCGTCGGTGCTTGTGCGACTGGCCTGATACATCTTCACCATGGCGTTCGAGAGCCGCAGCAGGTCGGGCGCCATGGCTTCGGGCACGCCAAGCAGGCGCGCGATGACAATGACGGGGATCGGGCGGCAAAAGCTGTCCAGCAGATCGTGCGGGCCTGCGGAAAAGCGATCGATCAGGCTGTGGGTGAGGGCCTCGACCTCGGGGGCGAGGGCCTTGATCCGGCGCGAGGTAAAGGCGCGCAGGACGAGAGAGCGCAGGCGCGTGTGGCGTGGCGGCTCCAACTCCAGCATGGAATGCGCCTCGATTTCGTAGAACGGCTTGAGGTGTTCGGGGATCGGCAGCGCGTCCACCGGTTCGCGCCCGAAGCGGCGGTCGCGCAGGATCGTGTTGGTGGCCGCGTGGGTGGCGGTGCAGGGCAACCCGTAATCGGCCCAATGGAACAGAGGGCCCGCCGCGCGGGCGCGGGCATAGAACGGGTAGGGGTTCTGGACGAAGTCCGGATCGGTGGGAGATTGAGAGAGCGTGTCCATGGTCGCCATGGCTATCCGATCCGCGTGGGGTTGCCCATGGGCAGACTGGCGTGACCCTGGGTGCGAAGCGTCCGGGTCGGCTGGTCGAGACGGTGGGTCCTTGCACAATGGCCGCGCGCCGATCCCGGTGCGGGTGGCGCGCGGTGCCGGTCTAGTCTGCGCCGCGCACCGGGATGGTCGCGTCCGCGGCGGGGGCAAAGACCTTCTGGACAAGGTAGATCACAACCGCGATCCCGATGCCGATCAGGTCTGTGACCCAGCCGCCTTCGATCATCAGCAAGGCCGCCAGCAGCAGGCCCGCCCGCATGAACCATGCGATGAGGCTTCCCATGAACCAGCCCTGCACCGCCGAGGACAGCAGGAACACGCCCACGGTCGCAGTGATGAGCGATCGGACGATATTGTACCACATGGCGGTCTGGTGGACGATCTCGCCGTTGATCTCGACGACTGGGCCCTGCATGAGCAAATTGCCGTTGTAGAAGAACATGAAGGGCACGATGAACGCCGCGATGCCGAACTTGAACGAGGTGACGGAGGTCGCCATCGGGTTGGCGCCGGATATGCCGGCGGCAGCGTAGCTCGCCAGGGCCACCGGGGGCGTGATGGCCGACAGAACGGCGTAGTAGAAGACGAAGAAATGGGCCGTCAGTTGCGGGATGCCGAGTTGCACGAGGCCCGGTGCGACGACCGAGGCGGCGACGGCATAGGCGGCCGTCGTCGGCATGCCCATGCCCAGCAGGATCGCAATGCACATGGCGAAGAACAGCGCCAGGAGTTGCGATGTATCGGCGATACCGAGCAGAAGTGAGGAAAACCGCGCGCCGACCCCCGTCAGGCTGATGACGCCCACGATGATGCCTGCGCAGGCGCAGACCGCGATGATCTGCACCGACATCGTGCCCGCGATCTCGAACCCGTGGACCATGCCCTTGAAGCCGAGGCCATGGCGGTCGCGCGACAGGTATTCCTGAAGCGTGACAAAGGCGAAGGTCAGGGCAATGAAGGCGGTGAGCAGGCCGGCCAGCGTCGTGATGGCGGAGCTGGGATTGGCGCCCGGCGCGGACGCGGGAGAGAGCACGAACACCAGGGTCAGGGCGATGGTCAGGCCGGCTGTGGCCAGCACAAGCAGGCGCTGGATGGACCAGATGCCCCTGGTGCGGAACATGAAGTGTTCGGGCATCGCCCAACTGACCACGACCGCGGCCACCGTCGCCAGCGTACCTGCGCGGATCACGGAATAGCCCAGGAACAGCGCCGCGATCAGGATCACGATGGGCAGGAACAGGAAGATGCGTTTTGCCATGTCGCGAAATTTCGGCAATTCGTCCTCGCGCATGCCGCGCATGCCGAGCTTGGCGGCCTCCAGATCGACCATGAAGTAGACCGACACGAAGTAGAGCACGGCGGGGATGATCGCCGCGACGGCGATTTCGGTATAGGGGATGCCGGTGATCTCGGCCATGATGAAGGCGCCCGCCCCCATGATCGGCGGCATGATCTGGCCCCCGGTGGAGGCCGCGGCCTCGACCGCGCCGGCAGTCTGGCGGTGGTAGCCGACGCGTTTCATCAGCGGGATGGTGAGGGATCCGGTGGCGACCACGTTGCCCGCCGAGGTGCCGTTGATCATGCCCATCAATCCGCTTGCGAAGATGGCGACCTTCGCGGGGCCGCCGCGCGCGCGGCCTGCGGCGGCGAAGGCGAAGTTGACGAAATAGTCGCCCACCTTGGAGGCCTGCAGGAAGGCCGCGAAGATGATGAACAGGATGATGTAGGTTGACGATACAGCCGTGGTCGCGCCGAGGATGCCCGCGTCGGTATAGAGGAAGCCGAAGAAGCGTTGCCAGGTATAGGGCGTCTGCACCGCGAGAATGCCGGGCAGGAGATGCGCGGTGAAGGTGTAGACGAGGAAGACGCCGGTGATGATGACCAGCGCCATGCCCGCGACGCGTCGGGTCAATTCGAGGATCAGTGCCGATCCGGCGGTGGCGGCGAAGGCCACGCCGATGGGAACCTGCGGAGTTCCGACGGCATTGCGCGCAGCAGTTCCGTATATGACGATGAGATAGAGCGCGACGACAACGGCGCAGGCGGCCAGCACGACGTCCGACATGGCGAAACGGTCGCGGGGACGATCCTCGATCCAGCCCAGAATGATTGCACCGAAGGTCGCGATCAGAAGCGGAAAGCCGAACCAGTAGACTTCGCGCGTGTAGATGCCGTCATAGGCCGCGAACGCCTCGGGGACTTCCGCCATCGATATCCAGACCGTGCGTCCGCCCATCTGCACGGCCGCGTCCGAGTTCACCAGGGATGCGAAGCCCAGACATGTCCATGCCGCGATCGCGACGGGGATCAGCAAGGCGAGGGCAGTGTAGCCGATCATCCTGGTATCGCGCGAGGGCTTGTCGTCGTGGAAGATGCGGGACGAGAACAGCAGGAAGCCGAGGATCAGCGCGCCCGCGATATGGACGATGCGAAAGGTCCAGGTCTCCATCGGCAGGCTCGGCAGGAAGGCCAGTTCCACCCCCGTCCAACGCGCGATCGAGAAGCCGTTGAGCGCGGCGAGGTGAAAGAACGCGTAGACCACGGCGATGGTCGCCAGGATGACATGGCGCCAGCCGATCAGAAGACGGCGGTTCTGCTCGATCGGGTCCTCGTCGACGCCTTCGGCGTGAACCGGGCCGGACGGAAGGTCGTCATCCAGCACATCGCTCTGGGTCTGGTCGCTCATGTCGGTATCCCCCCGTCGGCGCATCTGGTCCTGAACGGATCATCCGGCGCGTCGTATCCGTTTACATCGCTGCAGCGGAGCCTTTGCGGCGCATTCTCGCTGCGGGAAGGCCCCCGCCCGGCAGTCCTCTGGCGCGGGCGGGGGCCGATCTGGTCAGGTCGCGATCAGTTGCCGTGGATCATGGCAGGATCGATGGTGGCGCCGGCGTTCTCGGTGAACCAGCGCGCCGCACCGGGGTGCCACATCATGACGGTGTTCTTGTCCCAGTTCTCGGGCAAGGTTTCGCGCGCGGCGGCGTGGATGCCCAACATCCGGTCATGATCGGACATGATGACGTTGACGGCTTCGTAGACGAAGCTTTCGGGAAGGTCGCAATTGGCGATGGCGAAGTTCCACATCGCGACCGAGTTCGCGTCTTCCTCCAGCGTCGAGTAGGTGCCCGCTGCGATGTCGAACGCGGCCACGGGGAAATTGGCGATGATCTGTGCCTGCTCTTCCGGGGTGAACTCGATGATGTTGATATCGGTCTGCACCTCCAGCTGGCTGACGGCGGGAACCGGCACGCCTGCGGCGAAGGCGATCACGTCCAGAAGGCCGTCCTGAAGCTGGCTGCCCAGATCGTCCCAGCCACCGTTGCGGCGGTCATACTCGATGCCCAGATCGGTCAGCATGGCGGGGAAGTAGGTGTCCGAGGACGAACCCGCGGGGCCAAAGCCGATGCGCGCGCCAGCCGGGATCTCGGAGATCGAGGTGATGCCGGAGGAGGCCAGAGTCGTGATCGAGAACGGCGTCTGGTACATCGGGAACATGGCGCAGGCGCCGGTCATTTGGATGCCGGGGGCGCCCGGATTGGTTCCTGCCAGCGATTCCGCGGCCGGGCCCATGGTGGTCATGCCGAACTGCGCTTCGCCGGTATGGACCAGTGCCATGTTCTGCATCGGGCCGCCGGTGACTTCGGCACCGCCCGAGACGCCAAGCTCTTCCGCCACCAGGTTGGCCCAACCGGAGCCATAGGCGAAGAAGGTGCCGCCCTGCGACGCGGTGCCGACGGTGAAGGAGTCCGGCCAACCGGTGCGGTCGACATGACCATCGGCAAAGACGGCGGTGGTGGTCAGAAATGTCGTTGCGGCCAGGACCGCGACTGATTTGACGGACGTCATTGTAAGGTATCCTCCCAAGTGTTTCACCACTACTTCCGTCGGTGGGCCGGAAACGTGTTCCGGTCCGCAATCGACGACGTGCGGCTCACGCATGCTATAGGTTAGGGATACAGCACCTCAAGCCGGAAAAAGCGACGCCCCCAAACTAAATATTACCCCCCGGACAGCATGCAGATTGCGCAGGGGGCGTTTTTGCACCGGGCGCGGGTGTCGCGCTGCGCGCAGGGGTTTACGGGGCATCGCGCTGCGCGCGAAGGGGGGGGGGAGGGAGCGCGTCCCGGAACTGGTTGCGGATGCGGTTGTGCCAGTGACCTGCGGTGCCGACCATGTCACGCGCGCCGGGCAGGCGTCAGCGGCGCGGCGCGCCTGAAACGCAATCGGTGCATTGCCTTGTTGCCGCCATGGGGACCAGACGGAGACGCCACCACGCGCCTTTCCCCCCTCGATTGCACGTGCGCCGAACCGGAATTTTCCCCGCACCCGGTACATGCGTTTCACTGGAAATGGCCCCCCCGAGCGTGCATAGATGTGCACACGGAGCCGTGGCGTGACAGGACACCGCGGAACGATTGGAGGACTATGTATATGAATTATGTTCTTGTTGCCGTGGCCACGACCGCCATTGCGGGCATGACAGCCGGTGCGGCCTCGGCGCAGGCAATGCCATGCTCCGCGATCGGCGAAACGGGCCAGTGGATCGCAGGCACTTCGGAGGCGTCCGATATTTCCGTGGCGGCCCAAGCGCTGGTTTTCGGTGGTCTGGCCATTCCGGCCAATGACCATATGCTCCTGGCATTCAGCCTCAGCGCCCCGGGTGACGTGCGCATCGAGGCGCAGCCCTTCCCCGGTGGCGACAGCGTGATCGAGCTGTACGACGCCCTTGGAACCCTGCTTGTGACCGATGACGATTCCGGCGGAGGACTGGCCTCGCGCGCAGAGACAGCGCTGGAGCCGGGGCAGTATTGCCTGCTGACGCGCGGTTGGGCCGGCAATGGCCTGACGGCGGATGTCAGTGTCGGGCGGCTGGACCATGACGCGATCACCGCCGGCCTCAGCGGCGGCTTTTTCGGCGAAACGGACTTTCCGCTTTTCGTCGGTGTGGATCCCTGCACCGCCGCGACGCCGGCCATATCGCTTGGCGATGGCCCGCTGGATGCGATGCTGGGACAGGGCGGGGCAAGTGCGGAGAACACGATCTCCGGCGCGCCCTATTACCGGTTCTCGCTGGCGAGCCCGCAATCGCTTTCGATCCGCGCTGAAAACCCCTCGGCCGATCCCTATATCTACATCTTCGACGGCGATGGCACCCTGCTGGCCGAAAACGACGACTACGACGGCCTCAACAGCCGGATCGACTTCACGACGCCGTTGTCCGCGGGCACCTACTGCGTCGGCATGCGGGCCCTGTCGAACCCCGACCTGCCGGTCATCCTGTCGGTCGTGGGATACGATGCCGCCGCTGCCCTGCGCGAGCTTTACGCCACGGGCGATGCCGCCCCGCCGCTGGATGGCTCCTACCCGGTCGTCGATCTGGGTCTTCTGCCCGCGCGGTCTGTGCGCGATGCGCAGATCGAGGGAACCACCGCGACCTGGTTCGCCTTCCAGGTTTCCCAGGCCGGGGCCATCGTGATCGATGCCGTCGAGGTGACCGACAGTGACCCGCTGATCGTCCTGTATGACGATCTGGGCAACGAGATTGCCTATAACGACGATTTCGGCGGCACGCTCAACAGCCAGATCGTGGCACGGGTGCAGGCGGGCCGGTATCTGCTGGCGGTGCGGCAGTATTCCGATTTCTACAGTGGCATCATCAGGATAGCGATCGAACGCTACGCTCCCGCGACCGACTGATCGCCCGCGATACAGGGGCCGCCCGCGTCCGCGGTGTCGGGCGGCTCTTGCCTTGCTTCCTGTCAGGCCGGCCGCATCAGGCGGCCGACAGCGCCGCCACGATGCCCGCGAAATCCGCAGCCTTCAGGGAGGCGCCGCCGACCAGTGCGCCATCCACGTTCGACACCGCGAAGATGTCGGCCGCGTTTGCGGGTTTGACCGACCCGCCGTAGAGCACGGGAATGTCCCGGGCCGCCGTGCCAAACCGTTCCGCAAGGTCGGACCGGATATGGTCGTGCACCTCCGCGATCTGGTCCAGCGTCGGCGTCCGGCCTGTTCCGATGGCCCAGATCGGTTCGTAGGCCACGACCAGGCGCGCGGGATCCGCCCCCTCGGGGATCGAGCCTGCCAAGTGCGTCGAGACCACGTTCAAGGTCACATCCGCGTCCCGTTCGGCCTCCGTCTCGCCGATGCAGACGATCGCGACCAGACCGGCCGCCAAGGCCGCGCTCACCTGCCCGGCGACTTCGTCACTGGTCTCGCCATGGTCCGCGCGCCGCTCGGAATGGCCGAGGATGACATGGCTTGCGCCCGAATCGACCAGCATCGCCGCCGAGATGTCGCCAGTATGTGCGCCCGCGGCGGCCCTGTGGCAGGTTTGCCCGCCAACCGCGATCATCCCGCCTGCGCGCGTCACCATCGCGGCGATCAAGGTGGCGGGGGGGCAGATCAACACCTCGCAGGTGACCTGCGCGACGGTCTGTACCAATGCGTCGATCTCGTCCAGATCGGCGGTCGCGCCATTCATCTTCCAATTGCCTGCTGCCAGCTTCCGTGCCATGCGCATCTCCCTTGCGTTCATGTGTCTGCGATGGCAGGCCCTATCCTTGCGGTCAACCCGAGAGGCAGATCCCGATGATCCCCCATATCGACGCCACGGCCCTGTTCTCCCGCCACCCCGAGGCGCTTGCCGCGACGCGCCACGGCGCGGAGGAGGTCGGTTTCCTGACGCTCCACAACACCGCGATCCCCGCGGCGCAGGTCATCGGCGCGTTTGCTGCCTACCGCGCCTTCTTCACCGGCGATGCCGCCAACAAGGCCGCCGTCGACATGGCCCGGACCGGCGCGAACCGCGGCTGGGGCGGGTCGGGGTCCGAACAGGTCGATCCGCATGCGAACCCCGATTACAAGGAGGTTTTCGATTGTGGCGTGGAACTTCCCCCGGGGGATCCCCTGGCGGAATTGCCGGTCTACGCGCCCAATCAATGGCCGCCTGTCCCGACAGGCTTCCAGGCAACGATCGAGGCGTATTTCGAGGCGGCCCGCGCCGTTTCGCTGGACCTGTTGCAGGGCGTCGCCGCCGCCATCGGCGCGGATCCCGTCGCCTTCGCGGACCAGTTTGCCAAACCGATGGCGCTGCTGCGCGGCAATTACTACCCCGAGCGCCCCGACTGGGCAGGGGAAAAGGACTTCGGCATTGCCGCCCATACCGATTACGGCTGCCTGACCCTGCTGGCGAGCGATGGCCAGCCCGGGCTGGAGGTGCAGATGCGCGACGGCGCCTGGGTCCCGGTCACGGCCGCTCCGGGCACGTTCGTCATCAATTTCGGCGAGATGCTGGAGATGTGGACCGGGGGCCAGATCCGCGCCACGCCGCACCGCGTCGTCGGCGGCCCCTCGGAACGCCTGTCGATCCCGCTGTTCTTCAACCCCGCCCATACCACCAATGTCGCGCCCGAAGGTGCCCCCCCGATCAGTGCCGGCGCGCACCTGGCGAAACGCTATGCCGAGACCTACACACATCTTCAGGGCCGGGGCTGAACCGCGAACCGCCTTGACGCCCGATCCGATGGCCACGACCGCCAGGCCGGAGGCAAGGGACCGGCCGCCGTCGGCATCCTACAGATGCGCCAGGGCCCGCCTGGCCCAGGCAACGGCCTCGTCCGGATCGTCGAGGGCCGCGTCGGGCAGGGTCCAGTAGGGCATCGCCGTCGGCTTGCGCTTCGCGCCCTCCCGCACGTAGGTCCAGCGGGTGCAGCCCGCGGCCTCCAGCGTGTCGCGGAACGCACCGGCACCCTTCAGGAACACCTGCCCGTCCGACATCAACAGGGCGAAAATGGTGCCCTGGTGATAGATGCACAGCCCGCCCATCATCTTGCGCGTGCTCAGATCGCCAAGACCCGCGAACAGTTCGACCGCATGGGCGATTTCCTGGTCCGAGACGCTCAAGATGCCGGGCTCAGGACGCGGCCCGATCGGCCTGCAAGTCCTCTACATCCTTGAACTTGATCGATTCGCCGCAGCCGCAGGCATCGGACACGTTGGGATTGCGGAACTTGAACGCGGATTCCAGCAGCGATGTCTCGTAGTCGATCTCGGTGCCGAACAGGAACATCTGCGCCATCGGCGCGATCATCACGCGCGCACCGTCCTGTTCCACCATCTCGTCATGGGGGTCGATGTCGGTCACGTAGTCCATGGTGTATTCCATGCCCGCGCAGCCGCCCTTCTTGACGCCGATCCGAAGACCCTGCGTGCCCCCCTGCGCCATCAGCCTGGCGATCTGGCGGGCGGCCCTGTCGGTGATGGTGACAGCCTGTTTTCCGGGAATGCCGAACATGCGTGCGCGTCCTTCTAGGGTTCAGGTCTGAATGTAGGCGTCCGGGGCGCCGACCTCAAGCCCGCAGCAGTCCTGCTAGTGCATCATCGGCATGACAAGGGCGAGCGGGACGGCCACGGCAAGACCCCAGCCAAGGCTGACCACGGTGCCGATCCAGAGCCGCGCGCGCGCCGGCGCCGACCTGCGCGGCAGTGCCACGGCCAGGTACATCGCCTTACCCGCGATCACACCGAGGGCGAGCCACGGAAACCCGCCGATCACCAGCACGCACAGGGCCGCCCGCTCGACCCAGCCCAACAGCACCCCGTGCCCGGACGCATCGCCCCGCTGCGCCACCAGCATGGCCACGGCGTATTGACCGCCGCGAACCGCGAATAGGACACCGCCCGCTATCATGTAATACAGCGGCAGGTTCGGCACGTCGGACAGCGGGCTGGCAGGCCATATCCCCGGTGCCAGCATCGACACGCCGACGATGGAGCCGACATGCAGAAGCTGATCGGCGACATAGGCCCCCAAACCTTCGGGCATGGCATGGGTCTTGACGATATCGATCCAGAGATGCGCCAGCACCAGCCCGATGAACCACGGATGCACCGACGCCGTCGTCAGGCACATCGTCCCGAACACCAGCCCGATATGCGCAACCATCGCGATGGCGCGCCGCTTGTTCATCACCATCCAGGAGGTTTGCAGAACGTAATCGGCAATCACATGGGCGAGAAACAGCGCGGCGAACGTGTAGGCGGCCATCGGTGCGTCTGTTCCTTGTCCCGGCCGGGCCGCAGTCGCGGCACACGGACAGGTCGGTGGCTGGACCGACCGACCCCTGATACACTAACCCCGATCCGGATAGTGGCAGGCCGCTGCGGACCCGACAACACAGGAAAACCGCCAGTTACCTGAGGGAAAGCCGCACTTTACAGGCGGAGGTTTACATGAAGCCAAGTTCGAGGCGCGCCTCGTCGGACATCATGTCCATACCCCAGGGCGGGTCCCATGTCAGTTGCACATCGACGGTCTTGACGCCCGGCAACGGCTCTACCGCGTCGGCGACCCAGCCCGGCATGTCCCCGGCCACGGGGCAGCCCGGGGCGGTCAGGGTCATCAGGACCGACACCTCGTTCTCCGCTCCGATGTCGATGGTGTAGATCAGGCCCAGATCGAAGATATTGACCGGGATTTCCGGATCATAGACGGACCGGCACGCCTCCACGACAGTATCGTAGAGCGGATGATCCGTGCTTGACGGCGCGATCAGCGGCGCGCCTTCCATGGGGGGGGGCTGGTCGGTCATGTCGGGTCCCGTCGTGAATACCTGACGGAAGATATAAGGATTGCCGGGCGTCGCGTAAAGGCGTGTGGCCGGCGGCAATTAACTTTGCCTTTCCGGACCGGATGTGGCTTTCTTCAGCATCTGCCGGACTGAAGGGAGCGGCTGATGGACTGGAACGCCATGGCGGCCCCCTGGCTGCGCATCGAGGCCGATACCGATGCCGCCCACGCGCCGATACGTCACGCATTGATGCGGCGCGCCGATCTGCAGCCCGGCCAGCACGTGCTTGATATCGGGCCGGGGGCCGGGATCACCTTGCTGGATGCCGCGCGGGCCGTGGGGCCGGAGGGGCGCGTGACAGGGGTGGAGATCGCGCCGCTTTTCGCGGAGCGCGCGCGCGAACGCGCGCCGGACAACGTCGCGGTCGAGATCGGCGATGCGCAGGAGTTTGCCTTCGCGCCCGCGTGCTTCGACGCGGCCATTTCGCTGTTCGGGGTCATGTTCTTCCGCGACAGCGTGGCGGCGTTCTCGAATATCCGCCGCGCGCTGAAACCGGGTGCGGCGCTGCATTTCGCCTGTTGGGGGCCGCCCGCGAAGAACCCCTATTTCACCATGACGGGCCGGGTCGCGGCCGAGGTTTTCGGGCCGGGGGACGCCTTCGATCCGACGGGGCCGGGCCCGATGCGGTTCGGGGACGCGGACCGGCTGGCCGACATCCTGCGCGAGGCGGGGTTCACCGCGGGGATCGACACCGTGGACACGCACCTGACGCCTGCGGGCACGCCGGAACAGGTCGCCGCCGTGCACATGACCATCGGCGCGGCGTCCATGCGGATCGGGCAGGCGAAGGACGCAGGCATCCTGACGGACGCCCACAAGGAGGCGATCCGGGCGGGGATGACCGAAGGCTTTGCCGCCATGCTCGACGGGGGTGCGGTCCGGGTGCCCGCGAATATCCACTACGTGCACGCGACGGCCTGAGCGCTGTCCCCTTTGCATTTCCTGTCCGGGGAGCGTATCGCGCGGCCCATGACGGATCGGTTCACATTCTCTCTCGCCGCGACCTCGGGCCGCGCCCGCACGGGCGTGATCCGGACACCACGCGGCGATATCCGCACGCCCGCCTTCATGCCGGTGGGCACGGCGGCGACGGTGAAGGCGATGCTGCCCGAAAGCGTCGCGGCCACGGGGGCCGATATCCTGCTGGGCAATACCTACCACCTGATGCTGCGCCCCACGGCAGAGCGGATCGCGGCCTTGGGCGGCCTGCACCGCTTCATGAACTGGGACCGGCCCATCCTGACCGATTCGGGCGGCTTCCAGGTGATGAGCCTGGCCGACCTGCGCAAGCTGACCGAGGAGGGGGTCACGTTCCGCTCCCATATCGATGGGTCGAAACACCTGCTGTCGCCGGAACGCTCGATGGAGATCCAGCGATTGCTGGGGTCCGACATCGTGATGTGTTTCGACGAATGCCCGGCGCTGCCCGCCGACCGCAAGGCGCTGGAGGACAGCATGCGCCTGTCGATGCGGTGGGCGGAACGTTCGAAGGCGGCGTTCGGCGACCGGCCGGGCCATGCGCTCTTCGGCATCCAGCAGGGCGGGCTGGAGCAGGACCTGCGCGAAGAATCGGCCGAGGCGCTGCGCGCGATCGGCTTCGATGGCTACGCCGTGGGCGGATTGGCGGTGGGCGAGGGGCAGGAGGCGATGTTCGCCTGCCTCGATTTCGCGCCCGGTCAACTTCCCGCCGACACGCCGCGCTACCTGATGGGGGTGGGCAAGCCCGACGATATCGTGGGCGCGGTCAAGCGCGGCATCGACATGATGGATTGCGTGCTTCCGTCCCGGTCTGGCCGGACGGGGCAGGCGTGGACGCATCGCGGGCAGGTCAACATCAAGAACGCGCGCCACGCCGACGATCCGCGCCCGCTGGACGCAGATTGCACCTGTCCCGCCTGCCGGACATATTCCCGCGCCTACCTGCACCACGTCTTCCGCGCGCAGGAGATGATCAGCGGCATGCTGCTGACCTGGCACAACCTGCATTACTATCAGGAGCTGATGGCCGGCATGCGCGCCGCCATCGCGGTGGATGATTTCGAGGGCTTCGAGGCCGCGTTCCATGCCCGGAGGGCCGAAGGGGATATTCCCCCGCAATAGCCGGGCACCCCATGGCGCATGCCCGCTATCCGCTTGCCGGCTTTGCCCGACAGATCGCCATCCGGCGTTTGCAGGCGTGCACCATCGCGGGGCAGAGCTGTCCGCTCCGGAACCGGGCCGGTGCCGTTGCGTCCCTCGGACATGCTGCATCTTGCGCGCATGGAGCCGCTGTCCCCAGCATTTTGTGCCACGCCCTCGGCAATGCGCGTCCCGTCACTTGCGTAAAGGCCCCATGACAGGCATCTTGTCGGGCAAGACAAAGGTTTGCGTGATCTGGCTTGAAACCCCTGTCGCGCCGCCCCACGTTAAGACATCTTGGAGAGGAGGGGGTAGGGCTGCCGCAGGGCGGGGCCATGCACCCCTGCCTGAAAACATGGAAGGCATGAGGCTTATGCCCGAGCAATCAATCTACCCCGTTCTGCCCCTGCGCGACATCGTCGTGTTCCCGCACATGGTCGTGCCGCTTTTTGTCGGGCGCGAAAAATCCGTGCGCGCGTTGGAAGAAGTGATGCAGGACGACAAGCAGATCCTGCTGTCATCGCAGCGTGACCCGGCCGAGGACGATCCCGGCCCCGAGGGTATCTACCGCAGCGGCGTGCTGGCCAATGTGCTGCAACTGCTGAAACTTCCCGACGGCACCGTCAAGGTGCTGGTGGAGGGCAGGCGCCGCGTGCGGATCGAGGATTTCGTCTCGACCGAGCCGTTCTTCGAGGCCACGGCAGTGGAACTGGCGGAAAGCACCGGCGATCTTGACGCCATCGCGGCCCTGACCCGCACCGTCGCCGAGGAATTCGAGAAATACGCCAAGGTCAAGAAGAACGTCCCCGAGGAGGCCTTGACCTCCGTCGCGGAGGCCGGGGATCCCGCGAAGCTGGCCGATCTGGTTTCGGGGCACCTGGGCATCGAGGTGGAGCAGAAGCAGGCCCTTCTGGAAACGCTCTCGGTCGCGGAGCGGCTGGAGAAGGTCTATGGCCTGATGCAGGGCGAAATGTCCGTTCTTCAAGTCGAGAAGAAGATCAAGACCCGGGTGAAATCGCAGATGGAGCGGACCCAGCGCGAATACTACCTGAACGAACAGATGAAGGCGATCCAGCGGGAGCTGGGCGATGGCGACGAGGGCGAGGGCGAACTGGCCGAGCTGACGGAGCGGATCAACGCGACCAAGCTGTCGAAGGAAGCGCGCGAGCGGGCGGATGCGGAGCTGAAGAAGCTCAGGAACATGTCGCCCATGTCCGCCGAGGCGACCGTTGTGCGCAACTACCTCGACTGGATGCTGTCGATCCCGTGGGGCGTGAAATCGCGCGTGAAGAAGGACCTGGGCCGTGCGCAGCAGATCCTCGACGACGATCACTACAGCCTCGACAAGGTCAAGGAACGCATCGTCGAATATCTGGCGGTGCAGCAGCGCTCCAAGAAGCTGAAGGGCCCGATCATGTGCCTTGTCGGCCCTCCCGGCGTGGGCAAGACCTCGCTGGGCAAGTCGGTGGCGAAGGCCACGGGCCGCGAATTCATTCGCGTGTCTCTTGGCGGCCTGCGCGACGAATCCGAGATCCGCGGCCATCGGCGGACCTATATCGGCTCCATGCCCGGCAAGATCATCCAGGCGCTGAAGAAGGCGAAAACCACCAACCCGCTGATCCTGCTCGATGAAATCGACAAGATGGGGCAGGATTTCCGGGGTGACCCGGCCAGCGCGATGCTGGAGGTGCTGGACCCGGAACAGAATTCCACCTTCGTGGATCACTATCTCGAGGTTGAATACGACCTGTCCAACGTGATGTTCCTGACCACGGCGAACACCTACAACATGCCGCGTCCGCTGCTGGACCGGATGGAGATCATTCCCCTGGCCGGCTACACCGAGGACGAGAAGGCCGAGATCGCCCACCGCCACCTGATCCCCAAGCAGATCAAGAACCACGGCTTGAAGGCTAAGGAATTCACGCTGGAGCCCGAGGCCCTGCAAGAGATGATCCGCGTCTACACCCGCGAAGCGGGCGTGCGGAACCTGGAGCGGGAGATCGGCAAGCTGTGCCGCAAGGCGGTGACGAAGATCGTTCGCAAGGAGGTTGAAGAAGTCGTCGTAACCCCCGAAAATCTCAGTGATTTCCTTGGCGTGAAGAAGTATCGCTATGGCCTGGCGGAAGATGCGGATGCCATCGGTGTCGTCACCGGCCTGGCCTATACCTCGGTGGGCGGCGACCTGCTGCATATCGAGGCGTTGTCACTTCCTGGGAAGGGCCGGATGAAGACCACCGGCAAACTGGGCGACGTGATGAAGGAATCGATCGACGCGGCGGCCAGCTATGTCCGCTCCATCGCGCCGCAGATCGGGGTGAAGCCGCCGAAGTTCGACCGCATGGATATCCATGTCCACGTGCCGGACGGCGCGACGCCCAAGGACGGGCCGAGTGCGGGCTTGGCGATGGTGACCTCCATCGTCTCGGTGCTGACGGGCATTCCGGTGAAGCGCGACATCGCCATGACGGGCGAGGTCAGCCTGCGCGGCAACGCGATGCCCATCGGCGGCTTGAAGGAAAAGCTGCTGGCAGCCCTGCGCGGCGGCATCACGACGGTGCTGATCCCGCAGGAGAACGAGAAGGATCTGGCCGAGATCCCCGACAACGTGAAGGCGGGGCTGACGATCATCCCCGTTTCCCATGTCTCCGAGGTCCTGGCGCAGGCTCTCGTGCGCGCGCCCGAACCCATCGAATGGGACGAAGCGGCCGAGGAAGCCGCCGCCGCTGCCCGCGCCGCCCGCGGATTGGGCGGAGAGGGACCGATGGCGCATCACTAGGTCGAAAACGCCGACCGATTTGCCCCGTTGGCCATGTGCCGACGGGGCGCTTTCGTTCGGCGGCTGGATCTCACATGGGGTAGTAGCCGCCGCCGCCGCCCGTGTCGCTTACCGCGATGAGGATGAGCAGCAGCGCAAGTATGGGCACGAGAATTGCCTGTCCGGACGACGCCGTATCGTTCTCGATCTCGATCGTGGACATCTGGGGCACAAGCTGGTCCTGCGCATGCAACGGCCCCGACGCGATGGACAGCGCCACCGCCACTGGCATCAGATATTTCATGGAATGTTTCTCCCCTAGGTTACGCAGGGTAAAGCTGCCTCAAGAAACGACAACGATGCAAGAAAATTTCATGAAAAATGGCCCTGCCATGGGCGGCAGGGCCATCTGGGCAGACGTGTCGACGGGTGGACAGCGGCGCTGCTTCGCGCCACCGGATCAGTTGTGGTGCACCAGAAGCAGGAGCAGAACCGTGAAGATCGGCACGAAGATCCCCTGGTTGGACGCCGCCGTATCTTCGATGATCACCACCTCGGGCGTGTGCGGCTGGACATAGCCGCTTGCATTGGCGGTCGGCGCAAGAGCGGCGAGGCAAAGCGCAGAGGCGCAAAGCAGGTTTTTCATTGGTGGATTCCCCCAGGTTGGCGTTTCAGACATGTCGTGCGACCTGGCAGGGTCGCTCTCCGCCTGCGAGAACACACCAATGTGCGGAGCCGATCAACGCAGGAGCAGGGGGAATCGGGCTGCGGCTGACCTTGCACGGACCAAACGTGGCGCGGATGCCACGGAAAACGCCCGGTTGAGGCCGGAAGGCCGGTGAAAACCGTGGTGATCTTGTCACAGAGCCAACCCGATCCGGGTCGACGGCCGCTGATTCGTTGCGCGCTTGTCGCGTTGCGCCTCACCATCGGTCGTGAATGGTGATCCGGTTGTCGCAAGGATACCCGCGAGATGTTCGAGATCAATCGCCGTGCGCTCGTGCGCGGGGCCGTTTGCGGTCTGGCCGCGCCATTGTTGGCGCGGACGGCCCAGGCGCAGGGGCTGCCCTCGACCTTCGCCGGGCGCGGCGAGATCCTTCGCGGCGTGGATGCGACGGTCACCCGCATCGCGATGGCGCAGCCCCATGTCGCCATGACCTTCGATGACGGCCCGCATCCGAACCTGACACCGCAACTTCTGGACATGCTGGCGGCGCGCGGCATTCGCGCGACCTTCTATGTCATTGGCCGAAACGCCGCGCGGTATCCGCAGATCCTGCAACGCATGGTGGCCGAGGGGCACGAGATCGGCAATCACACATGGTCCCATCCCAGCTTGCATGGCCATTCCGACGCCTCGGTTCTCAACGAGGTCGACCGCACCAATCAGGCGGTCTATGCCGCCGTGGGTCGCCCGCCCGTCACCATGCGGCCGCCCTATGGCAATCTCTACGATCACCAGCGCCTGATGCTGTTTCACAGCCGCGGCATGCCGACGATCCTGTGGTCGGTCGATCCGCAGGACTGGCTCCGTCCGGGATCCTCGGTCGTGGCAAGCCGCATCGTGGGCGGCTGCCATGCCGGCGGGGTTGTTCTGGCCCATGACATCCACGCCGCAACCGTCAACGCCATGCCCGCCGCGCTTGACGGGGTGGCTGGGCGCGGATTCCGCTTCGTGACCATGTCCGAGCTGATCGGATGGCCCCGCTGGGATCGTCGTCGGTTGCGTCTTGTGCAGGCCGCCAGTTGAGGCTTTTGTCGGCTCAGGCTGGCTCAATGGTGGAAAATCCGTTAAGTTGTTCCCAGAAATGAAACAATCCGCGTGCGCCTTGGCGTGAACGTGGGGAAAGAGGCGAGCAAGATGGCGACAACAACCGGCACGAAGACCCGCAAGACCAGCACCAAGCGCAAGGCGACCTCCGCCGGACGCAGGCGCGGCACCCCGACAGGTGCGTCGAAGGCACCCGAGGCCGAGGCCGCGGCGGTGTCCGGCGTGGATGCGTCTGCCGATGCGCAGGCGGACGCGCCTGTTACCGATCCGGTTCCGGATCTTACCCTTGCACCTCATCCGGAGCCTGCGATGGCCGACCCGGCCCCCGACGCCAGCAGCGATGCGTCCTCCGATGACCGGTTGCGCCGCACCGACCTGATCGGCGCCATCGCGGCGCGGGTATCGCTCAAGCGGTCCGATGCGAAGTTGGTGTTCGACGTGGTGCTGGACGAGATCGGCAAGGCGCTCGATGTCTCGGACGAGGTCATCGTGCCGCCGCTTGGCAAGCTGATGGTCAAGAAGCGCGATCTGAAGCCGGGCGGTCCCATGCTGACCCTGAAGCTCAAACGCGCCGATGCGGCCCCGACCGCCGGGGATGTTCCCCCCCTTGCAGAGCCGAACGAGGACAGCTAAGACCGCCGCGATCGGGTGATTAGCTCAGTGGTAGAGCGCTTCGTTCACATCGAAGATGTCAGGGGTTCAAATCCCTTATCACCCACCATTCTCCCTTCTTGTTGCGATGATCGGGCGTCGGGTCCGGTGCATGGCGTGGTCGACGCGGCGCGGCACGCTGGCGACGGATGGCCGCCCCTTGTCGGGTTGCACCTGCGGCGTCGGGTTGCACCTGCGGCCGCGTTCGGGAAAACGGTCGATATTGCCTCTTGCCCGCGCGGCGTGGCTCGGGCTATCCCACCCGGCGACGGGTGGTTAGCTCAGTTGGTAGAGCGTTTCGTTTACACCGAAAATGTCGGGGGTTCGAGCCCCTCACCACCCACCAACTGACCCTGTGCGCAGCGCATGGCCAGGGCGTGCGCCCCGTTCTGCCCTGATCCGGGCGCACCCCGGCATTGACGCGAAGAGCGGTCGCTGCCAGCGTGGATGGGATGTCGCCCAGACGGAGCCCGCCCATGCCCGATCCGATCATGCCCCCCGGCCATGGCAATCCGCTGCAACCCGCAATCATCGTCTACCTCGTCTATGCGGGCAGCTTCTTCGTGCCCTTCGTGGCGATTGGCGGCCTTGTCTACGCCTATGTCGAACGGGGCCGCGATCCGGTGCTCGACAGCCACCTCGATTTCCAGATCCGCACCTTCTGGTGGGGTCTGTTGATGCTGGTGGCCGGGATCGTGCTCAGCTTCATCCTCGTCGGCCTTGCGGTGATCCTTTTCTGGTTCATCTGGGCGGTCGTTCGGATCATCACCGGCATCCAGTTGGCGCAGGCGCAGCGGCCGATTTCGGGGGTGGAGCTGTTCGGACTGAAAGCGATCTGACCTGCGCGTCACAGCACGAAAGACGTGCGATTTGTTTTAATTCGCGCGCCCATGCAGATCGGGTATACGGGACCAACCCATCGCGAAAGGCATCATCATGAGCTGGAACCCCGCCCTCGACCCGCACACACCCACCGGCGACGCCGTGGATGCGATCGACACCGTGATCGTGCCCCGCGCCCGCGACCTGGGCGATTTCGAGGTGCGGCGCGCCCTGCCGGCGCCGAAACGGCAGATGGTCGGGCCGTTCATCTTCTTCGACCAGATGGGACCGGCGGAATTCATCACCGGGCAGGGGGTCGATATCCGCCCGCATCCCCATATCGGGCTGGCGACCGTCACCTACCTCTACAAGGGCAAGTTTCATCACCGCGACAGTCTCGGAACCGATCAGTGGATCGAGCCGGGGGCGGTGAACCTCATGACGGCGGGCCATGGCATCACCCATTCCGAACGCATCGATGGCGAGATGCTGCGCCGTCCCTACTCCCTTGCGGGGATCCAGACATGGATCGCCCTGCCCAGGGATGCGGAGGATCATGCCCCGGCCTTCGCCCATGCCGCCAGGTCCGACCTTCCGCTTCTGGAGGGCGAGGGCAAGCGCCTGCGCCTGATCCTCGGGACCGCCTATGGCGAGACGGCCCCCGTCGCCACGCCATCGCGCCTGTTCTACGCCGATGCCTGGCTGGACCCGGGCGCGCGGTTGCCGATGCCCGACGGCCACGAGGATCGAGGCGCCTATGTGGTGGAGGGTGCGGTGACCATTGCGGGCAACACGTTCGACGCGGGCCGGATGATGGTGTTCCGTCCCGGCGACGATGTGTCGATGACGGCGGGTGGACAGGGGGCGCGGGTGATGCTTCTTGGCGGCGACACGCTGGACGGCCCGCGCCATATCTGGTGGAACTTCGTCGCCTCCTCGAAGGAGCGGATCGAGGAGGCGAAAGAGGCGTGGCGGCAAGGCGATTGGGCCCATGGGCGGTTCCAGTTGCCCCCCGGCGACGATGCGGAGCATATCCCCTTGCCGTAACGGTCCGGTCGGCCCGGGTTCGGGACGTGTCCGCACCGCAGGCAAAGTGCGCGTGGTGCCGGTCCCGTTGCCCCGGCTGTCCGGCGGTGCACCTCCGTGGCGCTGCCGTGGCCCATCGTGAGGTCTTGCGCGCGACCCGGAGGACGGGCACCAATCCGGCAATGGACCTGCGCCCCGCCATCGCCTCCGACCTGCCTGACATCGCGCACCTGCACGAGGCCAATTGGCGGCGCGACTATGCCGGCATCCTGCCGCAGGTCGCCCTTGGTGCACGGTTGAGCGGCTATATGCAGGACCGCTGGCGCGACGGCGTGCTGGCCAGAAGCCGCGTTTTCGTGGTGCGCGACGGGGACGGGCTGACGGGCTTTGCCGCGATGCTCGACGAAGGACCCGATGGCTGCGCCTTTCTCGACGCGCTGCACGTGGCGCCCGTGTCGCGTGCCCAGGGCGTCGGGCGGGCGCTGATGTCGGCCGTCGCGGTCCTGTCCATGCCCGGCGCCCTGACGCTGGAGGTGCTGTCGGCCAATCACGATGCGCGCCGCATCTATCGCGGCTGGGGCGGCAAGGAGAGCGTGGAGTTCACCGACGAGATCCTCGGCATTCCGGTCCCCGCCGTCAGCGTCGGCTGGCGCGATGCCAGGGCCCTGGTGGATCGGTTGAGCGGGGTCGCGACATGAGCACCCCGCTGGCCCCCCGATCAAGTGCCCCGGTGCCTGTCTCGACGGACGCGACGCCGACGCGCGCGATCGGGCTGATCCTGCTGGGGATGGTCCTGCTGTCGGGCAACGATGTGCTGTTCAAGCAGATGTCCGGCGATTACCCGCTGCACCAGCTTGTCTTCACCCGCTCGGCCATCGGACTGGGTGTCGCGAGTGTCGTGCTCTGGCAGCAGGGCGGGCTGGTCCTGTTGCAGACGCGCCGCCCGGTGCTGCACCTGGTCCGGGCGCTGCTGATCGTGCTGGCAAACATGCTCTACTTCGCGGCGCTGGTCGCGATGCCCCTTGGCGTGGCAACCGCACTTTTCTTCGCGGCGCCGCTGTTCATCACCGTGCTGGCGATCCCGGTCCTCGGGGAACGGGTCGGCAAGCATCGCCTGACTGCCCTGCTGATCGGTTTCGCGGGCGTGGTGGTGATGGTGCTGCCGCAAGGGGCAAGATCCGAGGATTGGGCCGATGTCCCGCGTGCCGCCCTTCTGCTGCCGATCGCCGCGGCGGCCTGCTATGCCGGGATGCAGGTGATGACCCGCAAATTGGGGGAGGCGTCCTCTGCCGTGGCGATGACGATCTATATCCAGGTCGCGTTCCTGGTGGTGTCGGGCCTGTTCTACCTGGTGGCGGGGGATGGCCGCTTCGTCGATGCGGCACAGGGCGAGAGCATGACCTTCCTGTTGCGCGCCTGGGTCTGGCCCGCGCCCGAAGACATCTGGAAATTCGCCGTCCTCGGCGGCATCGCGGCGGCGGTCGGCTTGTGCCTGGCGCAGGCCTATCGCATCGGCAATGCGGCCACTGTGGCGTCGTTCGAATACGTGGCGCTGCCCATCGCGATCGTGGCGGGCTGGCTCGTCTTCGGCGAACGTCCCGGCTGGGTCTTGCTGGCGGGCTCGGCCCTGATCGCGCTGGCGGGGCTTTATGTCTTCGCGCGCGAACGTGCGCGCCCCGGAGACGGCCCGGCCGCCGGACGCCCGATCCGGCGTGGATAGAACCAATTCGGGGGCTTCCTCCAGAAAGCCGCGAAACCGCGCCTCTGGGCGCTTGACGGGGCTGGCGTGCCCGCTTACACCGCCCCTCACGCCGGGGTCGACC
>Ga0100398_1000992_pt1 | contig 24749 bp, 22 predicted proteins | sample CryGeymeta201522_FD_81568 | JGI IMG/M metagenome (GOLD analysis project Ga0100398, IMG submission 81568) | Groundwater microbial communities from Crystal Geyser aquifers in Utah, USA - Crystal Geyser metaG 2015-22 | ecosystem: Environmental > Aquatic > Deep subsurface > Groundwater | place: USA...
CCCCCTATTCTGATTATAAAAGAATATAGGGGATTTCGACGAAGGAATGTTTCTGCGAATTAAAGTCAAAATAAAGTCTTTGGTGTTGCGTGTACACAACTTGACGTCGTGGATTATGGCTATTGCCGCCTGGAAGGCATCGGGCAACTTCCATCCGTATTGCCGCCTCAGTACGGCGGCCTTCTCGGCTACAGCGGCATTGATTTCCAACATCTCGAAGCTTTGAAGAAGCGGGCGGGCTTTCCGTCCCCCCTCTTCGTCCAGCACCGTCAGAATCTCGGCATAGCTGATCACGGAAATGGCCGTTTTCTCCGGATCCAAAGCAAGGATAAATTCCGTCGCCTGCGGCACGCTGTTGAGGTGATCGATGAGGATGACGGAATCGAGAAGCCTCTCCAACATTACTGTTTTTCCCACTCCGAGCGAATCTCTTCCTGGTAACGCAGGGCATCGCCCCGCATCCAGATTCCCCTGGTATCCTGTACAAGTTTCCGGTATGTTTCATGACCTTCCGTCGCTTTCAGGCAAGCGATGCCTCTACGAACGGTCTCCGCCAAGGAAACACCGTGCAATCCGCTGTATGCAGCCAGCCAACGTTTTTCCTGCTCCGAAATCGTGATGATGGTTCTTGCACTCTTCATCTCGTTGCCTCGTGATAAATTCTTTTCAGCAGTGAACCGCGAAATGACCCTATCATACAATGTGATACATGTCAATGTATATCACCTAAGATAAATCGGGAGCTGTCCCCTTTTTTTCACGGATCATGCCGACGATCCGCCGCATCCGCTCGTGATCCTTGATTCCGGGCGTCCTCTCGCAGCCGCTGTTGATATCGACGGCCCCGGGGGCGACGGCCGCCAGCGCCTCGCCGATGTTCTCGATGCCAAGACCGCCGGCAAGGATCAGGGGGTGACTCTTCCCGAGCCTTGCGGCGAGCCCCCAGTCGGCCCGCTTCCCCGTTCCGCCGTAACGGCCCGCCTCCCGGAAGTCCGCCAGGAAGGCCCGGACGTCGTAGGCATCAAGCGCCCGGAGCTCTTCGGGCGTTCGGAGAAAGACGGCCTTGATGACCCGCTCCGGCGGGAACCGGCGGCAGTATTCCGGCGATTCATCGCCGTGGAGCTGGATCAGGTCGAGGCCGCAATCCTCGACCGTCCGCGCCACCTCTTCCGCATCCAGGTTGACGAAGACGCCGACCGTGGCGATTCCCGCCGGCAGCGCGGCGATGATCTCCTTCGCCCTTTCCGCGGCGATAAACCGGGGACTCGGCGGGTGGAAGATGAAACCGATCGCGTCCGCCCCGCAGGCGGCGGCGCAGAGGGCGTCATCGATATTCGTGATCCCGCAGATCTTGATCTGTGTCATTTCCCCAGGAGCTCCTTAAGTTTTAGTCCGATCTCCGGGGCCGCGATCAGCGTCTCGCCGATCAGAAAGGCGCGGATTCCCGCCTTCAAAAGCGTCTCGATCTCCTGCCTTGTCCGGATCCCGCTTTCGCTGACCGCGATCCGATCCGCCGGAATGAGGGGCGCCAACGCCCGGGTGGTCTGCAGGTCCGTCCGGAAGGTCTTCAGGTCCCGGTTGTTGATCCCGATGATCTTCGCGCCGGCGGCCAGGGTCTTCTCCAGTTCCTCCCGGTCGTGGACCTCAACCAGCGCGGCCAGCCCCAGCGAGGCGGCCAGTTTGCGGCATTCCCGAAGTTGCCCCTCCGTAAGGATGGCCGCAATGAGCAGCAGCGCGTCGGCGCCGATCGCCCGCGTCTCATGGATCTGGTAAGGATCGATGATGAACTCCTTTCGGAGGAGCGGCAGCGTGACGGCTTCCTTTACGGCGGTGAGATCCGCGTCGCTCCCGCCGAAAAAGGTCTCGTCGGTCAGGATGGAGACGGCCGCCGCCCCGTGGCTTTCGTATTCCAGGGCGATCCGAACGGGGTCGAAGTCCGCCCGGAACAGACCCCGGGAAGGAGAGCGCCGCTTCACCTCGGCGATGATTGCGCAGCCGACGTCGGCGTCGAGCGCCGCCTTAAAGTCGCGGGTCGGGGGCATCCCGGCGATCATCTTCTCCAGCGCACGCAAGGGGATCATCTCCTTCCTCTGGGCCACCTCGCGGCGCTTTGTCTCGACAATTTCGTTCAGGATCATGCCATCATCCTCAACTGTGGCTGTGTTCGATGAGCGCCTGGAGCTTCTTCCGGGCGCCGCCGCTGTCGATACAGGCCTCCGCGACCGCGATTCCTTCCCGGATCCCTGCCGCCTTCCCCCCCGCGACGATCGCGAGTGCGGCGTTCAGAACGACGATTCCCCGGCGCGCCCCGGTTTCGCCGCTCAGGATCTCTATCGTGGTCCGGGCGTTCGTTTCTGCATCCCCGCCCCGAAGCTCGGCGGCGGCGAAGCTCTCCCCGAGAAGCTCCATGGGGTCGATATTGTAGGTGGTTACCAGCCCCTCCTTCAGCTCCGAGACCCGCGTCTCCCCCGTGACCGTGGCCTCGTCGAGGCCGTCGGCGCCGTGGACGACGAAGGCCCGTTTCGTCCCGAGGTTCTTCAGGACCCCGGCGAACATCTCCGTGAGCCTGGGGTCATAAACGCCGATCAACTGGGCGGTCGCCCCGGCGGGGTTCGTGAGCGGCCCCAGCATGTTGAAGATCGTCCGGATCCCGATCTCCCGGCGGGGGCCGATCGCATGTTTCATCGCCCCGTGGAGCCGGGGGGCGAAGAGAAAGCCGATCCCGATCTGCTGAAGGCACTCTTCCACGATCTCCGGCGCCGCGTCGATCTTGACTCCCAGGGCCTCCAGGACGTCGGCGCTTCCACAGCCGCTGGAGACCGCCCGGTTGCCGTGCTTGGCCACGGTGAGGCCCGCCGCCGCGACGACGAAGGCCGCGGTGGTCGAGATGTTGAAGGTGTTCCGGCCGTCCCCGCCCGTCCCGCAGGTGTCCACGACGACGGACGACCGGGCGTCGATCCGGGTCGCCTTCTGCCGCATGATCCGGGCCGCCCCGGTCACCTCCTCCACCGTCTCCCCCTTGATCCGGAGCGCGGTGATGAAGGCGGCAATCTGGGCGGGCGTCGCAGCGCCTTCCATGACCTCATCCATCACGGCCATCATCTCCGTCTCCCGCAGGTCTTCCCCGAGAACAACCTTGGCAATTCCTTCCTTGATCATGCGTCACACCTCTCCTTTCTGTCGATAAGCTGCAAAAAATTCCGGATGATCCTCTTGCCGCTCGGCGTGAGGATCGATTCTGGGTGGAACTGGATCCCCTCCACCGGCAGCGTCCGATGCCGGAGTCCCATGATCTCCCCCTCTTGGGTTTCCGCGCTCACTTCCAGGCAGTCGGGGAGGCTCTCCCGCTCCACGAGGAGCGAGTGGTAGCGTCCCGCCGGAAAGGGGCTGGGGAGGCCCTTGAAGATCGTCCGGCCGTCGTTGATGATCGGGGATATCTTGCCGTGCATGATTCGGTCCGCCCGGATCACCCGTCCGCCGAAGGCCTTGCCGATCGCCTGATGGCCGAGACAGACCCCCATGATCGGAATGCTTCTGTGGAATCGCCGGACCACATCGACGGTGATCCCCGCCTGCTCCGGCGAACAGGGGCCGGGGGAGAGGAAGATCGCCTCCGGGTTCATCGCCTCGATCTCGTCGAGGGTGATCGCATCGTTCCTGTGCACGGCGACCTCCCGGCCGAGCTGGCCCAGGTACTGGACCAGATTGTAGGTAAAGGAATCGTAATTGTCGATCATCAGGATCATCGTTCTTCTCCTTTTTTAATTAGGGGCTCTGTCCCTAATTAAAACCATTTTCCGCCAGGCGCACCGCCTGGACCATCCCCTCCGCCTTGCCTAGCGTTTCCTGGTACTCCGCTTCCGGATCGGAATCGGCGACGATGCCGGCGCCGGCCTGGAGAAAGACCTTTCCATCCCGGATCAGCATCGTCCGGATCGTGATGCAGAAATCCATGTTGCCGCCATAGCTGAAGTAGCCCACGGCGCCGCCGTAGGGCCCCCGGCGGGAGGGTTCCATCTCCGCGATGATCTCCATCGCCCGGACCTTCGGCGCGCCGGTCAGCGTCCCCGCGGGGAATGTCGCTCGGAGGACGTCGAAGGCATCCTTCCCCTCTGCGAGCTGCGCCTGGATGTCCGAGACGAGGTGCATCACGTGGGAGTAGCGCTCCACCGCCATCAACTGATTGACCTGGACGCTCCCGATCCGGGCGATCCGCCCGAGGTCGTTCCGCCCCAGATCGACCAGCATTACGTGCTCCGCCCGCTCCTTGGGGTCCTGGAGGAGTTCGTCGGCAAATCGTCGATCCTCCTGTTCGTTCAAACCCCTGCGCCGGGTTCCCGCGATGGGTTTGAGTTCCGCAACCCCTTCTTCGAGACGGACCATCACCTCCGGCGAGGCGCCGATGAGGTGGAGATCCTGCAACTTGAGAAAAAACATATAGGGCGATGGGTTGATGTGGCGGAGCGCCCGGTAGAGATCGACCGGGTCCGCGGCGGACTCCCGCTGAAACCGCTGAGAGAGGACGACCTGGATGATGTCCCCCGCGGCGATGTACTCCTTGGCCTTTACGACCACGGCCTTGAATGTCTCCGGAATCATGTCGGACCGGAAGGGAAGGGGGGCCTTCGGACCCTGGTCCGTCCGCACCGGGGAAGCCGGTCTTCCGGCCATCGTGGCCTGGAGGAGGGCCGTCATGTCGTCGATCCGACGGACGGCCCCGTCGTAGATCTCCCGCAGCGTTCCGCCCTCGCCGGTCATCGCGCAGGCAACGATCTTGAGCGTGTGGCGGACGTTGTCGAAAATGAGAAGCGTGTCGGTGACCAGAAAGACCGTCTCGTCCTCCACCGGGGCATCCCCCTTGCCGGCGGGGAGCCGCTCAAAATAGCGGACCATGTCGTAGCCGAGAAACCCGACGGCGCCGCCGAAGAACCGGGGCAACCCCTCCAGCGGGACGGGGCGGTAACGGTCGAGGAGTTCCTTCAGGAATCGCAACGGGTCGCCCCCATGGGAGATGCGGCGCACCGCACCGGTTTCCTCGATGAGAACCTCCTCCCCGCGGACGCGGAAGATCAGCCGCGGGTCCGCCCCGAGGAAGCTGTACCGCGCCCATTTCTCCCCCCCCTCGACGCTTTCCAGCAGAAAGACGTGGGGGCGGTCGGCCAGTTTCATCAGGGCTGTGACGGGGGTTTCCGTATCGGCCAGGATCTCCCGGCAGACGGGAATCAGGTTTCCCTCTTTTGCCAGTTTGGTGAAGGTCTCAAAGTCCGGTGCATACATGGTCTGTTCCTCTTGTATCGTACGCGTCATAAAAAAAGGCCGTGAATCGTCACGGCCTTTTTGCCTGCAAAATAAAAAAGCCGCGGGGTCTTAGAAGAGCTCCCCACGGCTTTGATCTTCATGGTTTCATAGGATCAGCAGCGGACAAACTCCTCCCTCGGATTGTTCCACCACCACCAGTTTCTGACGATGATCTGCATCTTCATATCCATTTCACTCATCTCCAAATGATTGGAAAGCCCTCTAACAGTTTTTTTGATCTCTGTCAATAAGAAATTCTGTTACCGGGTCTTACGGCGGACCGTCATGTAAGCTGAATGCGCATTTTCCGATGAAACGCCCATGACGGCCTGCCGTCACAAAGGACAATGAAAATCTCCCCAAACCCCTCTTTGCCAAAGAGGGGAATCATAAAGTTCCCCTCTAACAAAGGGGGATTGAGGGGGATTTGAGGTGCATTTTCGAGTGAAAGGATATCTTCCGTGTCAAGGAGACGCCTGTCACCGATTGTGAGAACCCGCGTTTTTTTGTTGCATTTTCCTGACCGTGGGGAATAGTATCCACCGTTACCTCCCCCCGGGGGAACGGCGGGAGCGGTTTCCGGCGTCATCATGATGCGCTTGCGGTGTCTGGGCTGGTCGGTCTTCCGGATCCGCTGTCAGCGCTTGCTCCTTACGCCGGTTTGCGCCGCCGGCGTCTTCCTGACGTAAAATTCTGTCTTTTTTGGAAAGTGAGACTGTGGTGCCCCGATGAAAGCCTCTTTTTTCAAATCGATAAGGGCGTGGCTTCTTTTTCTTGCGCTGTTGTCGATGCTTCCTCCCATGGGAATTTATATATACTCGGCATGGAATTCCCTGGATCACGATCTGGAGGAGTCGCAAAACGATCTCAGAAGGGTATTGCAGGGGTTCGCGTTCGAACACGAGAGCGGGGTGACGGCCACCCGCCAATTCCTGATCACCCTGTCCAGGTTGCCGGATGTCCAGAATTTAAACACCCTTGCGACCGATAAAATCCTCCGAGATTTGCTGAAACGCAATCCCCTTTATGCGAATATCTTCATCCTCGACGCCGAAGGGATGTTCATATCGTCGGCCGAGCCATTTACCCCCGTCAGTCTGAAAAAGCGGAAGTATTTCCAGGATGTTCTGAAGGCCATGGATTTTTCCGCCGGAGAATATGCGGTGGGTGTGGCCCTGAAGCGCCCCGTATTTCACTTCGCCTATCCGATATCGGACGGACGGGGGAGATTCAAAGGCGTCGTTGCGGTGGCCGTTGACCTCAGCCGCTCCGGCCAGCGGCTTTCAATGGCCAAATTGCCGGAAGGCTCCAGCTTCTCCCTGACCGACCACAGAGGCGTCGCTCTGTACCGTTACCCTGACGGGGAGCAATATATCGGGAAGGCCGACGATCCTGAGAGGATGAAAAATATGTCGGCCCAGTCGGAGGAGGGGATTTTCGCCGCTCTCGGTCTGGACCGGACAAGGCGTTATTATGCGTATAAGAGGTTTCGTCTGACAGAAACCAGCCCCGTATATCTGTACATGCGCGTCGGCATTCCGGAAGAAAAAGTTCTTGCAAATGCGAAAAGAACCTTGACGATCAGCGCGGTTCTTTTTGGACTTGCCCTCTTCATCTCCCTTTTTTCCTCGTGGTTGATCGCAAAGTCGGTGATCGTCAAAAAGCTGAGACGGCTGGTTGAAACCGCCAACCGATTGGGGCAGGGAGACTTGGCGATGCGGACCGGTCTGCTCCACGGAAAAGATGATTTGGGGGAACTGGCGCAATCTTTCGACGCGATGGCGGGCAGGCTGGAAGCCAAGGAGCGGGAGGAACGCCGGAGCCGGGAGGCCGCGGAGCGTCTGGCGGAGGAGATGTCCGTCATCGCCGAGATCGGGCGTCTGATCGGCTCCACACTGGTGATCGAAGAGGTGTACGACCGGTTCGCCGCCGAGGCCCGAAAATTGATCCCCTTTGACCGGCTGAACGTGAACCTCACGGATTATCAAGAGAACGCCGTGACGATCGCCTATGTTTCCGGAACGGAGATTCCCCACCGGCGAGCGGGAGACTCATTTTCTCTGGCCGGGTCGGTCAATGAGACCTTTCAGCACAGACGGACCGGCCTGATCATTGATCCGGAGGAGGCCCGCGCGGTTTCAGAACGAAACGTTCACCTGTTTTCCAGTGTGCGGGCGGGGATGCGTTCTCTCATGAGCGTTCCGCTGATCTCCAAGGACGAGGTGATCGGGGTTCTGCACTTCCGGTCGAAGGAGGCGAATTCCTATACCGAGGCCGATCTCCGGCTGGCGGAGCGAATCGGGTCGCAGATCGCCGGGGCGATCGCCAATGCCCGGCTTTTCGCCGATCTCAGAAAGACGGAAAAATCGCTTCGGGAAAGCGAGAGGGAAATCCGGCTTCTGATCGACAACGCGCCCGATGCGGTCTTCATTCAGGTCGGCGGTTGTTTTACCTATCTGAACCAGAAGGCCGTCCAGTTTTTCGGGGCGAAATCCGCCGAGGATCTTCTGGGACGTCCGATTATCGACCGGTACCACCCCGATGACCGGGAAACCCTTCGGGAACGGCTCCGGTTGCTCAACGAGGAGAGAAAACCGGTCCCGACGATGGAGCAGAAGTACCTGAAACTCGATGGTTCGGTGATCGATGTCGAGGTTTCCGCCGTCCCCATCACCTTTGAAAACAGCGACGCCTCTCTCTCATTCGTCCGCGACATCACCGACCGCAAGCGGATGGAGGAGGAGATCCGGGAGATGTCTTTCCGGGACCAACTGACGGAACTTTACAACCGGCGGGGATTCATCACCCTGGCCGAACAGCAGCTCAGGGCGGCAAACAGGGCCCAAAGGTCGATGCTGCTGACCTTCATCGATTGCGACGGCCTGAAATGGATCAACGATACCTTCGGTCACGAGGAGGGGGACAGGGCATTGATCGATACGGCGCATGTCCTTCGGCAGACGTTCCGGGAGGCGGACATCGTCGCCCGCCTGGGCGGGGATGAATTTGCGGTGCTTTCGATAGACGCCGCGGAGGATAGGCATCCTGAGGAGTTGTTGAAACGCCTTGCACAGAACATTCATGCGTTCAATGCAACCGACGCCCGCCGCTACCGTCTCTCGATGAGTTGGGGGACCGTCGTCTATGACCCTCACGCTCCGCTCTCCCTGGACGAACTGATGTCGGCGGCGGATGAATTGATGTATGCTCAAAAGAAAGAGAAATCGGCCCGGAAAATGTGAACGCCAGACTTTGAACAACGTGTCAAACGGAATCTTCAAAATCATGGAAGGCCCAGGGGAGCGCGCATTCGCTCATATTCCCGCTGCGGAAGCTGGATCAGAAGGGGATTTGCTTCCGGTTTCAGACGCCGGAGGATCTCCTCCATGTCGGCGTCCGAGACGGCCGTACAGCCGGAGGTTCCCTTGGACGGCTTCTCCCAGATGTGGAGGAAAATGCAGGAACCGCCTCCCGGCGCCACGGGATCCGTATTGTGCCCAATCACGATTCCCAGGCGATACTGCCCATCGCTCCGTTTCATCTCTTCCCGGCTGTTCCAGTCCTGCCGGACGTTTCCATCATCAACCAGGCGGTTGTAGACCAGAGAAGTGGGATCGTCGATGCACTTGCTGCTTTCCGTCATCTGACGATAGGGCAGGCTGATCCACGGAACCGATTCGCCGGGCGCATAGCCGAAGGCGGGGCCCAGCCTGAAAATGCCCGCCGGTGCCCTCCCGTCCCCCTCCCGTTTTTGCGGCCCCCCGGCCGGAAGATCCGGATGGACGCCTCTTCCCCATCCAAGGCCGTTTCGGCCCACAACGGCGGGAATCCTCTCTCCCGGAGAAATCCATGCGGATTGGGCGTCCTTTCTCTCGTAAAGCCTCAGTGCGGCATTAACGGAGGACCAACCCGACGTTGTCACGACAAGCATCTGGAGCGGAGATTTTACATCTCCAGTAGCGGGCGTTGCGGACAAACCGCAGAGGAGCAAGGCCGCCCCCAGAACAAACCCCGGAAGCCGGGAAATCCTCTTGCTGCCTCGGCGATTCAGCATGTGAGTTACCTTGCCGGACCCCGGACTTAACGGAAAGGCTCTTATCCGGCATCCGCTCCTTTCCATAGATGCGAGATCTTTGAAAAATGCCCCTACTTTGTCATTCCAGCGAAAGAGGAAATCCAGAAAATCCTGAAAAGACTGGATTCCCGCCTGCGCGGGAATGGCAACTTAGAATATATGCAGAGAAATTCAAAGGTTTCGATGCGACGAGACCTACTCCCCTGCAAACAAAGCCCCCAGTCATTTCACCGGGAAATCAAAATAGGTGTCGGGATAGGGCTCGTTCCGCAATGTGAAGTGCCACCATTCCTGGTCGTAATTCTTGAAACCGTGCTTGTCCATCAGCGTCTTGAGCAGGAGCCGGTTGATGCGTTGTTGCAGCCCCATTTTCAAGTTTCCGGGATGCGAAAGCTCATGGAAGCAATCAAACCCCGTCCCCATATCGATGCTGTTATCATTGAACCGCTTTCCGGAAGGCAAATAACAGGCGTGGAGAGGTTGTCCCGGTATGTACCGCTCCTCTGCCGGCGCCGGAACAGGAACAATAGTCAGGTCAATCGTGCTGCCCCTGGAGTGACCTGATTTCTCTGCAATATAACCGTCGCGAAAAAGGTTGCGCTTGTCCACGGCAGGATAGAATTCGGCTTTGGTTTTCGTATCCTTGATATCTTTGGCCCACCTCACGAAATGATCCACGGCTCGCTGAGGACGATAACAATCGTAGATCTTGAGCGAGAGGGAAAATTCCTGCAATTCCGCCTGAACCTTCGCCAGGGCCTCGGCGGCGGGTGCGGTGATGAGACATTTGGGGGCCTGGTATCCGTCCACCCGGGTTCCCAGAAAATTATGGTCGCCGTAGTAGCGAATGTCCAGGGCCACCGAAGGGATCGCCTTCTTCAGGTCCACAAAGTTCTCCGGCATGCTGTTTTGAGTCCAGCCGGGCTGGATGCACAGAAGGATCGATGCCAGCGCCAGGATGCCCGCCATTGCGAATCTTGTCCTCACGAAACACCTCCACGATTTTTTTCAAGTTGCAGGGAATCGGCGCCTCCCGCATTTGCTGTTGCAGGGGCGCCTCCTTGGTTATTGCGGTTCGAACGCAGGGCCGGGGGCGTTCCCCAGGCGGTTGCCCAGCCGCTTGCGGGCCAGGCCGACCGGCCGCAGGAAAGGAAAATACGAAGGCCGGACCTGTATGTCAAGGAGTTTTATAGACATGAGGCAAGCGCCGTTTCATCGGCATGATAAGCTGGCCTTTGCCAAAGCGGTGCTGAATTCCGCAAGCAATCTCAGGTTTGGCCCTGAAGTAGGGGTGGGAACCATCAGACGGGATGCCCCGGTATTGAAATCATGGCTTGATGAGGTAAAGGCGATGGCCGCCGATATTCGCACCGTGTCTTCATCGGGCGATGTGCCGGCCAAGGTCTTTCATGCCGATGCCCGAAGTGTAACCCATTTGCTGGCGCCCGCTTCGGTCGATGCCGTTATTACCTCCCCTCCGTATCCCAATGAAAAGGATTATACCCGCACGACCCGCCTTGAGTCGGTCCTGCTCGGCTTTATCAGGACCAGGGAAGACCTCCGTGCCCTGAAGCAAAACCTGGTCCGGTCTAATACCCGGTCGATCTACAAAAAGGATGATGATGACCTATGGGTGGCCGACCACAAGGAGATTCAGGCCATTGCCGAAAGGTTCGAGAGCCGGCGCATCGAGTTGGGGAAAACATCGGGATTCGAACGTCTCTATGCGCGGGTGACCAAGCTCTACTTCGGGGGGATGGCCCGGCACCTGGCCGATATGCGGCTGGTTCTTCGACCGGGAGCCCATTTGGCCTATGTGGTGGGGGACCAGGCATCATATTTGCGCGTCATGATCCGCACCGGCGAAATCCTGGCCGATATAGCCAAGTCCCTTGGCTGCGAGCTTGAGAGTATTGATCTCTTTCGCACCCGTTTGTCTACCGCCACCAGAGAACAGCTCAGGGAAGAGGTGGTGGCACTTAGATGGCCGGGGTAGATTTTGACGCAGCAAGAGAGGGTTTATGGCAGACGAAAATCGGTACGCAAGGATCATCGAAAAGGTATTCTCCTCTTCCTACAGGAACCGGCTACTCCCTCCAGAACCATTTACGAACTACCGTGCCTAACATGGGGCAGGTTGAATCCGACGAACTCTATGGGGGGATTGATCGGAAGGGAGTTCATTGCGTCTTTCCCGTCGCGGCAAAAGGCGGCAAGGACAAGCTGAACATCGTCCAAATTTTGCAGGATTTTGCCTTGTGTGAAACCAAATTCCCCGATTTGGTCTGTCGTCCCATCGCGGCCCAGTTTATGAATGCTGCCGTGATTGTGCTGTTTGAGTTCGAACGGGGAAAGCGCGGTATTTCCATCGCTTCTGAAAAGCACTGCCACCTGGCGCCGCCGGAGGAGATGACAAAGGCGGAACTGGAGAGCTATCGGCAGAGGGTGGGGTAACGCTTCGGCCTTTCGACCGTCCCCGTCCGTGTCCTGCCCGTGATCGAGAGGCGGGAGGAAAAATTATTCGAGCGTTTCCCCCGGTGGAACGTCACGGCTTCTTCAGCATGGCCTCGATGCCTGCCGCGTCCCCCCGCAGGATCATCTCTTTCACGACGCGGAAGTTCCTTTCGAAGGTTTCCAGCAGCGTCGGCATGTTCGGGTTTTCCGCGAGGAGCGCCGCATAGAGGCCGGGCCGCGGGCCGAAGACCTTATCGATGATCGCCTGCTTGGTCCGGAAGACCGGCGTGGAAAAGGCGGCCAGTTCCGACGGTTCCATGCCGGAATCCCTGAGCACGAGTCCCATGAGGAGCGTGTCCAGATGGGTCAGCCCCTGGATCAGGGCCATCATCCGGTCATGCTCCGCGGGCGTCGTTAGCGTGATCCGGGCGCCGTTCTTCGCGAAGATCCCTTCTATGAAGTCGAGCCAGCGATCCCCGCGCGCGGGGCAGAGGACGATGTTCTGGCCGGCCAGGGACAGGGCGTCCAGTCCAAAGAGGGGGTGGCAGCCGATCACCTCCGCCCGGGAGGCGGCGAGCATCGCCCGGACCGGTTCCTCCTTCAGCGATGTCAGGTCCATCAGCAGCGTCTCTTCCGGGAGAAGCGGGCCGATATCGCGGATGACGTCGATCGTGGACGCGATCGGGACGGAGACGATCACGATGCGGCATGTGGCCGCCAGCTCCGGAAGGGACATGCCGGTACTCCTCCCCGTGACATGGACGGTATGTCCTTCTCCGGCGAAGAAATCGGCGAACCATTTTCCGATTCCGCCTCTCCCGCCGATGATGCCGATGGTGAGATCTTTCATTCCGATCCTCTATTGATGACTCCGGCAACAATAAATGTCCATACTGTCATTCCCGCCCCCGTTTTCGTGAGGGTAAACTCCAGCGGGAATCCAGGACAGGGCTGGATTCCGGATCGGGCCTGCCCCGGACTCGATCCGGGGTCCGGCATGACAACCTTTGACATGGTTTCTTGCCGGAGTCATAAGACTTTTTCAATGCCCTCTATCGGCCGATCGCCCGTTGACGGAGGAGATGGTCAGCCAAGACGATCGCGACCATCGCCTCGCAGACCGGAATGATCCGCGGGATCACCGACGCGTCGTGCCTCCCTCCGATGGTCACGACGGCGGGACGCCCCTGCAGGTCAATGGTCTCCTGGGGGCGCGCGATGGAGGGAATCGGTTTGCACGCCGCCCGGATAACGATCTCGCTGCCGTTTGTGATTCCCGCCAGGATCCCCCCGGCGTGGTTGGTCCGAAAACCTTTCGGAGTGATGGGGTCGTTGCAGGCGGACCCGGTCATTCTGGACGCCGCGAAGCCCGCACCGATCTCCACCCCCTTGACGGTTCCGATTCCCATGAGGGCGGCCGCCAGATCGGCGTCCATTTTGCTGAAGACCGGTTCGCCGAGACCCGGTGGGCATCCCCGAACGACGATCTCCACGATTCCGCCGAGCGTATCCCCCGCGGTCCGGGCCTCCGCCAGCCGTTTCACCATCCTCTCCTCCGCCTCCGGATTGGGGCAGCAAAGGGGGCTTGTCTCCGCCGTGGCCAGGGAGAGGGGGCGGGCGATGATGCCGCCCAGTTCTCGTGTCCAGGCCGAAACGGTGATCCCCGCCTCCGCGATGATCTTTCGGGCGATGGCCCCGGCGGCCACCCGTCCGGCGGTCTCCCGGCCCGAGGCGCGGCCGCCGCCCCGGTGGTCGCGGATTCCGTACTTCGCCTGGTAGCTGAAGTCGCCGTGGCCGGGCCGGAAGAGATTGCGGAGGCCGTCGTAGGCGCTTCCGTCCGCATCCCGGTTGCGAATCAGAAGCGAAATGGGCGTCCCCGTCGTCTTTCCCTCGAAGACGCCGGAGAGGATCTCGACCCGGTCTTCCTCCCGGCGGGGACTCGCCGACGGCAGACCGCCCGGCCTGCGCCGGTCGAGTTCTTTCTGAATATCCGCGGCGGAGAGATCAAGCCGCGGCGGACAGCCGTCGATGACCGCCCCGACCGCCGGACCGTGGGACTCCCCCCACGTGGTGACCCGAAACAGTGTGCCGATGGTGTTTCCGGACATGGTTCATTCTCCTTCGATTCAATGATGACGGACTCGTAAAAAAGCCGAAGCCGTCAATTGATCCCCTCCGTCTGCGGAAACTGTTTCCGCAGGCCGGTGCAGATCGTCTCCGCGACCCGGTCCGCATCGATTTCCGTCGTATCGACAGCAAGGTCGGCAAGGCGGCGGTAAAGCGGTTCCCGTTCGGAGAGCACCGGATCGATTTCACCGATGCTGGACGCTTGCGTCAAAGAAGGCCGTTCACTCCCGCCGGCCTCATCGTTTCCCATCCTTGCGGCGATGGTCTTTGCGGAGGCCATCAACCAGACAAAAACCCCGTTCCTTTTCAAGTTTTCGACGTTTCGGGAATCGAGGACCGCGCCCCCCCCTAGGGCGATGACGCAGCAATCTACGCAGGAGAGTTCCCGGATCGCCGCCCCCTCCGCCTGGCGGAAGGCGTCCCACCCCTGTTCGGCGACGATCCTTGGGATCGGGAGGCCCGTTTGCCGCTCCACCATCTCATCCGTATCGTAAAAGGAACGTCCAAGGCGCTCTGCCAGCCGTTTGCCGGCGGATGTCTTGCCGGTGCAGCGGTATCCCATGAGGATGATGTTCATGATCGGCGTTTCCTATCCATAAAGCCCTGCCAGTGTTTTCCAGAAGCCGGGGAAGGATTTCCCGACGCAGGCCTCGCCTTCGATTTCCATTCCCGGCACGGCCAGACCCAGGATCGCGAAAACCATGGCGATCCGGTGGTCGTTGTAGGTCTCGATCCTTGCGCCGCTGGGGGTTCCTCCATGGATGACCAAGCCGTCCGCGACCTCTTCCACCGCGATTCCGGTCTTGCGCAGTTCTGTTGCCAGCGCGCTTAGGCGGTCGCTTTCCTTCAGCCGGAGATGGGCGACGTTCCGGATGACGCTCCGTCCGGGCCGCAGCGCTGAGAGGACCGCAAGCGTCGGCACGATGTCCGGCATCTCCCCGAGATCGAAGTCCATCTCCCCCGCGGGCAGTTCGCCCCCCCGGACCTCCACATAGCGCTCCCCCCGGAGAATCGTGCCGCCCAGCCGCTCCAGGATCGCGAGGAAACCGATGTCCCCCTGACGGGTGCGCGGATCAACATTCTCCACCCGGATCCGGCCCGGGAGCAGGGCCGCGGCAAGAAAGAAATAAGAGGCGCTCGATGCGTCCCCCTCGACGCGGTATTCACGGGCCTGGTAACGTTGCCCGCAGGGAATCGCGTAACGGCCGGCGCCTTCCGTCCGGACCTTCACGCCGAAGGCCGCCATCGTTTCGAGAGTGAGCGCGATGTAGGGGAGGGAGGGGATCCCGCCCTCCAGCACAATTACGGTCTCCGTGGCGGCGAATGGGGCGGCGATCAGCAGCGATGAGACGTACTGGCTGCTGCCGATGTCCCGGAGCGTGACTTCGCCGCCCCGGAGACGACCGCCCCGGATCGTGACCGGGGGGTAGCCCATCTCTCCGTCCGTATGGATGGCGGCCCCGAGGTCCGCAAGGGCGTCCAGAAGGGGTTTCATCGGTCTTTCGCACAGACGCCGGTTCCCCGTCAGCACGAACGGCCCCTCGCCGAGGGAGACCATCCCCGCAAGCAGGCGGATCGCCGTGCCGTTGTTTCCCAACTGGAGCTCGTGCGGCGGGCGGGCGATCTTACCGCCGGCGCCGCGGATGATCATCTCCGCGTCCGTCGTCCGCACATCCGCCCCGAGGAGGCGAAGCGCCCCGGCGAGGCCAAGCGTGTCTTCGGAGAGCAGGGGGTCTCGCAGCAGCGATTCTCCCTCCGCCAGCGCGGCGATCACCATCGCCCGCTGCGTGTAACTTTTCGAGCCCGGCATCCGGACGACGGCGTCCAGTCCCCCGAGCGGTCGGATTGCCATCATCCGTTTCGATCCTTTCCCTTCCCGCTTTCCACGGGCCGCTCCGCAAGGGTTTCCCCCCGGAGGGGGTTTTCTTCCATTCCCCGGGGGTAAGAACCCAGGATCTTCAGGAAGGCCGTTTGGCCTTCCAGCTCATGCAAACATTGCCGCGTTTTTTCCTCTTCGATATGACCGGCGAAGTCGGCAAAGAAGAGATATTCCCACATCCGATCCCGCATCGGGAAAGACTCTATCCGCATCAGGTTGAGTCCCGCATCGGCGAAAGGGGTCAAGGCCCGCTGGAGGGCGCCCGGGACATGGGGCGTTCCGAAGAGGATGGAGGTCTTGTCCTGTCCGGTGATCCCGCCGCCCGCTTTCCCCGGCTTCGGTCCGATGACGAGAAAGCGGGTCGTGTTGGCGGGATTGTCCTCGATCCCCTCGGCAAGGATATTGAGGCTGTACACCTCGGCCGCAAGAATGCTCGCGACGGCGGCCCCCCGCTTGTCCTCCCGCACCCGGCGGGCCGCCCCCGCCGTGCTTTCCACCTCGATCAAGGGGACGCCGGGCAGGTGGGTTCGCAGCCACACCTGGCACTGGGCGAGGGCCTGGGGGTGGGAGTAGATCTTCCGGAGCGCATCCATGTCGTCGCTGCCGGCGAGGAGGCAGTGGCGGACCCGAAGGTACACCTCCGCCCGGATGGTCAGCGGCGTCGAGATCAGCTTGTCTAAGGTGGTTTTGACCGAACCCTCGGCGGAGTTTTCGATGGGAACGATCCCCCACCGTTGTTTTCCCCGCTCCACCTCGTCGAACACTTCCGGGATCGTCGCCGTGGGTATGGCGGCGATCCCGCCGCCGAAGTGGGCCAGGGCGGCCTGGTGGCTGAAAGAGGCCTCCGGCCCCAAGAAGGCGACGGTGGTCGGCGTCTGGAGGAAGCGGGAGGCGGAGAGGATCTCCCGGAAAACCCCCCGGAGGGCCGCCTCGGAAAGGATGCCGTCGTTGAGTGTTTCCAGATGCCGATAGACCATCGCCTCCCGGGAGGGGTCGTACACCTCCCGGCCTTCCGTGCGCTTGGCCTTTCCGATCTCGACCGAGACGGCCGCCCGCTCGTTGAGGAGGCGGACGATCTCCCGGTCCGTTTGTTCGATCTTCTCTCTGAGTTCCTGCAGGGGGTCCTGGCTCATGGTTTCAGTCCTTTCAGCGCATCCCGCAGGATTCCCTCCGGGATGCCCCCGTTCACAAAGGGGGTTCCCAGTTTCCGGATCATGACGAAGTGGATCATTCCACCCTCCTTCTTCTTATCCACGGATAGCCGCGAGAAAATGTCTTCCAGATCCATCTCCGCGGGGATGCGGTCGGGTAGTCCGACGGACCGGATGATCGCGGAGATTCGCGCTGCGTCGCCCGCCGGCAGGCCATGAAGCCTCTCGGAGAGGCGCGCCGCCGCAACCATTCCGATGGCCACGGACTCGCCGTGGGAAAGCGCATAGCCGGAGGCCGCCTCGACGGCGTGACCGACCGTGTGGCCGAAGTTCAGAATCCGCCGGAGCCCCCGGTCCCGTTCGTCAAGCTCTACGATTCCCTTCTTGATCCGGCAGGCCGCCGCGATGATCCGTTCAAGGAAGGCGGTCTCCCGCAGGTTGCCCTTTGCCACCGCCCCTTCCAGGTCGTCCAACAGTTCGGGCGATTCGATGATCCCGTATTTGATCACCTCGGCGAGGCCGCTCCGGATCTGTTCGTCGGGCAGCGTCTTGAGAAAGGCGATGTCGATAAAGACCCCCTTGGGCTGGTTGAACGTCCCGAGGAGGTTCTTTCCGGCGGCGGTGTCCACCCCGGTCTTGCCGCCGATGCTGCTGTCCACCTGGGCGAGGAGGGTCGTCGGGAGCTGGATCACGGGGATTCCCCGCAGGTAGATTGAGGCGGCGAAACCGGTCAGGTCGCCGACGACGCCGCCGCCCAGCGCGATCAGGACGGTTTGCCGGTCCGCTCCGAGGGCGGTCAGGCGCTCGGTGACGGTCAGCACGGTCTCGATTCCCTTGGCCTCTTCACCCGGCGGCACCGTGATCCGGTCAACCCGGAGATCCAGCTTTTCGAGCGCGGCCTGCACCCGCGCCCCATGAAGGGCGTCGATGTGGGTATCCGTGACGATGACATAGCGCTGCGCCCGGCCGTCCCTGGCCAGGATCATTCCCACGCGGTCCAGGATCTCCTCGCCGATGTATATTTCGTAAGAACGGTCGGCCTTCCCGCCGATATTCACGTTCATCTGATTCATTGGAGTCCTCCGATTCCATCCCGCATCGCGGCTTCCAGGATGTTGACCTCGTCCATGAGCCGATAGAACTGTTCCGGTCTCAGCGACTGGGCGCCGTCCGAGAATGCCTTTTCCGGCTCCGGATGGATCTCGACGATGACGCCGTCCGCTCCCACGGCCACGGCCGCCCGTGTCAAGGGGATGATGTATTTCGCATGGCCGGAGGCGTGGCTCGGATCGATGATGACCGGCAGGTGGGTCAGCTCCTTGAGCACGGGAACGGCGCTGATGTCGAGCGTGTTCCGGGTCGCCGTCTCGAAGGTGCGGATCCCCCGTTCGCAGAGGATGACCTGCCCGTTTCCCGAGGAGAGGATGTATTCCGCCGACATGAGAAGCTCCTCGATCGTCGTCATCATCCCCCGTTTGAGGAGGATCGGCCGATGGCTGCGGCCGACCTTCTTGAGCAGCGCAAAATTCTGGACGTTGCGGGCGCCGATCTGAAGGATGTCGCTGTACTCCTCGATCATATCCACGTCCGTCGTGTTCATCACCTCCGTCACGACGGGCATCCCCGTTTTTTCCCCGACCTTCTTGAGGATCTTCAGCCCCTCCTCCTCCATCCCCTGGAAGCTGTAGGGCGACGTTCGCGGCTTGAAAGCGCCGCCGCGGAGGATCTTCGCCCCCGCCTTTTTGGCGACGTAGCCGCATTCCATCATCTGCTCTTCGCTTTCGACCGAGCAGGGGCCGGCCATGACGGTGAACTCGGGAGCGCCGATCCGGACCTCGCCGACCTGGATGACCGTGTCCTTCTCCTGGAACTCCCGTCCGGCAAGCTTGTAGGGTTTCAGGATCGGCATGACCTTTTCCACGCCGGGGAGGAAGGCCGCCGATTTCAGATGGATTCGGTCCCGGTCGTCCCCGATGGCGCCGATGATCGTCCGCTCCACGCTTTGGGAAAGGTGGGTCTGGTACCCCACCGACGCGATCCATTCGGTTACATGGTTGATCTGTTCTTCCGTCGCATTTTTTTTCATCAGAATAATCATCTTCCACCTCGCTTGAATCAAAAGGCCGTGGTTATCTCGGCGCCGCCACGGCCAAAAAACAAAAAAGCCATGGGCAGCGTTTTTAAGGTCTGTCCATGGCTTAGTTTAACTACATTGTGGGGTTTCCCTTACGTCCTCCTAAGCAGCGGGCAGACCGATGCATAAAAGTAATAAAACCAGTACCCGTTGTTGGATAAAATTTTTGTTGCCATCTCTTTTCTGCCCGCCTTAGATGCTTCCTGTGAACTGGGGTGGAATAGAAACACAGCTTTCCCGGGTTGTCAAGAAAAAAGTATCGGAAAAAATGACATCCCTCCTAAAGTCATTGACAAAATTATTGAAAATTGATTCATTGCCGCAGCTTTTCGGATGATTTTCCATCTACCTCCCGCCGCTCTATAACATTTTTTGAGGCAATTCGGCGGTCAAAGATGATTTGAAATCACCCTGGTTTGGTGCTACTGTCTGCACAATGGATGGCGTGACCATGCCGGGCAAGGGGAAGCTGATCCGCCGGGACGACATCTTCCTCAACAACGTCGCATTCTGGCGGAACGTTCCCGAAACGGTGTGGAACTATACCATCGGCGGCTACCAGGGCATCATCATTGGCGGGAGGTGGGTCATGAAAACGGCAATCAAAGCCGCGCTGTTGTCGGCCCTGGTTTTTCCAGGTACGGGACAGATGTACCTCAAGCGGTATGTGCGGGGGCTTATCCCGATGGTTCTCACCCTGACCGGCATGGGCGTTCTGATTGTGCAGGCGACGGTCGGCGCTCTTCAGGAGCTCGATAAAATGCAGAGCCAGGGCGGTCTCGTGGATCTGAACGCCGTTGCCAATCGTGCGGCGGCCTCTTCCGCATCCGGTGACTGGTATTCCCCCCTCATCGTGCCGATGATCGTCGTTTGCTGGCTCTTTTCCGTGATCGACGCCTATATGCTGGGAAAAGGAAAAGAGCCGCCCACGGCCCCGAATCGGGCGAAGGGAGAATAGGGAACATGAAACCGGACCTTTCTACCATCAACCTGTTTACCGCTCTTGAGCAACTTTGCCGCCGGGAGTTTTCCGCGCTCGAATTGACCGAAGCCTGTCTCCGTCAAATTGAGCGCCTCAACCCGACAATCAACGCCTTTATCACCCCGACGCCCGAATTAGCCCGCCTGGGGGCCTTGCAGGCCGGCGCACTGCTTACGGTCCAACCGTCCAACCTGGAGCAATTTGCATTGCTGGGAATGCCCATTGCTCTGAAAGACCTTTTCGAGACGGCGGGCATCCGTACCACAGCCGGCTCGAAGTTTTTTGCCGATCACATCCCTAGGGAAGATGCACAGGTGGTGCTGAAACTCAAACTCTCCGGCGGGGTGGTTTTAGGAAAAGCCAACATGCACGAAATCGCCCTGGGTGTGACGGGTGTCAACCCGCATTACGGGGCGGTTAAGAATCCCTGGGATTTAAAGCGTGTGACCGGCGGCTCCTCGTCCGGGTCGGCGGCGGCGGTGGCGACGGGGATGTGTCTAACTGCCCTCGGCACCGATACGGGCGGCTCGATCCGCATCCCGGCTTCTTTGTGCGGTGTGGTCGGACTCAAACCGACTTATGGACGGGTTAGCACCCGTGGGGTAGTCCCGCTCTCATGGAACCTTGACCATGTTGGCCCGCTGACGCGCACAGCGCGGGACGCGGCGATGATGCTTGCGGCGATGGCCGGGTTTGACCCGCATGATCCTGCTTCGGCGGATATTCCCGTGGAAGATTATCTCGTCCATCTCGAAGACGGCGTCAGGGGTTGGCGCGTGGCGCTGGCGGCAGGGGAGTACGTCGAAGCATCCGACCCGCAAGTGCTGGGAGGCGTGTCCGAAGCCGCGCAAGTTTTCATCGATTTGGGCGCGCAGGTGGAGAAGGTGGACATGTCCTGGCTCGCGGATCTGGCACTGGCGAATGGCCGCATGACCCAGGCCGATGGGGCGGCTTTTCACCGCGAGCGGCTGGCGGAGCGCCCCGACTGGTTCGGTGCGGATGTCCGTCAGCGGCTGGAGACCGGCGCTGCGTTAACTTCCAGCGAGTATGCGCTTGCGCGGCGGACGCAGACTGAAGGTCGCCGCCGCTTCGAGATGTTCTTTGAAAAATTTGATATTTTAGTGCTGCCAACCACCCCCATCCCCGCGCCGCCCATCGAGGGGACTCAAGCCATCGAAGCCGCCCGCCAGTTGACGCGCTTTACCGCGCCCTTCAACCTGGCCGGTCTCCCGGCGTTGTCAGTCCCGTGCGGGTTTACAGGCGGGAATTTGCCCATCGGGTTGCAGATTATCTCAAGGCATTGGGGAGAAGCAAAAGCGTTGCAGGCGGGTCACGCCTTTGAACAAGCGACGGAATGGCACAACTGTCGTCCGAATATCTAAAAGATGAAGGGGATGAACATTTTTGGTTCGCACCAGGAGGGGGAAGCATGGAATTCAACGTCCTGATCGGCGGAGAGGGAGGGCAGGGCGCTTTTTCCGTCGAACTGGAGCTGACGGAAATCCTGACGAGGCTCAATTATCACTTTTTCGCCACGAAGCACTACATGTCCCGCATCCGGGGCGGTCACAACTTCCACATGGTCCGTATCGCCGATCATCCGGTCCATGCGCTGAACGGGGGGAAATGGGAGATGATCGCCGCCCTCGACGATGAAACGGAGGCACTCCACAAACCGGACCTCCGCGAGGACGGCATCTTCCTTTCGCGGGAGAGGACGAAAGAGATCGGCGCCGAGAGCAAGAAGCTCTTCGGGGAGATCCGAGCCGCCAACACGGCTTTGGTCGGAATCATTCTAACCGTGATCGGCGTAACGCCGGAAAAAATGGCGGAGGCGGCCGAACCGGGGAAAGCGGAGTGGCTGAAGAAGAGCGGTGATTTCGCTGTGCGGTGGGGTATCGCCGGGGCGTTCCCCGTTTCCGCGGCCGCCGTCTGCCCGGCCAAATTCGACGGCAACCAGGCCTTGGCCTTCGGGGCGCTCTTGGGCGGCTGCCGGTTCCTGGCCGGCTACCCGATGACGCCGGCCACCTCCATCCTGCACTACTTCTCCGAGGCCGCAGAGGACCTTCCTGTTCATTTCGAGCAGGCGGAGGACGAAATCGCCGCGATCAACATGGCCCTGGGCGCCTCCTACGCCGGCGTCCGGTCGATGGCGGCCACCTCCGGCGGCGGCTTCGCGCTCATGCAGGAGGGGGTGTCGCTCGCGGGGATGACGGAAACGCCGATTGTGATCGCCGTCGCCCAGCGGCCCGGTCCGGCCACCGGGCTTCCCACCCGGACCGAACAGGGGGATCTGAACTTCATCCTCCATGCCGGCCACGGGGAATTCCCACGGGTCCTCTTCGCCCCCGGCTCCATTGTCGAGACGATTGAACTGGCCCGAAAGGCGTTCGATCTTTCCGATCGCTATCAGATTCCCGTCTTTCTGCTGACGGACCAGTATTTCGCCGACTCCGTCCATGTCATCGAAGAGGAGGAGATCCCGCTGGATGTTATCGCTCGCGAATGCCCGGTCTTCGACGAAACCTACAAACGGTACCGCCTGACGGGGAACGGAATCTCTCCGTTGACCTTCCCGGGGCTCTCCGACGCGCTGGTCAAGCTCGATTCGGACGAGCACGACGAAGAGGGGAAGATCACCGAAGATCCGGAGCTGCGGAAACGGATGATGGACAAGCGCCTGAAGAAGATGGGGCTTCTGAAACAGGAGGCCGTTTTGCCGACGTTCTGCGGCGCAATGGACGCCGCCGCCGTTGTCCTCTGCTGGGGGTCGAACCGTCTGATCGTGAAGGAGGCCGTGGAGCGGCTCAACGCCGCCGGCCTTTCGGTTTGCGCGCTCCACTTCGGGCAGGTCTATCCGCTGACGCCCGCGATGATCGCCCCTTACCGTCTGGAGGCGAAGAAGCGGATCTGCGTGGAGAACAACGCAACGGGCCAGTTTACCGGATTGCTGAAGCGGGAGCTCGGCCTCGCCGTCGATCACAAAGTGCTGAAATGCGACGGCGACTGCTTCACCGTCCTGGAGCTCTATCGGACACTGAAAGGCCTGCTGACCTGAGGAGGGGAGAGATGGAACCGAAAATCGAAACCGGCTGGTGCCCCGGCTGCGGCAATTTCGCGATCCGCGACGTTCTGGAGAAGGTCTTTGCGGATCTGCCCATTTTGCGGAACAAGATCGTCCTGACGTCGGGGATCGGCCAGGCCGCCAAGATGCCCCAGTATCTAGACGTGAACTATTTCAACGGCCTCCACGGCCGCTCCCTGCCGCCCGCCGTCGGGATCAAGCTCGCCCGTCCCGACCTGACCGTCATCGCCTATTCCGGAGACGGCTGCATGTACGGCGAAGGGGGGAACCACTTCATCCAGACCCTCCGCCGGCGGCTGGACATCACGATCCTGGTCTCCGAAAATCAGGTGTACGGCCTGACAAAAGGCCAGAGCTCCCCCACGACGGCCCTTGCCGTGAAAAACGACCTGAGCCCCGGCGGAAATCCGAACCTCCCCTTGAATCCGCTTGCCCTCGCCGTCACGATGGGCGCCCCCTTCGTGGCCCGCGGTTTTGCCGGCGACAAGGAACACCTGAAGGCGCTCATTCGGGAGGCGATCCTCTTCAAGGGAACGGCCGTCGTGGACATCCTCCAGCCCTGCGTCAGCTTCAACAAGATCAACACCTACGCCTGGTACCGGGAGCGGGTCTTCAAGCTGGAAAGGCCCCTGACTGACCGTTACGAGGCGATCCGGACGGCCGATCTCTGGGGGGAGAAGATCCCGATCGGGGTTATCTACCGCAATGACGAGGCCCCGTGCCGGGAGATCAAAGAGATCTTCCAGGTTCCATTGACGAAGGCGGATGTGGCCTCCCGCCTCCATATGCGCTGCGTGATGATGCGCTGACCCCGCATGGGGTATGTCATCCATTTAGAAAACCGTTGACACAAAAAGGGGACTTTCTTATAGTCGCTTCGCCCGAAGGGGAATTCTTATCCTTCCGGTTCATAAAAAAGCACCGATACACACACAAGAGTTGACAACCGCTCAGATGAAGTTCACAGAACAGATTAAAGGAGGTCATATCATGAAAAGATCCTTGATTCTCGCATGCGCAATCGTCTTTTTGTCCACCCTGGCCACCGGCATTCTGTGGGGGCAGGGGAAGTTTTCCAAAGAAACCGAGGAGTGGCTGAAAAAGTCGGAGCTTGGTCCTTACGAAACCCGAGGTTATGACGAAAAGCAGCTCTACGAGAAGGCCAAGCTGGAGAAGGAGGTGTCCGTCTATTCCTATTCGTCGCGCGTCCACCAGTTTGGAAAGACATTCGAGCAGCAGTATCCCGGCATCAGGGTGAAAGGCTTCGACATGGATTCCACAGAGATCGTGACGAAGGTCCTGGCCGAGCAGAAGGCGGGGAACTTTGCGGCCGACGTCATCTTCCTGAAGGATCCTTCCACCGTTCACCACGAGTTGCTCCAGAAAGGGCTGGCCTTCACCTATGTTCCCCCGGACCTGAAATCCGTCCTCCCCGACCGCTTCCAGAAACCCTTCCTCGTCCACCACGTCAGTCTCGATGTTCTCATCTACAATATGGAGGCGAACAAGACAGCCCCCGTTCAGAGTCTCTGGGACCTGACTAAGCCCGAGTGGAAGTCGCGGG
>Ga0100398_1000996_pt1 | contig 24648 bp, 17 predicted proteins | sample CryGeymeta201522_FD_81568 | JGI IMG/M metagenome (GOLD analysis project Ga0100398, IMG submission 81568) | Groundwater microbial communities from Crystal Geyser aquifers in Utah, USA - Crystal Geyser metaG 2015-22 | ecosystem: Environmental > Aquatic > Deep subsurface > Groundwater | place: USA...
CCCCCCGGCCGGGGCCGGGTGCCCCCCTCAGTCCTGACGGACGGGCTGTCGCCCCCCGCAAGGCGGGTGCCCCCAATGCACCTGGCGGCGCATTTTTGGCTTTACAGATTTCTCATACACGCAACGGTTTCAGCTCCGTTGGCCAACGCCACGTCGTGCAACAAGTTCAACGGTGCCGCGTGTCCAAATGGTTGGCGATCAAGAAGCCATCCAATGCCTGTCCAGATCCATCAATTGCCATCGAATATGATCAGACCAAAGCAAGAAAGCGGAGGATTGACATGGGTGAATTTGTGCGTCAGCGCCTAGCATTTGATTGCTGTGCAAGTGACCTCGTGCAGCAACAAGTTTTCCGATTTGTTCGCTCAGCCATGTTGCTCGTCGCATAAGCCCTCAGGCCCACCATTCCCGGCCAGTCGCTTTTTCTCATGACACGCTACAACGCCGAAATTTCCGCTGGCTCATTGATGCCGGCGGAGAGCAGGCGCATTGCAAGGCTGTTGCTGAGCCACCCCGATGACGCACGCTGGCAACACGCCATTGAGGTTGAGAACATCCTTCAAAAAAAGACACCGGCCACTGCCCGTCGACAGGCTCGGTTGATTCAGCGGCGCTTGGTCACTTTGAATGATGAAGCTTGGCGATTGATCAGCGAGTCTGACGCCGAAGTCGTCAACCAGTTGCTGTTGGCTGCGGCAGTGAAACACAGCCAACTGCTTGGGGACTTCATGGCGCAGGTTTACGCCAACCGCCAGCGCCGTTTGGAAACCGCTTTGAAGCCACTGGATTGGCAAGATTTCTTGACGGAGTGCGCTCACCATGATGAATCGGTTGCAGATTGGAGCATTTCCACCAAGGCAAAACTGTTTCAAGTGATCCTGCGCATATTGGCTGAGGCCAAGTATCTGGACAATCCACGCAACATGAAGTTGACCCCGCCATCCCTTCATCCTGCGGTCCGCAGTTACTTGCGCAAGCATGGTGAAACCTATGTCCTCGAATGCCTGGAGCGCTCCAAATGACCCTCAGCCTTGACGAGCGCCTCAACCAAATACTGCCCCGCATTGCATCGCGTGATTTTCTGGAGAGCAAAGGCCTGGGTAACGAGATCGGCTTCTGGATTTTTGACTACCCGCCAGAGCGAGAGCTTGATGTACGTGATTTTGTGAACGGTACGGTGTTGCCAGCACTCGCCAAACACGCACCACCGATCAATGCGGCCACGGTGAATCTTCTCCAGCTGGTGACCGATCTGCTAGACGAGCGCAAACTGCTGGACAAAACCCTTGAGATGCAAAAAACCAAAGGTGACGACAGCACGCTTGCAGCATTGCGGTCGGTGCTCAAGGAAGACAAGCTGGCTCAAAAAATCGCCACGCAATTCGACATTGCCTCACTTGACCTGTTGATTCTGACCGGGGTGGGCGCCGTCTATCCCATGATGCGCACTCACACCCTGTTGTCAGCCTTGCATCCCATCATGGGCAACACGCCACTGCTGATGTTTTTTCCGGGGCGCTATGACGGCCATTCCCTGCGGCTGTTCAACACCTTGACCGAAGACCATTACTACCGTGCATTCAGACTGGTTCCAGAAACCCCCTGAATTTGCCATACGCACCGCTCAAAAATCACAACCGGCAAGCCACGCAATGAACATCCGCGACCTATTTGTCAAACCCATCGACCGCCCCATCAATGGGGTCATCAAAGCCGACCAGATGGATGCTGCCAGTGTCTGGCAAGAACTTGAAGAGTACGTGGTCACCCAACAGATCAAAGAGTACCTGGACCGGTTTTTTACTGCCTACCTGGCCGCCATGGACCGTCCGAACGATCCGGCCATCACTGACCGCATGGGCGTTTGGGTTTCTGGCTTCTTTGGCTCAGGCAAATCGCATTTCATCAAGATCTTGTCCTACTTGCTGGAAAACATCGAGGCGCACAACCCGCAGAACGGCGAAACACGCCGTGCCGCTGCCTTCTTTGATGAGCAAAAAATCAATGACCCCATGTTGCTCGCCAACATTCAGCGTGCGGTTCATGGCAGTGCCGATGTCATGTTGTTCAACATCGATGCAAAAGCCAACAAGGCAGATCCTGATGCCATCCTGCAGGTGTTCTTGCGGGTGTTCAACGAGAAGCTGGGTCTCTCAGGCGACGCACCGCACATCGCGAACATGGAGCGTCATCTGATCAGCAAAGGCGCGTTTGATACCTTCAAAGCCGCCTTCGAGGCCGCCAACGGCAGCGCCTGGGACCAGCAGCGCGATGCAGTCGCGTTCTACCGCGATGACATCATCACTGCACTGGCACAGGCGCTCAAGATGTCGACTGAATCCGCAGGCCTTTGGTTTGACCGTGCCCGCGAAGACTACCGCATCAACATCGAAGGGTTTGCCAAACTGGTCAATGACTACCTGGCCACTCGGCCAGCCAATCACAAAGTCATTTTTCTGGTGGACGAGGCGGGCCAGTTCATTGGCACCAGTTCACCTCTGATGCTCAATTTGCAGACCATCACTGAGGAGTTGGGTGCCAAGTGCAAGGGCCGGGCCTGGGTCATCGTGACTAGCCAGGAAGACATCGACGCCGCCATCGGCGAAGACAACAAAGCCAAGAGCCAAGACTTCTCCAAAATTCAGGGCCGTTTTCACACACGCCTGTCCTTGGCAAGCAGCAATGCCGACGAGGTCATTGGCGTGCGCTTGCTGGCCAAAACCGAGGCTGCCGAACAAGCATTGAAAGATGTATTCGCTGGCAACAGCGATGTCATCAACAACCAGCTCAGCTTTGTCGGCAACGCCGTCAGCTTGCGCCACTACAAAGACGCCGCCGAGTTCGCTGCCACCTACCCGTTTGCTCCGTACCAATTTACTTTGTTGCAAAAGATCTTCGAGACCATTCGCAAAGTAGGTGCCACCGGCAAACACCTGTCCAAAGGCGAGCGCTCTTTGCTGGATGCCTTCCAGTCTGCGGCCATGCGCAACGCCGATAACAGCACAGATGTGCTGGTGCCGCTATACGATTTTTATCCGTCCATCGAGTCTTTCATTGATGGCATGGCCAAGCGTTCCATTGACGAGGCACCGCTCAACCCTGGCCTGCAACCCTACGACACCCTGCTGCTGCGGGCCATGTTCCTCATCCGCTACATCCCCGACATCGTCAAGCCCAACATCGACAACCTGGCCACCCTGTGCATTGACAAGATCGACGCAGACAAACTTGCCCTCAAACGCAAGATCCAAGAGAGCCTGGCTCGCCTTGAGCAACAGCGCCTGGTCAGCCGCAATGGCGACCTGTGGTTCTTTTTGACCAATGAAGAGCGCGACGTGGCCCGCGAAATTGGCCACGTGGAAGTCTCTGCCGCCGAGAAATCCCGCTTGTTGGCCGAAATTGTTTTTGATGAAATATTCAGCGGGCAAACCAAGGTGCGCCACCGTGACACCAAGGCCGACTACGAATTCAACCGCCTGCTAGACGGTGCGCCTTGGCGGCAAGCCAACCATGCCCTGAGTTTTGAGGTGTTGACGCCTCTGGGCGACGACTACGACAAGCTGCAAGCCGCCAAATGTATTCTGCGCAGCAGTGAAGGCAACGGCAAAGCCATCGTGCGCCTGGCCGAGGGAGACCGCCTCGACATTGAATTGGCGCTGTACCAGCAAATCGAAAAATACATCGTCAGCCCCAAAGCCGACCAAGCCACCCCATCGCTCAAGCGCATCCTGGGTGACCGCAAAGACGAAAACCGCGAACGCCGTCAACGCCTGGTGCTGCAGCTCAGTGAGCTCATCACCGGTGGCGAGTTCTTTGCGCTGGGTCAGGTGGTGCAAATCAAAGCCGCTGGCCCCGATAAGGTGCTTGATGACTTGCTCAACTACCTCATCACCAACACCTACAGCAAGCTGCCGTTTTTGAAAGTGCGGCAAGTTGACCCGCAAGCTGAAATCAAGGCCGTGCTCAGCGCTGACAACCTCAGCCGGCCTGGCCTGGATTTGAATGGTGACGAAGGCAATGCCCTGGCCATCAAGGAACTGCGTGACTACCTCAACCTGGCTGCCAGCCAGTCAAGGGTGATGTTGTCTGACGTGGTGGACCGCTTTGCTGGTATCCCGTGGGGTTGGAAGCCCGAGTGGGAAACCGTGCTGCTGATTGCCCGCCTGTTCATGGCCGGTGAAATCAAACTCATGCTCGAAGGCTCTGACCTTGACCCCGCCAGTGCTATCGAGCCGCTGACCAAGTCCGCCCGCTTCAAGCAGGTGTCCATTCTCAAACGCAAAGTGGCCGATGCCAGCAGCCTCAAGCGTGCCCGCGAGTTGTACAAAGACCTCTTCCAAAAGCTGGGCCGCGAAGAAGAAGACGCTCTGGTCAGTGACTACCGAGCCCATTTGTCCGGGTGGCAGGCCGACCTGAAAGGCTTCACCCTCACTGCTGGCACCGCACACTATCCTGGCAAAGCCGATATTGAATCGCTGCTAACGCGCATTTCCCAGCAGCTCAGCACTCGTGACAGCTTTGCCTTCATTGAAGCCCTGCTGGCATCCAAAGATGATTGGCTCGACGCTGCCGAAGACATTCACGACCTGGTCAATTTCTACAAGACCCAAATCACCGCCTGGCGCAAGTTGCTCGATGGCCTGCGGTCCTTTGCTGACAACTTTGAGGCCCTGAAAAAGGTACCCCAGGCTGCGTCCGCCCTGACTGATTTGGAAGCCATTCGTGACAACCCCAAGCCGTATGGCCAGGTCAATCGCATTGAACCATTGCTGGCCACCGTCACCAGCGTCAATGAATCCCTGGCGGCAGAACGTCGCGAAAAAGCGCTGTTGTCCATCGACAGCAAAATCGCTGAGGTGCAAGCCAAACTCAGCGCCGTAGCCGCTGCCCCTGATGTCAGCAACAAGGCTTTGCACGGGCTGCAACAGCTCAAAACCCTCATAGCCTGCCAAACTAGCATCGCCCAGATTTTCTATTTGCAAGGGCAGGGCGGAGATGCCATGGATGAAGCCTTTACCCTGATTGAAGCCGCTGCAGCCAAACCCGCGCATCACGTGGCTGCACCTGGCGATACGGCCTTACCGGTGCAAACTGGCCAGAGCAATGCGTCTGGGGTCAAAGCCAAAGTCACCAAGGTGATCCGTGCTGCCGATTGCTCAGTCAAGAGTTACCTGGAGACAAAAGAAGATGTGGATGTTTACCTGGGCAAGCTCAGAGTTGAGCTTTTGTCGGCCATCGATTCCGGGCAATTGGCCAGGGTGCAATAAGTTGAAAATAACCTACTTGCTAAATATTAACTCATTAGGTTAAAATCCACATGGAAAAGGGAACCCCTCACTGCAAGTTGGCCCATGCCCAGGCATTGGTCACGCAAGGCAAGTACCGCACCACCAATACGGCCCGAACAGGTGCGGCAAAGCTTGGTTTGGGGGTGGACGAGATGGTGGCGGTGGTGTTGGCCCTGACGCGCAAAGACTTCGACAAGAGCATGACCACCCACGCCGACCACACCATCTGGCAAGACGTGTACAAGCCCAATACCGCGGTGGGGCCGGTCTATCTCAAGCTCACCGTGGTTGCCGACGTGTTGATTGTGTCTTTCAAGGAGTTAGGAACATGAAATGTCCAATTTGCGGTGAAGCCGAGCTGGTGCGTGACACCCGTGACACGCCCTACAGCTACAAAGGCAAGGTAACCACCATCCCCGCAGTCACGGCAGATTGGTGCCCGGCCTGCGGCGAGTCACTGGCTGATCCGGATGAAACCCGTCGCACCATGGCCTTGATGCTGGAATGGAACAAGCATGTTAATGGCAGCATGGTTGACCCAGGCTACATCACCATCGTCCGCAAAAAGCTCAAGCTCGACCAACGCGAAGCGGCTGAAATTTTTGGTGGCGGCGTCAATGCGTTTTCCCGCTACGAAACTGGCAAAACCAAACCCGCCTTGGCCGTGGTGAAGCTGCTCAAAGTGCTGGACCGTCACCCCGAACTGCTGGACGAAGTTCGGTCTGCGTAAACCAATCTGTCTGGCCCAACTTGAAACAGTTTCAGTCAAGTTTGGGTTGCTACGGAGGATGTAGCTGCTAGCGCAATAAATACAAGGGCTACAGCCCAATTAAATACATAACAACAATGAACAAAGCCAGTCTCAAGTCCTACGCCCCCCAAGCCCGCAAGGACTTCATTGCCGCTGTCACGGCACGCGCCAACCTGCTGGGTTTATCTGACAAAGCTGGTGCGCTGGAGGTAGCACCAGCACAGCCGCAAGGCGACGTGGTGGTCATTGCTGGCCAAGCCTGGCCCGTCAAAGTGCAAGCTCAGCGAGAGCAACTTGTCCGGCGCATCCGCAAAGACGGCTTTGCTCACACCATGGAAGCCGTGGCCTACACCTGGTTCAACCGCTTTGCGGCCCTCAGGTACATGGAGCTGCACGACTACCTGGGCCACGGCCACCGGGCGCTGTCCAGCAATGCGGGGGGCTTGCCCGACATCCTGACCCACGCCGCTGATCTGGCCGACCCGCAAGCTGTCTACCCCTTGCCCGGCCTGAACCAAGCCAAAGTGGTGGAACTCAAGCTTGCAGGCAACCGCGATGGCGAGCTATACCGCATGCTGCTGGTGGCCCAGTGCAATGCACTCAGCCACGCCATGCCTTTCTTGTTTGAGCGCATTGACGATGACTCCGAGCTGCTGCTGCCCGACAACCTGTTGCGCACAGATTCCATCATTGCCCAATTGGTTAACGCCATTGATGAAAATGATTGGAAAAAGGTCGAAATCATCGGCTGGTTGTACCAGTTCTATATCAGTGAGAAGAAGGACCAGGTCATTGGCAAGGTCGTCAAAAGCGAAGACATCCCCGCCGCCACCCAGCTCTTCACCCCCAACTGGATCGTGCAATACCTGGTGCAAAACAGCGTGGGCCGCCTTTGGCTCATGGCCAACCCGCAAAGCATCCTGGCCCAGCAGTGGCCCTACTACATCCCCCCCGCAGAGCAAACACCCGAGGTGCAAGCACAGCTCGATGCCCTCATCCAGACCCGCGTGCGTGAGGATGACGAAAGTGGCGGCGCTACCCTCAACCCCGAATCCATCACCGTGCTTGACCCGGCCTGTGGCAGTGGCCACATTCTTGTGGTGGCCTATGACGTACTCAAGGCGATCTACCTGGAGCGCGGTTACAGAGTCAGGGACATCCCGCGCCTAATCCTGGAAAAGAACCTGTATGGTCTGGACATTGACGACCGTGCCGCCCAAATGGCCGGTTTTGCCCTGCTGATGAAAGCCCGTGCCGACGACCGCCGCCTGTTCACTGCCACGGACGATGCTGGCAACCTGCAACCGCCCAAGCTCAATGTGCTGAGCCTGAAGGAGAGCAAGGGCATGAGCGTGGACGAGCTTGCCACCCACCTGGCCCCGTTCCAGGTGCAACGCGCCACCATTGCAGCGATGGTGGAAACCTTTGAGCACGCCAAAACCTTTGGCTCACTGATCCAGATTCCCTATGCGCTCAAGACGCATCTGGCAGTGTTGCCGCAGGTGCTGGCCTTGGTCAAGCAGACTGGGGATATGTATGCCAGTGCGGCTGCGGATGATTTGCTTCCACTGGTGCAGCAGGCGCAGTTACTGGCGATGCAGTTTGATGCGGTGGTGGCGAATCCGCCGTACATGGGCAGCAAGGGCATGAACCCAGCGTTAAAGGACTACGCCAGAGCTACTTTCCCGGATAGCAAGTCAGATTTATTTGCAATGTTCATGGAGCGCGGTTTTGAATGGTGCAAGCCCACCGGCTTCAACAGCATGGTGACGATGCAGAGTTGGATGTTTCTGTCTTCCTACGAAACTATGCGAGAGAAGTTGCTTCGTGACCAAACCCTGTCTTGTTTAGTTCACATGGGCAACGGGGTAATGGGAATTGCATTTGGAACGGTGGCAGCTTTACAGTGGAATTGCTACGTCCATGGCTACTTAAGTTCTTTTTCCTACTGTGGGAATGAAGACATCAATTTTGACGGCCAGCCTGTTGCGTTTCCTGTCAAGAACAAACGAAACAAAACAGCCAGACCAGATGATTTTCGAAAAATACCAGGCAGTCCGTTGGCATATTGGGTGAGTGGAATTTTCACTGACATCTTCCAAAATGGAGATTCATTCGAATCGGTGGGCACTCCTCGTCAAGGTTTAGGAACTGGAAATAACGGCAGATTTGTTCGGCAGTGGGTAGAGGTTGCGTTCGACAAAATTTCCACCAATTCAAAAGACAAGACTCTTGCCGCTAATTCAAAGCGTAAGTGGTTTCCTTACACGAAAGGTGGCGGGTTCAGAAGATGGTTTGGAAATGAATTGGATGTTGTGAATTGGGAGAATGATGGAGCAGAGGTAAGGCAAGCACTGAAAGGGATGAATCCCAACATTCCACGATCAGAGGAACACTATTTCAAACCAGGAATAACTTGGGGACTGATTACTAGCTCTGAATTCAGTGCACGATTTAGCATGCCTGGAGCCATTTTTGACGTGGGTGGATCGAAAGCCATGCCGTCTGAGATGAATATGTATCCAATGCTTGGGCTGTTGAACTCAACGGTTACCGCCGCAATTCTTAAGACTCTAAATCCGACTGTGAATCTCCAAGTTGGAGATATAAAAAGGATCCCAGTAATACGACCTCAAAGCAACGTCAATGTTTCAGAAATAGTAGGTGAAGCAATTGAAATTTCGAAAAATGATTGGGATTCCTTTGAGACATCTTGGGGCTTCAGGGGAATCAGTTGGCTATCCGAAAGTTCGTTGAGCAGTTCATGGCAGATTTGGGATAAGGACTGTCGGGACAAAGTTTTGAGACTCATGAACTTGGAAGAAGAGAACAACCGCATTTTTATAAATGCCTACGGCCTCCAAGATGAGCTCATCCCCGAAGTTCCCGAAGACCAAATCACCCTGGCCCGTGCCGACCGCGAAAAAGACTGCCAGCGCCTGATCTCCTACGCCATCGGCTGCATGATGGGCCGATACAGCCTCGACGAGCCGGGCCTGATCTATGCCCACGCGGGCAACGTCGGCTTCGAACCTGGCCGCTACACCACTTTCCCTGCAGATGCCGACGGCATCGTCCCCATCACCGACGAACTCTGGTTTGCCGACGACGCCTGCACCCGCATCCGCGAATTCCTGCGCGCCGTCTGGGGGCCTGACACCCTGGAGGAAAACATGGCCTGGCTGGCCGAGAGCCTGGGTACCAAAGCGTCTGAGACCCCAGACGAGACCATCCGCCGCTATATCGCCGACAAGTTCTTCAAAGACCACCTGCAAACCTACAAGAAGCGCCCCATCTATTGGCTTTTCAGCAGCGGCAAACAAGGTGCCTTCCAGGCCTTGGTCTATCTGCACCGCTACCACGAGGGCACACTCGCCCGCCTGCGCGCTGAATACGTCGTGCCACTCACCGGCAAGATTCAAAGCCGCATCGAGATGCTGCAAAAAGACACCAACGCCGCCAGCAGCACCGCCGCCCGCAACAAGCTGGCCAAAGAAGTGGAAAAACTCAAGAAGAAGCACGTCGAGCTATTGGCCTATGACGAGCAACTGCGCCACTACGCCGACATGCGCATCACCCTGGATCTGGATGATGGGGTGAAGGTGAACTATGGCAAGTTTGGGGATTTGTTGGATAGCGTCAAAGTAATCTCATCGTTAAGTGAAGAATAAAGGAAAAATAAATGAAAACAATATCTATTTTTAATAATAAAGGTGGTGTTGGTAAAACTACTTTGACCTATCACCTTGGTCATGCGTTGGCAGCGATGGGGCATAAAACTCTAGTTATAGATTTTGACCCTCAGTGCAACTTGACTATTTTGAGCATGGAAGAGGAACTGTTGCACGAAATTTGGTCAAAGGAGGATGAATTCGTTGACGACTTTGAGCGGGCGAGAAAGAAAATGCCGCCTACTGATTTTGAGCAGTTACTTAGTTCGGTTCGGTCGATTCATTTTTTGCTCAAACCAACTGAAGATGGTACTGCGGATTTGTCCAGACTTTCACCGCCACAATCATTGGCGGTAAATCTAGATCTTATTCCTGGTAGATTAACCATGCATTTATATGAAGACAAGATAGCAAAGCTTTGGAGTGAGGTTTATCAAGGGGAACCTCAGGCAATCAGAACTGTAACAAAAATAAGAGAGATTGCGGAAGCGTATGCCAAGCAATATGGATATGAATATGTAATCATGGATACATCACCTAGTCTCGGTGCTTTGAATAAAGTTATTATTTCCACCACCGATGGCTTTCTTATTCCGTGCATGCCAGATATGTTTTCTCTTTATGGTATTCGCAATATAGGTAATGCCTTAGCAATATGGAAAAAACAATTTGACACAGTATTCCAATTGCTTTCAGATGAGAAGCGACGAAGCTTTCCAGAAAAGTTCGTCAGATTGCTTGGATTTACCATTTACAACGCAAAACGCTACACCAGCGAAGGAAAACCATGGAATCTTGCAACCGCTCATTACAACTACGCTATGCAAGTTCCAGGAGCAATTGAACGTTTCATATTGCCCTCAGTTCGCGAGCATATAGACAGTACCACACTGGCTGACCCGGTTGGAGGTGAATCCATAATGCATTCACACAACACATTTCCCAGCATGGCACAGAAATATCACATGCCAATGTGGAATGTTCCCTCATTGGCCGATTTGGAAACTGAGGATGAGAAAAGCACTGTACGCGGTAATAGAGCAAAGTATGAAAACACGAAAGATGCCTACATTGCTTTTTCCAATGATTTATTGACGCGAATAAATAGTCTGGATTGAGTGATGCCGATACCTACTGAAAAGGAGTTGGCCGATATCCTCTCGGCGTATGATGAGATTGAACATGATCTCAGCATTTTTATGGATGGAATTCGAAAGTGGTTTGATGAGCATCGTCGTTTACGGCGCAGTCAAACGTCAATTATTCACTCTGTTAAAAGTAGATTGAAAGACCGTGATCACTTAAAAGACAAGATTACTCGCAAATGGAATCATGATTCCCCTATTGATCCAGAAAATATATTTGAAAAAATTACTGATTTGGCTGGGGTACGAGTGCTCCACCTTTATCAGGATCAATTTCCCCTGATTCATGTGGAAATTTTGGACAAAATTCATAAGCAGAAGGACTGGACACTTGTTGAGCCACCGAAGGCATACACATGGGATCCAGAATCTAAACAATTTTTTGAGTCTCTTGAAATTGGTGTTGAGATTAAAGAGAGCTATTACACAAGCGTTCACTATGTTGTACGACCAAGAGTGGACTCTCCACTCTGTTGTGAAATTCAGGTTCGTACTCTGTTTGAGGAAATATGGGGCGAAGTTGACCATACGTTGAACTATCCGACTAAGTCAGAAAATCTTGCATGCCGCGAGCAACTGAAAGTGTTGGCAAAGTTAGTTGGCGCTGGGAGTCGTTTGGTCGATTCAATTTTTAGAAGCGACAAATCTAGTGAGGCTTAAGTTCGTGAGGCAATACACCCTAGATACGGCCTTGCCTGACCACCTGAGGGGCGCATCGCACACTATAAAAAAAATTGAAAATGGCTTGCTGCAGTTCGAAGAATTGAACGGCGGCAAAATAAGTGGTGGCGGTCAATGATCAAAATTTCAAAGCAGGCTGACGGCCTGCTGTTGACCTATGTGTCAGATCGGTTTGGCGGACTACAGTGGCTTGCTGAAAAGCTCAAACAGGACGGCGAAGTTACCCTACGCCGGACGTTTACCTTCACCACGGGCGATCTCCTTTCACCGGCCCAGCAAACCGGTGATTACGATGAGGCAGAGCACATTTTCAAATTGGCGACAACCGAAGATGGCTACTTCAGGATTGATAAAGCCATTCTTGGACTGAAGCGCGACCTGCTGCTTGACATGGCCATGAAGCTTGAGCCTCAAGTATTCATCGCAAACCGTGACATTTCTATTTTTCGAAAAATTGATGAATTGATCGATGAACAGATCATTGTCGGTGGTGAAAACGAAAGCGCGATTCCGTTGGTCGATTTTGAACAGCTCATCCAAACCTTCCCGACATCCACTGAACTGACCCACTACGCCAGATCACGCATCTCACGGGTTCTCAAAGATTACTTTGGAACGATTTCAGACGCGGAAGGCAAACTCAATAGTTATCTGGCAAGGAAGAAACGCCTTAGTCCCAAATCCAGAAACAGCATCCTGGAAAATTTCGAGCTGCAGAAATTCGAATACATACACAGTGAGCTGGATGGGATGCTCAAGGATGTCGATAGTTACTCAGAGAGGGACTGGCAAAAGAGGATTCTGGATCTTCTACTATTTGTCTTCCCAAAGTACATCGCTGTGCTCGAAAACGTGCACATCAAAGACTTTTATTCAAAACATGGCAAGGTGACTGATCGCTACATCGACTTGATGTTGGTAGATGCCAATGGAAATACTGACATCATTGAGGTCAAGAAGCCCTTCGCCAATGCCCTACTGTCACGCACCACATACCGAGGCAACCATACACCGCGCATCGAACTTGCTGGATCGGTGATGCAAGCGGAGAAATACCTTTTTCATTTGAGCAAGTGGGGTCAGGCTGGAGAGCTGGAAATATCCAAAAAACGCAACAGTGAACTCCCCTCTGGAATGGAACTGAAGATCACCAACCCGAAAGCAATGATCTTGCTCGGGCGTGATGACGACTTTTCGGGTGAGCAGCGCTTTGATTTCGAGATCATCCGAAGAAAGTACGCCAACATGATTGACATCATGACCTACGATGACCTCTTGCGCAGGCTAGAAAACATCATTGTCATGATGAAACGAAATGCGGCTTTGCCAGAAGTTGAAGTGCATGCTTAACGTGAATTTACGCGAAATCCGGCTCCTGCCGATATGCCCCAAGAGGCCATCAACCTCGATGTCAAGCCGCCACAAATCTGACGCTTGGTTCAACCAGAAATATAGCAATGAGCCACCAACGCATCACTGACAGCCTGACCGCTCTGTTCACTTCCCGCCCGGTGGTGTTCTGGCACGACGTGGAGGCTGAATTTGTTTCCATTGTGGACAGCCTGCAACTCGATGGCGTGCAACTGGTCCGGCTGGATGACACACCAGCAATGCGCATCAAGCTCGACATCGACTGCAACCCTGGCCAGCGCTGGTTAATCTATAGCGTCAAACCCGAGCCAGAACCCACCAAAGACTGGCTGCTGGACGTGCGCCTGCGCAGCAAGTCATTCCGGGCCGATTCCACGTCCATCCTTTTGGAAGACCTGGGTCTGAATTCGCAAAGCCTGCGGCAGCACCTGAAAGACCGTAGCAAGTTCTTGCGTGCCAAAGATCGGGTGGACCGCCTCAAGCGCATGGTGCTGCCTACCGATACCGCTGCTGACCTGGATGCCAAGATGCTGGCGGTGTTGACCCGTGCTGACCAGCCCGAGTTGTTTGCCTTGCTGCAAAAGTTGTATGCAGGCATGGTGGTAGACGGTGCGGTTCACTTGAATGCGCAGCCCAAAGCCTGGCAAGACATTGACGCAAATGACCTGCTGCCAGCCTTTTGGGCGCAGGTGCGGGCGCAGTTGGGTTACCAGGATGCCACCCCCAGTTTGCGTGACTTGCTGTTGCGCATATTGGTGACAGACTTTTGCCGCAATGTGGCCGGTGATGCCCCCAGGCAGTTGGCGCATTTGGTATTGCCGCAGCAAAACCTCGCGGCCAATGCGTCTGTGTTTGTGGGGCGGTGGCGCTCGGACATAGCGCAGTTTGCCAACTACAACGCTTTGGCACAGGCCGTCGCCGATGAGTTGAATTTGATGAGTCTGCTGACAAGCCAGTCTGCCGAGCAATTGGTGGACTGCATGACCTTTGAAGACATTGAATTGCGGGTGGTACAGGACCTCAAAACCCGCATTGTTGCCGGTGCTGGTGCCAACATGGACGTGGTGCGTACCTTGATGGCTCGCCGCCGCGATGGCCATTGGGCCAACCCGTTGCTTGCCAGCGCCAATGAACGCACACGTGCCCTGGCCGCGTGTTACGACGCGTTGACGGCTGCCGCTGACTTTTTTGCATTGAAAGCTGCACATGCAGCTGGATTCAGTTTTGCCGATGCAGGCACCGCTTATGGCCAGTACCAAGGCGAGCTGTTCCGCTTTGACCAGCTTTATCGTTACTTTCACACCGCGGCCGACGCGGTCGAACCCATGGGTTGGGCGGTGTTACATGAGTTGCGTGCCAGTATTGAGAATGTGTACTCGGGTTGGTTTATTCCTCAACTCAGCCTGGCCTGGGCCAAGGTGCTAGAAGGGCCGCAGGGCTTGCTGACGACGTGGCGTCTGTCCGCTGTAACCCCCCAGCAGCAGTTCTTCGAGCGCAAGGTGTTGCCACTGTTTGATGGCAATGTGAAGCGGGTGTTTGTGCTGATCTCGGACGCGTTCCGGTATGAAGTAGCGCAGGAACTGGCACAACACATCAACAGCAAAAACCGCCTGAAGGCATCATTGGATGGCATATTGGGCGTCTTGCCCAGCTACACCGCACTGGGTATGGCGGCATTGCTGCCGCATCAAACCCTGGCGTACAAAGAGGGTGCCAACCTGGATGTGCTGGCCGATGGGCATTTGGTGGCCTCACTGGAGCAGCGCAGTGATCACTTGAAGCCTTTTGGCGGCATGGCGGTCAAAGCGGAAGACCTGATGGCTTTGGGCAAAGAAAAGGGCAGGGAGTTGGTGCGTGACCATCGCCTGATCTACATCTACCACGACCGCATTGACATGATTGGCGACAAGCAAGCCTCGGAGACCAAGACATTTGAGGCGGCAGCACAAACGGTGCAAGAGCTGGCCCAGGTGCTGGGCTTTGTGATTAATTCACTCAATGGTTCGACCGTACTGGTCACAGCTGATCATGGCTTTATGTACCAGGAGTCGGCCCTGGAAGGGTCCGACAAATCGACCCTGGACGACAAACCTGCCGGCACTATCAAGGCCAAAAAGCGGTATTTGATTGGCCACGATCTGGGCACCAGCCCCAAGGCCTGGTCGGGCAACACAGCGGTAACCGCTGGCACTCTGCCAGATGCCAGCATGGACTTCTGGCTGCCCAAGGGGGCTAGCCGCTTTCACTTTGCCGGTGGTGCGCGTTTTGTGCATGGCAGTGCCATGCCGCAAGAGGTGGTGGTGCCAGTGCTGACCGTGGGCGTGAGCGAGGCAGACTACGCCAAGACCAAATCGGTGGGTATTAGTTTGTTGGGTTCGGTCAACAAGGTGGTGACTAACACCCAGCGCTTTGAATTCATCCAGACCGATGCTGTGTCAGACCGGGTGTTGCCTCGCACGGTTGCTGTGTCATTGCGTGACAGTCAAGCGGGTGACAAACCCATCAGCGATGTGCAAACCATCACATTCGATAGCACCTCGCACCTGCTGGATGAGCGCAAGCGGTCGATTTTGCTCACGGTTTTGGCGGGCTCACATGACCCCGGCAAGCGCTATGACCTGGTGATGCGTGACGCCGTGTCGAACATCGAAGTACTGCGTTTGCCCATTAAGGTGGATCTGGCCTTTGGCAATGACTTTTGAAAATTGAATTGACGCAATCCATGACAAACCCTGAAACACTGCCCGACACTGGTCTGGACACCCTGCTCAACACCCACTTTGCTGGCAAGGTGGTTCGCAAAGACCTGACGAAGCTGATCAAAGAGGGTGCCAATGTGCCTGTGTACGTGCTGGAGTACCTGCTGGGCATGTACTGTGCGAGCAATGACGAGGCGGTGATCCAGAATGGGCTGGTCAACGTCAAACGCATCCTGACCGAGAACTATGTGCGCCCTGATGAGGCCGAGAAGGTCAAGTCAAAGGTGCGTGAAAGTGGCACTTACAAGGTCATCGACAAGATCACTGTCAAGCTCAACGAAAAGCGGGACGTGTACGAGGCCTTGCTGTCGAATCTGGGTGTCAAAAACGCCGAGATTTCTGACACATATGTGCGTCAGTTTGAGAAGCTGCTGGTGGGTGGCATCTGGTGCATCGTGACCTTGAAGTACCACTTTGAGGAAGATCAGAAGGGTTCCCCTTTTTCGGTGATTGACCTCAAACCGATTCAGATGCCCAACATGGACATGCCTGCATTGTTTGAAGCACGCAAGGCGTTCACCGACGAGCAGTGGATTGACGCCCTGATTCGCTCCACCGGCATGGAGCCAAGCCTTTTCAAAGAACGGGTCAAGTGGCACCTGCTGGCACGCATGGTGCCGCTGGTTGAAAACAATTTCAATTTCTGCGAGCTGGGACCGCGTGGCACCGGCAAGAGCCACATTTATAAAGAAATCAGCCCGAACAGCATCTTGGTATCAGGCGGGCAGACCACGGTGGCCAACCTGTTTTACAACATGGGCGCACGCAAGGTTGGTTTGGTGGGGCTTTGGGATGTGGTGGCCTTTGATGAGGTGGCCGGCATCAACTTCAAAGACCACGATGGCGTGCAGATCATGAAGGATTACATGGCCTCGGGCTCGTTTAGCCGGGGCAGGGAGTCCATCAACGCCAATGCCGCCATGGTGTTTGTCGGCAACATCAACCAAAGCGTGGAGTCGCTGGTCAAAACCTCGCACCTGCTGGCCCCGTTTCCAGAGGCCATGATTGACTCGGCCTTTTTTGACCGTTTTCATGCCTATGTGCCCGGCTGGGAAATCCCAAAGATGCGGCCTGAGTTCTTCACTAACCAGTACGGGCTGATTGTTGATTACCTGGCCGAGTACCTGCGTGAAATGCGCAAGCAGAGCTTTGCAGACGCTATCGACAAGTGGTTCAAGCTGGGCAACAACTTGAACCAGCGCGACACCATTGCAGTGCGGCGCATGACGTCTGGCTTGCTCAAGCTGGTTTGCCCCAACGGTGAATACACCAAAGAGTCGGTGCGCAAGTGCCTGGAATACGCATTGGAGGCACGCCGCCGGGTAAAAGAGCAGCTCAAGAAGATTGGCGGCATGGAGTTTTATGACGTCCACTTCAGCTACATCGACCTGGAAGATGGCGTAGAGCGCTTTGTGACCGTGCCCGAGCAGTCCAGTGGTGCCCTGGTGCCGGAAGGTCGGTTGAGTCCCGGCACCTTGCACACCATCAGCATGGGTTCGACCGAGATGCCTGGCATTTACCGGCTTGAAATTCAGTCCATCCCTGGCACCGGCAAAGCTAATGTGTCTGGCTTGGCCCCGCGTGAGGCGGTTCGAGTGGCGTTTGATTACTTCAAGGCCAACTCAAGCCGGGTCAGTGCCTCCATCAAACCTGGCGAGCGGGATTTCCATACGCACTTAGTGGAGTTGCAGCACACCGGTGCTCCACAGGCGTTTACCTTAGCCAGCTTCATCGCCTTTTGCTCAGCCGCACTGGGCAAGCCAGTGCAGTCGCAATTGGCGGTGATGGGCGACATGAGTTTGGGTGGCACGATTGTGCAGGTGCGCAACCTGGCGGAGTGCATGCAGGTGGCCTTTGATGCCGGTGCCAAGCGCATCCTGCTGCCTATGTCCAGCGTGACCGACATTGCGACAGTGCCAGGTGAGCTGTTTGCCAAGTTCCAGACTGGGTTTTATTCAGATCCGGTGGATGCGGTGTTTAAGGCGTTGGGTGTGGAGTAGGGCGCCGAGACTTCGACATTCTGCGAATTGCCGGAGCGACGGGCAAAAAAATAGCAGCCCATTGAGGCTGCTTAAAAAACCTGCCTGAAGCGACAGACCTGGTTTTTTGGGAGTGTGAATTGTTCTCCATCGCTTCGGAGGCAAGCTTGCATTGACGAGCAAGAAAATTGATTTCGCAAATGGCCCTGTGGTGGATATGTCGCACATTTGAAAAGTCAAAGGACGTCGTTGTTGAGGGACATTTTTTTCGGTGAAAATCCGCCCAGAAAAATAGTTTGGGAGGAAAAATGAAACAGCAAATCCAAAAAATCGTAGTCACCCTTGCTCTGACATTGGGCTTACTGCCGAGCATGACGATGGCAGGTCTTGCCGACGGCGTAGCGGCGTTGAAAAAAGGTGACTTCCCAGTTGCACTGAGAGAACTGGCACCGCTGGCAACCCAAGGGGACTCCGAGGCGCAGTTCAACCTGGGAAAAATGTATCGAAAAGGCCTGGGCGTTAAGAGGAACGAAAAAGAGGCCGTTCGGCTGTTTCGCCAGTCAGCCGATCAAGGGGACCCCGCAGGACAAGCTTACCTTGGCACGATGTACGAGTATGGCCGTGGCGTTGGTAAAGACGAACAGGAAGCCCTGAGGTTATTCAGGTTGTCGGCCAGTCAAGGCAGCGCAATTGGTCAAGCATTTCTCGGCTCTATGTTTGAAGAGGGCAAAGGCCTTGCAAAAAATGAACAAGAAGCCTTGAGACTTTATCGTTTGTCATCGGTTCAGGGGAACGCGTTCGGACAGGCATACCTTGGCGCAATGTATGAAAACGGCAAAGGTGTGGCCAAGGACGAAAAAGAAGCTGTGCGACTTTACCGATTGGCGGCCGATCAGGGCGACGCTGGCGGTCAGATTAGCCTTGGTACGATGTATGAAAACGGCAAAGGTGTGGTGAAGGACGAAAAAGAAGCTGTGAGACTTTACCGATTGGCGGCCGATCAGGGCGACGCTGGCGGTCAGATTAGCCTTGGCACGATGTATGAATACGGCAAAGGCGTGGCCAAGGACGAGAAAGAGGCTGTGAAACTGTATCGCCTGGCTGCAGATCTGGGTGATGCAGACGGGCAGCGCAGCCTTGGCTCAATGTATGAATACGGCAAGGGCGTGGCCAAGGACGAGAAAGAGGCTGTGAGGCTATATCGCCTGGCTGTGGATCAGGGCGACCCTTCGGGTCAGGTCAGCCTTGGTTCAATGTATGAATACGGCAAGGGCGTGGCCAAGGACGAGAAAGAGGCTGTGAGGCTGTACCGCCAGGCTGCTGACCAGGGTGATGCGATTGGTCAGCATTACCTTGGAGTGATGTACGAAATCGGTAAAGGGGTGGCCAAGGACGAGAAAGAGGCTGTGCGGCTATACCGCCAGGCTGCTGATCAAGGTGATGCAGAGGGGCAACGCGAACTCGGCAGGCTGTATGAGCACGGCAAAGGCGTAGCCAAGGACGAGAAAGAGGCTGTGAGGCTATATCGCCAGGCTGCTCATCAGGGTGATGCGATTGGTCAGCGTTACCTTGGAGTGATGTACGAAATCGGTAAAGGGGTGGCGAAGGACGAGAAAGAGGCTGTGCGGCTATACCGCCAGGCTGCTGATCAAGGTGATGCAGGCGGGCAACGCGAACTCGGCAGGCTATATGAGCACGGCAAAGGCGTAGCCAAGGACGAGAAAGAGGCTGTGAGGCTGTACCGCCAGGCTGCTGATCAGGGTGATGCAGACGGGCAGAGGTACCTAGGATGGATGTATGAAAACGGTAAAGGCGTGGCCAAGGATGAGAAGGAGGCCGTGAGACTGTATCGTCTGACTGCTGCGCAAGGCGATGCTTTTGGTCAAAGCAGTCTCGGCGCGATGTATGAAGACGGCAGAGGCGTGGCCAAAGATGAAAAGGAAGCCGTGCGCCTGTACCGCCTTGCTGCGGATCGAGGGAATTCACTTGGACAGCGGGGCCTTGGATGGATGTATGAAAACGGCAAAGGTGTGGCCAAGGATGACAAGGAGGCCGTGAGACTGTACCGTTTGAGCGCTGAGCAAGGCGATACCGATGCACAAAGATTACTCGGGGCAATGTACCAATTCGGTCAAGGGGTGCCGCTGGATTTGGCTGAGGCTGCGAAGTGGTACAGATTGGCCGCAGATCGGGGTGATACAGAATGTCTGGTCAAACTCGGCGCGTTTTATTTCAGTGGTACTGGCGTGAAGCAAGACTATGTCGAATCTGCAAAACTGTTTCGACTTGCTGCTGACCAGGGCAATGCCGATGCGCAGACGCTACTTGGCCTGTCTTACCAATTCGGCTCCGGCGTGGAAAAAAACGAGAAAGAAGCAGTAAGGCTATACCGTTTGGCCAGCGATCAAGGGAATGCGGACGCACAGAACTCGCTCGGTGCCATGTATTTAAATGGGACGGGTGTAACGGAGGATAGTAAAGAGGCCATTCGGCTATTTCGAATGGCTGCTGATCAAGGTAACGCCGGTGGTCAATTTTCACTTGGCGCGCTATACATGAACGGCATCAATCTGCCTCCAAGTCGCGTGATCGCTTCAGCACTATTCAAGCTCGCTATAACTGATCCGAATATGGCCAAAGTTGTCGAAAAATCCCAGGTCGAACTATCAAGCTCAATTTCACCAAAAGAGGTGAAGGTGGCAGAAAACTTGAGCCGTGAGATGAGTAAGCCCGGAAACTTCTTGAAAGCTCTGGATAGCTACGTCAAAAAGCCGCTCGTTAAGGAAAGGATTCAATCGGAAGTGGCCAGTAGCACCGACAGTTCGATTTCGGCATCAGGCAAAGGCAAAAATCGTTTGGAACTTTTTGGCGTAAGCCTGAAAGGCGCAACCCGGGATGAACTACGAGTAGCTTTCAAACAAAATGGTTTAAAGGCCACGCGAGAAGAGGACCGCTATTGGGTAGACACTTATGCTGCTGAAGGAGTCTTGGAGGGTGCAGATGAGTTTAGTGCCTGGTATGTCGCTGCTACCGGAAAATTCGCATACGCCGAATACTCATTCCCAGGCTTTGTTGATACGCAGTTGGTTGGTAAAGTTATTGAAATGGTTTCGACCAAGTACGGTCGCCCAACATCACAGCGTGGTGACTACAGACTTGGAGAAGTCATTGCGAAATGGAGTATGGGACAAGACATGCAAATTGTCGTGTCTCGTGGGTGGCCAGATACAACGACTACTCTCCGATTCATCGATTTGCCTGCAGAGCGCCAGATGAATACAGAGATCAGTTCGGAAACGAATAGGCAGAAAGTGCAAAAGGCCAAATCACAGAGCAATGCGTTCTGAAAAACTCGCTTTTAGATGAAGCGCATCGGCGAGATGTCGTCGACTCGTCGGACTAGCAGCATTGAGAAGTTCTGACTTCAATGCGGAGAAATCAGAACTTAAGGCGACGGACAAATTTCGACTTTCAAGGGAGAACAAATGAGATTCAAGCTTCATGTTGCTTGCCTTCTTTTGGCAAGTCTTTTTGCAGCTCAGGCAAATGCAAAATCCATTACGAACAATGGCGGACTGGGCTGCGGAATGATCATCTCCCTGCGTGAAAGTACCCAAAAGCCGCTGCCCAGCGAGTTGGCAGATGAATATGGCGGGCCGAGAACCAGCGGCGGGGTTGTCCTTCAGATATTGAGCAACATACCTGGCATCGGGATTGCTGCGGCAGTCGCAGGTGAAGTCGTGGCCAGCGCAGGCATTTCCGCTGTCAGTTCCAGCCTCCAGGATGCGGACCGCGCTAAACAAGCTGAGACCGCAACGTACAAGGATGTCATGGCCGTCGAATTCCGATTTGACGACAACGAGGTAATCAATATCCCGGTTTATGTGGTCAGCGGTATGCGGTATAAGGTTGGCGCTCGCCTCAATGCAATGATCTCACCCAGGTACGGGAACCTGGCCCTTGCTGCCAATGTCCTCTTTGCGGGCATGCCCGATGTCGGTGACTCAGACTACAACCTAGCATGCCGAATCGACGATCCTGAAGCCCGTAAGGTGGCACTTGAGCCCCTCAAGAGCTTGGTGAATGAGTCCCAAATTGTCAAGCCAAGTGAGAGGCGTCTAACAGATCCACCAGCCAAATCTGTGGAATGACAAAGCGCAAACAGCGGACATTTGGCCAGAGGCACATCCAGCAATCAATCAGCCTAAGTTGTTCCTTCGATTTCTGGGAATTGATTCCCAACCTTCAAGTGAGGGTGCAGTGTCAGCATCCAATCGATTGATGGTTGCCGCACTTGGTGTTGGCCCAATGAGGTCAATGTGCGAATGGTCTGAAAGATTTTCCGGAAAAACCACCAGACATCGGCCTGGTCCTTTGCTTGAGGGATAAAGAATCCCTTCATACCCCGCAGCTTTGATCAACTCAGCCATGGTCTGACTTGGAGCCGGAACGCCAAATTGCATGGGCCAAACTCGCCAATTGTTTTTCACGATTGCCGAGTGCAGCTGCTGTCCGTTCTGAATCATGATCTTTTGGCTGTCGCTGATCTTCAGCTTTTTCGCAAGTTGGGTGGCCTCTCTGGGCATTTTTACCTGTCGAAAGATTTTTCCTACCGAAGTTAGCGTTACAAATGACGTCATGTCAAAGACGTTTTCGATTCGACCATTCACAAATATGGTTGCGTGGCTAACTGTTTGCTCCAGCGCTAACTCTTCGGGCTTCAAACCCTCGGTCAAAGCTGTACTTGCAAGTTGAAATTTTTCTCTGTAAGCGGTCTCGAAGTCTTCGGCTAAGTAAAGAGCCGGCCAAGAATTCAGCGTGCCGTCGTTGAGCTCAAAACCGGCGTTGAACCGACCACCGATGGATTGGAGACTTCCGGCACAGGAAAGGGGTTGCAAACTGTACTGGTAAGGCACTATCCTGGCCCATTTGTGGATGTCCAGTAGTAAGCCACCCGCCTGCCGCAGCGTGTCGCAGAGTTTTAATCTAAGGCGCCTGCGAGCCGGTTCGAGACCAAAATACAGTGAGTTTGTTAATTCATCGAGGTCGTTGGATAGTTTTTGCCAATGCGCAAGATCTGCAGTTGAAAAACGATCCAGTTCAAGAATGCCCTTGGGCAGTGCGGACGAGCCGCCACCCTTGTTCGGAATAGGTTGCTTGGGCCTAACCAAAACAGTTCGCGGTTACGGGCTAGGCTGCTATTGGTTTTGCATTGCGCTCATTCATCGCGTTGATGATGAATTTCCGCAGCCGCTCATACCGTCCCAGGCGAATCATGTCCCTCGGTGAGATGTCTCCAAGCATAGGGTTTCTGGCTTTAAACCAGGCAGCTGTTTTGTTCACATCACCAGCAAACAAAGATGCGACCATGTTGATGGTGTTGGCGACTTCTTCCAGCCGGTCACGCATGGGTGTTGGCATAGCGTCGTCATAGCGTACCGAACTCACCGCCACGCCCGACAGTCGCGATACGTCCTCTTTCTTAAGGTCCAGCAGTTCAGGAACCCTCTTGGGCATAAAAGCCCCACCCTGACCAAACTGCATTGCGTCTGGCGGAACAACATCAAAAAATCCAAGTCCTGGCTGCATAGTCTCTCCTGCCTTGCCGTGCACAACAGCAAAATATTGTGACACAAACCAAGATAGAACTCAAATTTACCACGAATTAACCATGAAATGACCACTATAACTCCGTGTTGATCTGATGTGTGCTGAGCGTATTTGCGAGCCTTGATCATTAGCGATGATCAAGTGAACAACCTGACTGAGCTGTCCAAACTCATTTTTCAAATGCTCGAACTTAGCAGCTCTGCAACATATCTCTGGATCTTTTTGGCCTTGTCGGGGTCAATGTTCTTAAGGTTCATTGAGGCGGACTTGTTGGCCTCATCAATGTTGAAAGTCCCACTTACTCCGCCTCTGCCCACGAGTTTGATTTGGGTCTTCTTAGGGGGTGGTACCGTACCACCCCTCCTGATCAGTCTCTGAAAAACTGATTTCGAATCAGGCCTTGGAGACTCTGCCTGAATTTCATCAGCAATCTGTAGAACTGCATCAGGGTCGTACATCAATGCTCTCGCCAAATGACGTTCCCATCGATATTGAATGTCAAGGGGACTATTAAAAGAATCCAGAACTTTGCTTGGCAAACGTGCAATTGACAGGGCCTTGCCGAGGTTTGACAGGTCGACGCCCAATGATTCACCCAATTTACGTGCAGAAGCGAACAATCCCTCGTCCAATGCCCTTGCGTACATCAGCCCTTGCTCATAGGGGCGCAGGTCTTTGCGTTCCCGGTTTTCCCGATCCATTTGGGTGAACAATTCTTGCTCATTAACATTCTCAATCATCGCCAGGACTGGTAGCCCCAATTCAAGGCAGGCTTGGTGCCTCCGATGGCCAAAAACAATTTCGTACTTTCCATCCTGCCCGGTGAGTGGCCTAACCTTTATCGGCTGGATGTTGCCACGCGCCCCGTGGATCTCAGTCTTGAGCCTGATGAAGGCCTCATCCGAGAAAGATTGGTCATGACGATTGGTCCACTTGCTGCGTCCAATCAAAGTCGGATCAATGCGCGTTGTTATCTCCTGTTCATTCATCAGATCGCTCATTTTGTTCTCTTAAGTTTCAATAAATTTGTTTCGTAGAGGCGAATACATTTCGACTAATTCACCCGTTCCATTTCCGTTCAACGGAGGCACACTCTGGCTTGCAATTGGCTGGAATGAAGGCCTGCAAACCCAATGAATTCGTGGGTGAAAAGTAATCAAAAATTCCAACAAACCAGGCTGTAACCCGCATGAATGCTTGATTGATACCTAAGATTGTGATTCCTGTTGTCGTGGGTTCGAGCCCCATCAGCCACCCCAAGTGATACATCGAAAGCCTGCTATTTAAAAAATGGCGGGCTTTTTTCTTTCTGGCCATACAAAAAAAACCAGCGGGTAAGGCTGGTTAAATCTCTTGCGAGCCGCGCTCAGGGAGGAACGGCGCGGGGGCTTAC
>Ga0100398_1001001_pt1 | contig 24591 bp, 19 predicted proteins | sample CryGeymeta201522_FD_81568 | JGI IMG/M metagenome (GOLD analysis project Ga0100398, IMG submission 81568) | Groundwater microbial communities from Crystal Geyser aquifers in Utah, USA - Crystal Geyser metaG 2015-22 | ecosystem: Environmental > Aquatic > Deep subsurface > Groundwater | place: USA...
CACGGCAAGCGTCTTTGTCCCGCCGGCGTCGAAGGCGTAGCAGTGGTTGCCTTCGCCAACGTCCAGCTTCTCCACGAAGCGCCCGGCGCCCAGCGCCTTCGTCAACGCCTGGTACGCGCGGTACGCCGGCTTCGGCGACAGGTCGAGGCGGATGATGCCGAACTCGATGCCCGAATCCGCCGGCGCGGCCAGTAGTCTGCCCTGGGGCAGGAGCGCCCCGTTCGGCGCTGGGCGCCTCACACCCGCTTGAACACCAGTTCGGTCTGCCCCAGGGCGATGATGTCGCCGTCCTTGAGCACTGTCTCCCCGGAAACGCGCTGCCCGTTGATGGACGTGCCGTTCTCGGAATCCAGGTCGCGAAGGACGAAGTCGCCGGCACCGCTGCCCCCAATCTTCTCGCAACGGATGCTGGCGTGGCGGCCGCTCACGTGCGGGTCATCCACAAACACCTGAACGCCCAGATCCCGGCCGATGAGGCTCCGTCGGACGTCGAGCCGGTGGATGTCGCCTCTTCTGGCGCCGGACCAGACCACCAGGAAGCCGAACTCCTCCGCCGGTTCCCGAGGCGCCAGCAGGATCGTGTCGCCCGGCCCCAAAGGACGGGAGGGTTGTCTCGGCGGGGACATCAGCGTCGGCCCGAGGAGGTCCTCCGACGGCGTCGCTTCCTGTCCCGCCGGAGCGCTGTCCTCCCGCGCCGGAGACAGGATCGTGCGTCCCAGCTCGTCGGGAGTCTCGTCCGGCGCTTCCTCCTCGCTCTCCATCGTCAGGTGGAAGTCCCAGTCCCCGTCGTCTTCGTGGCTATCGCCATTGCCTTCTTTGGTCTCAGGGTTGTCCGCCATGGCTTTGCTCCTTGTTGGGTGTGTCTTTGCTGTGTCTGCTCTGGGCGTGGCAGACACGCTGGCGTTCATGGTCCAGCACCGATCCCGTACCCAATCCGCAAGCTGCTCAGCTGGTACCTGTCCGATGCGCTCGCAGCCGTCAGCGCCTCCTGGCAGGCACGGGCATAACATCGCCGGGCATCGTGATGGAGTCCCAACTCCTCGAAGCCCAGACCGCACACCAGCAGCCAGTCCGCACTGAACTCCCGGTCAGCCAGCAACCGATGAAGCAGGGAGACCTGCCCTTGGGTCTGTTCGGGCAGCCATTTGAAGAGGCTGACATCCACTCCCATCACATTGCGGCCCCGGTATGCCCACAAGGTCCACGTGTGCCATTGGCCGGGGATGAGGACATGAGCAGGCAAGGTGGCCTCCGTGGTCCCCGTCTCCCCCTCCCAGAGGACCCGGCCTGGCGCGTACCGCAGTCCTGTCTCCCGTGGCGGGTCCCAATCGACCTCAAACACCTCGACTTGGTACGTTGATGCATTCCGCAGCCCTCCCCACTTCAACACCGGGCGCCCCGGGTCCAGAGCAGCGTTCAGTGGCGAACGCAGAGGCACGGGCGCCAACCGAGTAAGGGGCCAAGGGCGGCCGCGGTGGAGGAATGCGACATTGACGCGCGCGGGCCAGTCATCCGCGGCGTACGATCCTGCAATCTCTTCCTGAGGCCAGCCTGAAGGCGGCAAGACGCCCTCGATGTTGGCGGCGACGCCTGCGGTCCGCCAGTCGATCTTCTCCTTGCGTACGTCAGTCCAGTAGGTCACACGGTCAGATCCCGGCCAAGGAGCAGCGAGTGCCTGCGCCATCTCCTTGGACACGCCCGGATGATAGGAGACGTGGGGAGATTCCCGCCAAGGTAGAAAGAAGCCCGGCGCCTTCCCCGGTTCAGCGGATCCGTTGGCTGACGACGGCTCTGCCGTCGACCAGCGGAGCTTTCCCGCCAACTCCGGCACCGCGATGGCAAGCCTGTCGAGCCATGCCGTCACGAACGAAGGCGAGAACCCGAAGGCGATCAGGGAGTCCGCCCCCGTGTGCCACCACGCAGCGGGCTCCGCAGGCGGAGAGCCGCACCGCTCAACGATTCGCCCGCCGGGTGCATCCATAGCGGCGGTGATGTTGGCATCGTACGGCTCCCAGATCTCGATCTCGCGTTCGCCCTCCTTGACCACGCGGTATCCCCAATGGCGCCAGGAGCAACTCACAACAAAGGACTTGGCATCGTCTTTGACGCGAGTAGTAACGCAGATATGGCCTGGCTGAGCCATCGCCTGCACACGGGCAGCAGCGTCCACGTGGGACCCGATGACGTCCTTCCGAACCCCACCGTTGATGATCTGGTACACCTGGCCCTCATCGACCCCGACCCTCAGGCTCACCAGAGGGTCGGAACGGAATGCGTGCTGGATGTCCAGTGCACGACGGACGGCAGTTGACGGGTCCGCGAACACGGCCAGCACCCCGTCGCCGGTTCCATGGATGATCTGACCGGATTGGTCACCGCAGATGATGGCTCTGAGACTGTCCATCATCCTGTCCCAAACGCGTTGGAACTGCGCATCGCCGAGCCTGTCCCTCAAGCGCTTGGAGCCAGCCATGTCCGTGAACATCATTGTCAGGACGGCCGTGTCTGTGGACGGCCGGAAGCGGTCCACACGCTCGATATGCTCGTCGGTCAGGTGCTCGGAGAAGCTGGTTGTGACGTCGTCTGACACGCGCGGTTACCCTCCCCGGTGGTCAGCGAACACGAACTCAGTGGCACCGAGGCGAATCCGGTCTGCATTCTGGAGCGTTTGGCGCTCGACCCGCTGGTCGTTCACGAAGGTGCCGTTCGTGCTGCCGACGTCCTCGATCACGTAGTGGCCCTTAGGGTCAAGCGAGAGCCGCGCGTGCTTGCTGGAGATCTCCCGGTCCCGCAGGTCGAGGTCGTTCTCCGGGCCGCGACCGATCTTCAGGGCGTTCTCCGAAAGCGGGATCCGCTGCCCGGTGCAGACGCTGCTGGGTCCGCTGAGGATGTCCAGCCACACGAGCGGCGCTGGTAGCGGGGCTTCGGCTGGGGGCTGTGCGTCGGCCGGCGGCTTCGAGCGGCACTCCTTGCAGTACCGGCTGGCGAGAGAGCGCACGGGAGCGCCACACCAGACGCAGGCGCGCCGCAGCCGGCGCCAGAGGAGACAGAGCGCCGCAAACGCCCCCGCCACGCCAAGGATGGCGAAGAGAAGGATGCCCGGGCCCTTTCTCGGCGGCACGGGCGTCGGTGGCTCTTGCCGCGAGGGGCGAGAGGCTGGTTCCGGGGGCGACTCACCGGCGCCAACCACGTGAAAGACAGGGCCGCCTTTCGTCTGGATCGGCACTCCGCCCTTGTTGTCAGCTTTGAAGAAGCGGACGTGGTAGGGCTTGGATTGCGCTTTCGCGGGCCGGAGCTCGCCCGTGTACTCGCCGTCGCCGCGCACGCGGTCCCCGCCGTTGGCGCCATCGTCGAACATGGGTACCGGTTGCTCCAGACCATCAGGGGACAGGACGCGAGCGGCGACATGCCACCCGGCAGCAGTGACGGGCACGCCGTCGATGAGCACGCGGGCGCGGAAGGTGACTCCCTTCTGCGCCTCCCAGGTAGAGTCTTCAGTCGGGGACAGTATCTCAATCTGGCGAGTCAACTCCGCACTGGAGGCAGGACCAGCCACTGCCACACAGAGAGCGCCCCAGCACAACGCGCTGTTCAGCCACTTGAGCAGCAATCGGCTCGACATCATCACCTTGTGTCTCCTTCCTTCTCCTGACCCTCTACGGGTGGCGGAATCGTCAACTTGGTGCCCACCCGGATCTTCCTGGAGTCGCGGATCGCCGCGCGGTTCGCGGCCACGATACGCCCCCACTCGCGGCCGTCGTCGTAGAACCGCTTGGCGAGGCTCCATGGCGTGTCTCCGTCTTGAACCACATACTCCACGACGCCCTCCACGCGCAGCTTGCTCGCTTCCACCGATCTGACGCCGACCAGGGCTTTCGCCATGGCCTCCAGTCGCCGGCGGTCCTGCGCCGTGGGGACGACGCCTGCCAGCGCCAGCCGATCGCCGCTCTGGCTGACGGCCACCAGCCGGAACGCCGGATCGCCGAGTTGAGAGAGCCAGTTTCTGAGTGACTCGGCCAGCGGGTCGGGGTGCCTCACGCGCACTCCCTCAACACTCACTGGGAAGCCCCTGGCTTCCTGCTCGGTCAGCGATCGAGCCAGTTCCCTCTGGGACTCGGTGGCGACCTCCCCTTGCAGTGCAACAGCTCCCGGCCCTGACACGACGGTTAGGCTGGCGCTGCGCAGGCTCGGGCTCCGGCGTAGCGCGGCCTGGATCGGCTCTGGCGGAACGATGGCGCGTCGCGCCATGGCGGCCTGATATGGTCGCACGACCCACGCGCCCAGCAGGAACACGGCCGCCACACAGGTGACGCGCGCTGCGAGCCACAGACGGCGCGCAGTGCGCTGGCGTTGCAGCAGTTGCCTCGCCCTGGCGATGCCGGCCTGCGCAGCGGCATTCTCGGGATCCAGTTCCAGCGCCCTCGTCCAGCAGCCAATCGCCCAGTCGTACTGCTCCATCTGAGCGTGTACTTTGCCATGGACGACGTGTGCGTCGACCGACTCCGGTTCGAGTGTGAGGACTGCCGCAAGCTTGTCGCGGGCTTCTGCCAAGGAGCCCGAGCGCGCGAGTTCGAGGGCTTGGTTGTAGTATACGTGAGGCACCTGAGTCATCGTGCTCACTTGCGGGCGCGCTATGTTCATGTCCATGCCATTTCCTTCGTTCGACTAATGCAACGAGGCGACAAGGGCGAGCCCCAGACTCCCAAGGAAAAGCACAAGGGTTGCAGGAAGCAGGCAGCCGGTCCCCGCGGATGCCCGGCCCCCGGCGCTATGCTCCGGCGAGCTGGCATTGCTGTGCATCGTGATCACTAGGCTGGCTGCTTCGGTGACACGCAGTCCGTCCCGGCCATATGCATCGTGGTTGTCCAAGAATTCGTAGATCACACTATATGTGCCCGGCGGTACCAGAACCGTCAAACTGTTGCTGCCAGCGGGTATCTCTTGCGCCTGACGCCCTACGCTTCCGCCCATCACCTCAATGCGTACGCGCCTCTGTTGTGGGTTCTTGAAGATGATCGCTGCCACTGTGTGTGGCTCCTTTCCCGACAGACACTCTCTATATACTTCTCCTACACGGCACGCGCTTCGCTCACACGAACATCGCCTGGTAGTTCTCAGTGCTCACCTTGTTCCTTTTCTCGCACTTCGGACACTGGACAACCGTCCAGTTTTGGTACCGCAGCCCTTCCATCCACTGGTGTCCGCAGTTGCCGCAAATGACGCTGAGGACGAAGTTGTCGTTGAACCCCTTCGCAGCCATCTGCAGGGCAAAGCTGTCGGGGAGACCGGTCGTGTGCCCGTCAACCAGTGCGCCGGAGAGGTCCGTCTGCCAAGGCAGCAGTCGCTCCTTGTACAGCCCCTTGATGTCGAGTCCCCAGTTCCCCATGGGGGTCTCGATGATCAGGTAGTACTGGGGCTGGTCCACGCTCTTGGTCAGCAGGAACTCTTTCGCTGCCTCGGCATCCGTACACGAGTATTCCTCGTAGGTGTTGCTGCCCTCGCTGTACTTCCGCTTCAGCTTCACCTCCGCGATCGGCTTCGCCGGCGCTGGCGTCTCTCCCTCAGGGCGTTGCTCGGGTTCCTGCTCGTTCTTACGTTGACCTCCGTGCTTTTCGAAGCTGGCCTTCGCCTTCTCCCACAGGTCGTGGGCCAAGTCCTCGCCTGCCAGGAGAGCCCCGTACTTGCCATCCTCGCATCGGTAGCAGCCGAAGTTGAGCTTCTCGGTGCAGATCAACGCACCAGTGTCCTCTGCTTCGTGGCAGCAATCGAGTTCCAGCAGTGCGCTGCGGGCGTCGGACTCCCTGTCGAAGACGTACAGCACGAATGGGTCGAACCTCTGACGCATGTTCCGCATGTTCCAGTAGGTGTCCGCTTGGTCGAGGGTGCTCTGCCTAGCCCCCTTGTTGTCCGCCTCAGACCACCGAGCTTGGCTGGCGCTGATCTGCGGCGGCTCAATCTCCTTGGCCGCCTGAGGTTCGGGAATCGCCTGCCTCTTTGGTCCCAGTAGCTTGTCAAGCAGTCTCATCTACGTCCTCCTTCTGGTCTGCAGCGATCAACGCCCCGAGAATCTCTTTCATCGACGCTTCGACCACACCCAGTTGCCACGCCTTGAGGTGCGACGGGTCCTTCGGGGGGGCGGGCGGCTTGAGCACCGTCAGACCCTTGTCTGACGCATACAGTCGTGCCGCGTTCGTCATGATGTCCTCCTCTGCGGTGTATTGCTTGACGGCGAGGGAGATGAGGTCGTCGCACCGCTTGGCCGAGAGGCTCGCTACTGCCTGAGCGCCCAGCAGGCAGTACAGGAACGGCACCCACTCCTTCAGGGAGAACCGATAGGTCGTTTGGTAGTCAGACCACGTGATGGCACGGTCCACCATCGTGGTCTTCACCCATTTGACGAACAGCTCGTCGAAGGACTCGGGCCGAGCCGCGAACACCGTCCGGCACCGCTCCAAGATCACATTGCGCAAGAGGTCAGTGCGCAACGTCTCATCGTCCGGGCGCATTACCTCCCACATTCTCGATAGGAGAGACGAAACTTCCTCAGGATGCTCGTTGTGCCAGGCTGTCAGGGCGGCGAGCAGATGGGGATCGACATTTTCATAGTTGTACTGCGTGTAACCATTGATCCGCACGTACTCCAGGAACTGAGATTCTTTGGATTCCGTCTTCGAATAGAACTCGCACAGCGCGTTGCGCTCGGACTCCCTGCCCTTCCCGTTTCGAAGCCAAGTCGTGACGTCGAGTTGACGCCACATCTCTCCGGGTAGGGACTCCCGGCCGTTGCTTGTCCGCTCACGCAGGAGCTTCACGCGCTCCTCCATCGAACGGCAGAGAAGGAATCTGCCGATGAAGTCGTCCTGCACATCCTCAGACCTGATGGCAGCAGAAGCGGTGTCCGGGTGCTGGCACAACCATGCCCGACTCAGCCTGGGCAGGAGCTCCTCCGCACGAGGGGATAGCCGAGCGACCGTCATCGCTTCATCTCCCATGCCGCACAGCACCAGCACAACGAGGAACCAGGCCTCGCTTGTCACCTGATCCGACACGACCTCGTCCAGCGACTTCCAGGCATTCAGCGCTTCTTCCAGTGAGGTAGGCATCCTTGCGTACCAATGCGAAAGGCAGAAGTCACGCAGATACTTCGGGGCACTGTTGGCGAGAAACGCCAGAGCTTGGTCTCGGAGTGGGGGATAGGCAACCCACTCATTGATTAACTGCCGCAACGCGGAAAACCGCCCCGTCCACTTCTGACCAAACCTTGCGGAGGTGGCGGTACCCGTGAACACCGACTCCATCAGCCACTCGGCGGTGTCGGGTGAGTGCTCGACCATGCACCCGACCAGTTTGAGGTAACGTCCGAGCGCCTTCTCGCGACGCGCCTCCACTTTGCGTTCTTCGGATTCGGCAGTCGCCACGGCGTTGATTTGGGGCAGGAGTTTCCGCGCAAGGGCTTTGCCCAATGACTCGGGGAGGCGCAGGGTCGGCCGGTCATTGTCCAACATGTTCAGCAGAACGGGAAGAACTCCCTCAAAGGCTTGCCCAAGCGGATGGGCAATATCCCACTCCATCAAGACGAACCTCATCCCGGCAAAACCACCGTAGCGGTACCGGTGGGCAACACCCCACTCCTCAGGAGAAAGGGGTATCGCATCATTCCAACGGACGAGAGCATTCCGCCGCAGACCGCGGGGGACCTTCCCCATCAACTTGAGCGCGGCGGTGCGATCCATCTCTGCCCAGGCAAGCGCGAGAGCGTTCCACGCCGGGCCTCTTCTGAAGTCCCACCACCGTTTCCGTAGCCGCTCCTCGCATTCCTGGAGCGTCTGCACAGCCTCGGAGCGATTGGACTCAGTCTTGCTGGCAGCGTTATTAACGAGTTCAATTGTCTCCTGGGCGAAACGGGTAAGACGGGCGCTTCGCGGTTCCGCCGCGCTCTTCACGTCATCGAACGCTTCCCGGTGGTCAGTGGGTATACTCCATCGCAGGCCCTTGAGTTGGTCCCAGTAGCGTCCAACCAACTCGGGGCGGAACACCTGTGCCAACTGACAGACCTTCAGAAGCAACACTGCGCGGGGTTCGGCCAACAGCTCCGCACTGGTCAGTGCTTTGTCCACAGCCGTGAGAGAGCGAGTGCCGTTGCTCATGTCCCTGTGCTCCTTGGGTTGCGTTGCTCCGTGTCACCCCGCGGGTCCGGCCTGCAAGGCTCGTCGCAGATCATCGGCCCGTAACGCGCGTCGATCCGGCTCCTTCACCAGCCCACGCATGATCAGCTCGCTCACGCTCCGCGGGACGGTTGGGTTGAGGTCGATGGGCGGCCGCGCTTCCCGAGTGAGAATGCGGCTCTTCAACTCGTCAGCGCTGCGCCCTGCAAAAGGCACAACGCCAGTCAGCCTCTCGTACAGCACGGCGGCTGCTGAGTACACGTCCGCCCGGCAGTCCGCTCGGCCCTCAACCGCCTCTGGGGCCATGTAGGGCAGTGTGCCGGCAACGGAACTCGTGCGGTGTCCCGGTTGGAGCAACACAGCAATCTCGAATCCGCCGAGGAGGGGCCGGTTCGTCTCCTCCTCCACCACGATGTTCCCGGGCTTGATGTTCCGATGGAAGAGCCCGATTCGGTGGAGCGCTTCCAGCGCCTGGCACAGGCCGATGCCGATCTCAAGGGCTTGCTTGATGGGCAGCGGCTTCCGGCGCCCTCGCTCGCGCAACAGATCGCGAAGGGAAACACGCCCCGCCGCATCCGCGACGATGAAGAAGCCGCCGTCGACATGGCCGAAATCAAGGATCGCCTCGATGTTGGGATGTCGCAAGTGGCGGGCGAACAGGGCGCGGGCGAAGGCGTTTTTCGCGCGGTCGTCGTCGCCCGGGTAGTGTCGGATCGTCGCCACGCGACCATTCTCCACGTGCTCAGCGCGCAGAATCCGGCAGTGCGTATCTACCGACGCCTGCTCAACCTCACGGTATGCGCCGTACAGCCGTGGACCGGCCGCCCGGGTTGTTGGCGGCACCGGCGGCGTCTCCGCCACGACTTGGGGCTCGGCAGGCTGGTCTGTGGCTTCGGTTGCCGGTGAAGCCGCTGGCGGTGGTGCCAAGTCAGGGAGAGCGAGCTCTGTTTCGACGGGTTCCGGTGAAGTGACAACCGGCTCCAATTCCGACGCCTGCTCGGCCGGTTCGTCAACCGAAGGGGCAGCGGCTGGAACCTCTTCGGGCGCTTCGGGGGCAGCCGGCGGCTCTTCGGAGGGCGCCGTTGCCACCAACTGCGATGGCGCCTCGATGTCGCGTTGCTCGGCAGGCCCCTCAAGCTCGGCGGGTTCGTCTGCGTCATCGGATGGAAGCGTCTGGGCGGACGGAGGCACCTCATCTCCCGCCTCCAGTGGCGGCCCGGGCGGCGGCGGCGGCAGCTCGCGCGTCGCCGATGCCTCGTCAACGGATGCCGCGGGGGTCTCCCGCGATGCTGGCTCCGGTGCGTCCGGTTGGGGCTCGGCAGCGGGAGGCGATGCCAACGCGGACTCCTCTGGCAGTGGTGAAGCCACCGGGGACGGGCTCGAAGGTCCGGTCTCGACGAGGGCGGCCATGGTCTCGCCGCTGGGTTCGTCCGCAGGTTCCGCCTGCTCAATCTGGTCGGCGGCTTGAGGAGCGACTTCGGGGGCCGTCGCCTCGTCCGGAGTCAACGCCACTTCAGGCGGTGGTGGCTGATCGACGGGCGCCGGCTCCTCCTCGGGTGGACGCGCGCGGTCCGCAAGGAAGGCGCGTGCGTCTGCGACGTGCCGAACGTCCGGGGCGCCGTCCGGTGCCGCCACCATCCGCGCCGCTGCCAAGGCAATGCTGTCCTCCGGCAGCGCGTACGGAGCGGCATGGGCCGCGACAGCCCACGTGGCAAGCTGCTGCGTCAGCAAAGGAGTCCTGGCGGCAGAACCGATGAGCACGATGTCGCCCAGTTGGTCGGCCGTGGCGCCGCACTCCGTGACCGTCTTCCCGACCAGTGCCATCGCCCGCGAAACAAGTGGGGAGACCATCTTCTCATAGTCGGCCCGATTCAGCTCGATCTCCACGTCGAGCATTGCCCCGTCCTCCCCCTTGAGTCCCCCAGCGACCACAAGCCAACAGGAGTCCTGGTCCTCCAGTTCCCGAACGGCCCGGTCAGCGGCGCGCTGCAACTCGGACAGGAATCTCGGTTGCGCCGACCCCTCCACATTGTGCTCCTGCTGCACTTGTCGCAGGGCATAGTCAACCACGGCGTCGCGCAGTCGAACGGCGCCTAATGTCGTGTCGCTAACGGTCAGCAGGTGAGCAGTGACTGTCGGCTCGGGCGAGAGCAGACTGGCCGCCAACCCGGAGTCGCCCCAGTCCACCACAAGGAGCAGCCGGTGGTCGTGGGGCGGCTGAGTGGCCAGCCAATGGGTGGCAGCGGCAACGCACCGAGGAACCGTCCGCCGAATCGTCCAGCCGCTATCGGTTGCGAGCTGCTGAAGCCGTTCCTGGATCTCGGGGGGCACATCTGAGGGAACGGCAAGGACGGCGTCTGTCACGCTCCCGCCGAGTCGGTGCTCCGCGTCCTCCCGCAACCGTGTCAGGAGGGCAAGGGCGGGGGCTTCCGGGGGGAACGACTCCTCGCCGAGCGATAGCGGACTGCCAACGCACAAGGCAGCCACCGGGTCAGGGACGAAGCCGTGCGGGTGCCGAGCGCACCCCTCGAGAGCCTGTGCGCCGACAAGCCACTCACCGTTGACGCGAAGCACGGCGCTCAGCGTGGTACGCTCATTCGCCCGGTTGAGGACCACGCCCGGTTCGCCGCTCGCCTTGATTGCGGCGACACAGCAGCGGTCACGTCCCAGGTCGATGCCGACTTGTGCTGCCACGAGTGTCTCCTTTCTCAGCGCTTCTCGCGCTTGCCGGCCGGGCGCTTCGCCCGCCGGCCCGTCACGCGCTCCAACTCCTCAAGCAACCGCAGTGCCCTCGGATTCTTGGCGTCGAGCTTGAGGCACTTGCGCAGGAACTCCTTTGCCTTCGGGTAGAGCTGCATCTGAGCCAACTGCCGCGCGTGGATCGCCAACAGGTCGGCCAGCGCCTGGCGGAGGCGTTCGTTGTCTGCCCAATGGGCCAGCCCTCTCTCCAGGTGAACTTGCGCCAGGTCCAATTGGCCTTCCTGCCGGAATTCGGAGGCGCGCTTGCTGTACAGGTACGACAGCTCTTCACGGGCCTGGCGGAGGAACAGCTCGAACGCGGAGATGCTCGCATCTAAGTCGCCTGTCTTCAGCGTGCGCCGGATGCCGAGAAGCGCGGCGAGGAGCGCGTCCTCCGGCTCCTCGTCCCGCGGCCCAGGCTGCGCCGGCACCACTGTCGCGGCGGCGGTTGGCGGCGCTACCGTCGCCGGCACGGGCACTGCGCGCGTCGCCACCGCAGTCTCGTCAGCCGTTCGCGGCCGGAAGCAGTTGTGCAAGGTGGCGGCGTACATGGCGGCGCCGCATGCGATGGCATCAGGCGCCGCATGGACGATAGGCTTGCCGAAGGCCTGACGAACTTCCTGCTCTACCAGCAGCAGGTGAGTGGCTTCGCCGACGAGCAGCACCTCTGCGAGGTCCTCCGCTTGGAGCCCGGCGCCCCGGACGGCTTTGCGAGAGAGCGCCAGCGTGTGCGCTACCAGCGGCCGGGCCATGTCCGCAAGCGCGGCGCTGGATACGTTCAGGTAGGTGTGGAACGGCTGGCCGGCCGAGTCCCGGCCCGGCCCCACTTCCAGCCGTGCCTCCTCCTCAGTGACCAGCGCCAGCTTGACCTGCTCGGCCCGGTCGATCAACTGGCGCATGGCCGCGCGGTCGGAGGTGATCTTCACGTCCCTTTCCTGGAGTAGTGTGTGCGCGACTTCCAGAGCGATGAACGACTCGACGTCCTGCCCGCCGAGTTGGGTCGAGCCTTCGTGGTTCAGCGCCTGCGGCGGGCCGTCCCCCACGCGCACCACCGACGCCGCGAACATGCTCCGCCCCAGGCAGTAGACGAGCACGTGGCCGCGCGTCGCGCGCTCTCGGTAGACAAACAGAGCGGCAGCGACTGATTCGTCCAGCAGTGCAACCGTTCCGAAGCCGGCAGCTTCAGCGGCCGTGCGCAAGGCAACGCGCTGGTTCATGCCGTAGCAGGCCGGCGCCCCGACAACCGCCCCAAGCACCTCGGCCTGCAGGTGGTTCTCCAGGTTCTCCCGGAGAAGGCCCAACTGGGAGACGACCTGCGCTTCAAAGCCGTCAGCGGAGTGTCCTTTGGCGCCTTGCAGGCGTGCGGCCAAGCCCAGGCCAGCCTTGGCAGTCTCTTGCCGAATCCAGTGCGCGACGGAACCAGCCGCGGCGTCATCCGGGTCCAATTGCAGGACTCGCTCGGGCGCTGTGGTGAACACCGCCCGCTCGCCTGGCACAGACACGCCTTCAGGAAGGGAGCGGCATTCGCCGTCCACGGCGATCCCCGCCCGGCACGCCGTGGCGCCGAAGTCGATGCCGAGTCCGTTGGTGGGCGTTGCGTTCATTTCTTCAGCCGAGTTCCCGCGTCCTTCTCATCTTCCTCGAGTCGCACATCGCGGGTGTCGACGAGCAGTTGAGCGAGCTCCTCCACCTTCCGCTTCACTCCGTCAGGACTGCTCCCGGTGCGGATCCCGTCTGAGATGTCCTTGATCAGTGAGCGAATCTGGCTGCGAGTGCCGGGCTCAATCGCCGAGTTGAGGCACCGCATCTCCGCATGGAGGAGGATCATCAGACCCTTGAACTCGCTCTCGAGCGTCTCATCGATCTGCTTCTCCAACTGGCGCCCCTTCGACTCATCCTTCCGCTCAATGGCCTCGCGCGCCTCTTTCACCAAGCCTTGCAGCGTCGCTGTCGTGCGATGGTCGTCGAAGAGCCACTCGTACTCCCTGAGCGCGATCTCCGCCCAGGTGACGCTCCACATGAGATGGACCTGCCATTCCGGCAGCCTCTCTCCCCCGTCTCCCGACTCTCCTTCCTCTTCGTCCTCCTCGCCGGGGACCATGCCGATCCGGGGATCGATGAACACCCGTTGCCGACGCCCCGATCCGTCCTGGATGAGAGCCTCGATGTCGAGGCACCCGGACGCATCGACGCTCATACTGACATCGACGCGAGTCTCGACCGGCAACTGCTGGCCCTCCAGGTTGATGTCCGCGGCGCCGATCCACTGGGTCACATCGCCGGGCCGGAACTCGGCGACCTCGGCGTCGTAGATGGGCACGCGCACGGCCTTCTGGCTGGCGGCTGCCGTGCGAAACGTCTGCACAATGGGTTCCTCTATGGGAAGGGATGTGCTCTTGGGCACCACGATCTCGTAAACGTCGTCGGCCGCCAGGACCCCGATGGGCTTGGCGGTGACGTTGCCGACGTCCATCCGTCTGAACTCGTGCGGGCAGCCTTCGGGGTTGGCGCAGCGCTCGGCATCCAGCGCGTTGGCGTGCTGACACCGAGGACACGTCTTCTGCGCTACCAGCGGAGCCCCGCAGTCCGGATTGCGGCAGACCGTGGCGGTGGCCTCGTTCGGCTCCAGGCACACCCGATCGCGCCCGTCGGCGTCTTTCCCCAACACGTTGTGGCAGATGATGCCGGGAACGCGGACGGCGGCGATGCCGGCCCCCAAGGCCACGCAGGCCATGGGGTCGATGTTGCGCATGATCTTGTCCGCGCCGAACTCGGCTTCCAGCATCTGCTGCACCAGCGGAATAGTGGTGGAGCCGCCTACCAGCAGCACATGGTCGATCCCCTCGCGGGCGACTTCCGCTTCCTTCATCGCCTTGCGGGTGAGCAAAATCGTCTTCCTGATGCGGTTGCGCACGGTGTCGGGGCCGAACTCCACACCGCCATCGCTGTAGGCGCCGTTGATCTTCAGCTCCTCGCACCACTGGCGGAGCAGGCCGGACTCGACCCCTCCAACTCGAAGCGTGCCGGTGGAGATGGGCAGGTCCTCGAAGTCGCGGCGGGTGACCTCGACGTCCACGTCGCCGCGCTCGCCGTTCGGGAGGGCGAAGGCGCCGACCAAGACGATGGCAGTAGTCAGCATCTCGCTCAAGTCCTTCTTGGCCTTCTCCGCCTTCTTCCGCAATTCGGCCATGAAGCGTCCGTCGCTCGACGGGTCTGCGTTGTACTCCCGCTGGATCTGTTTCAGGACGTAGGTCATGACGGCATGGTCGAAGTCGTCACCGCCCAACCACATATCGCCTTCGATGCCCATCTGGTTGAAGTTCTCCCCGGTGATGAACAGGATGGAGATGTCGAAGGTGCCGCCGCCCAGATCGTAGACGAGCACAAACTTCTGCGCCTCGGGTTCCATATCGACCCCGAACGCCATGGCTGCTGCGGTTGGCTCGTCGATGACGGTCTTCACTCGTATGCCGGCCATCTCCCCGGCGGTGCGCGTGGCCAGCTTCTGGTTCATGGAGAAGTAGGCGGGCACCGTGATGACTGCGTGGGTGACCTCGTCGCCCACTCGATACTCCGCGTCCTCCTTGAGCTTGCGCAGGATCATGGCGGAGACTTCGATCGGGGTCAGGACCGCGCCACCCAATCGGACCCGGGCGTCAGCGCCACCGTCCGGCTTGACGATCTCGTACAGGTAACGCCGCTGCGCCTCTTGGACGTTTGGGTCCTCGTAGAACCGGCCCATCAGCCGCTTGATGGAGTAGATGGTGTTCTTGGGGTCGCGCGAGGCGCCGTCAACCGCCAGGGCACCTATCAGGAGGTCGGGCGACCCGATGGCGACGTCGGGGCGTCGCTTGTCGCCCGGACGGAGCTTCTGCAGGCCCACGACCGAGGGGGTCCCCCGCTCGTTCTGGCGGTTCTGCACCACGTCGGCCCCGGTGGTGGGGTCCTCATAGGCAACCACCGAGTTCGTTGTCCCCAGGTCAATGCCAATTACCTTACTCATTCATGTGCTCCTCTGCCATTCGTTGGCGCTCCGGCCGTCGTGCCGGTGTTGGCAGCACGCACGACGCTGGCCTTCCGCAACACTTCACCGCGCCACAGCCAGCCGCGGCAGTCGACCTCCACGATCGTTCCCTCGGGCACATCGTCTCGCGGGACCACTTCGCGGGTGAAGACGAGACCGTCGGGCGCGCCCGCGAACTCGATGGGAACGACCTGCTCGGCGGCAAGCAATTGCTCGAAGGAGCGGCGCACGCGCTCGAAGCGCTTGAGCCAGTTCCGAGCCACCGGGTCCGACGGGCCACCGTCCGTTCTCTCCAAGACGCGGTCGAAGTTGTCCATCACGTTCTCGATGAGCTCCACCAGGAACTTACGCTTCGCGGTGTCGTGGGTCTCGCCGAGCTTCCGCAGCCTGGCTGGTGCCTCGGCGGCGCTCTGTTCCAGTCGCTCCGCCTCCTGCACGGCAAGCTGCCAGGGGTCCGACTCCGGGGCGGCCGACACACTCGGGGTAGGGCGAGGCTGCTCAGTGATCTCAAACTCGGGAGGCAGCTTCCGCTTTCTCACGCTGTACCTACTTGTCGAACACGACGGGGACCGATAGGGCGACAGGCTCGTCATAGTGGGGCAGGTCGGTCAACTTGACCTCGCGGTACTCTATCGGTGTGAAGTCGCGCTGGTAGCGGTCTCCGGCGAGGTCCGTATGCTCCCGGCCGAGGTGCAAGGTGGGCACCGCCGGGTCCCACGCGAACGCCTCGCGCCTCGCCGCGGACGGCTCGGCTGGCTCCGCCTGTTCCACGACGTAGTACCAGAAGTCCTCTTCGAGCCGCGTCTCCGATCGCCGGAGTCGTTGCCAGGCGTTGGTCAATTCCTGCCGCCGGGAAGGCTGCTCACGCGCCAGCCGTGCGTAGGCCGCGTTGACTTCGGCCAGGGTGGCATTGCGCCCGATGCCAAGCAGTTCGTAGGCTCGGTCCTTGTTGTCGAGCGGGTCTTTCATGGTCAACGTGCCTCCCGCTTCTGCGGCGGGTTACCTGTTGCGAAGGAGGCGCATCAGTGACTCGATGTCATTGGGGTCCAGCCCCGACCCTCCTCCCGCCAGCAGGTTTTTCCGGGCGTGGTCGTTCGAGGGGTCGATCTCCAGGGCTTCACGGAGCAGCCGGTCGCCTTCCGCGTGAGACCCTCGGTTCCACCGATGCACTCCGTAGTTCGAGAGCACAATGGACAGGGTCTGCCGGGCGTCGCCTGGCGCGAGCTCATAGGCCCGTCGCAGGATGCGGAGGGCTTCTTCGTACCGGTCAGCCTGGAAAGGCTCGGCGGCCTCGCCCATGAGGACGATGGCCAGGTTGCTCTTCGCCCGGCCGTTGTTGGAGTTGAGTTCCAGGGCTCTGTCGAGGTATCGCTTCGCTTTGGGTCTCCGAGTTCCCTCGCTCTGGGAGGTGTCATTCCCCTCGATGACTCCGCGGGTGGTCAGAAGCTCCGAGAGGTTCTCCTTCACGCGCCGGGTGTCCGCGACCTTCAGCGCTTTCTCGAGCATGCGGATGGCGGCCTCCACGCTCTGGCGGTCGCCTTCTCCCTGAAGACGGGTGGCCTCCTTGACCGCCGCCTTCTCCGCCTGCTCTCTGATCTCGTCGCGCAGCTTCTGGCGCCCGCGGACGTGCGGCAACGCCGCCGCCCACGCCGCCAACGCCTGTTCCACCTCTCCGCCCGACGCCAGTAGCTTGCCCCGCTCAAAGAGCGCGGTGGACAGCAGGTCGTGCCCGTCCTGCGAGGAAGGATTCTCCTTGAGCTTCTTCTCCAAGAGCTTGACGGCTTCGTCGTGGCGCCGCTCCTGCACCATGATCCACGCAGACACCCACGGCGATAGGCACCAGTGGAGTTGCTGCGTGCTCAGCTCGTTCGTCTGGGTGGTCTCAACCAGCGCCAGGAGCCTCTGCGCGGTCTCCATGTGCCCCAGATGGGTGAGCATCTGGACGCCACACAATGGCGGCAGATTGGCTTTCCGACCCTGCCGCTGCAGCGAGGCGGCCACCTGTTTCAGCGCCTCGGCAGTGCGCAGTTCCGCTGCCAGCTCCAGGGAAACCAAGCCCATGCGGTGTGAGTCGTCCTTGCGCTTCTGCGTCAGGTAGTCGTTCTGGTAGTCCGCAATCCGCCGGGCAAGGTGCTCCGTGAGCTTCCGCCGTTGGCTGTCGACCGCTGACGGAGGGACGGCGCCACAGACTCCCGCGCGCTCCTCCGCCCAGCGCGACCAGAACCCATCGCCGTAGGAGAGCAGCACCCAATTGCGGATGGCGCCTTCCCACACCGGGATGGCCTCCTTGCCCTTCCCCTGGGACTCCAGGTCCTGCGCCCACCAGAAGTAGAGCAGAGCAAGGGAATGGGCGAGGCGCAGGTCGTCGGGGTTCTGCTTCTGCGCCTTCTCCCACGCGGCTGCAGCGTCAGCGCGACGGTTCGCCTTCAGGAAGACCGCCGGCAAGTGGTCGCCCAGCACGGCGGCCATCTGCTGCAAGTCGGCATTAGCCGGGTCCAGTTCCATCGCTTGAGTCAAGGCGGCGCCGGCGCCCTCCCAGTCGCGCAGGGCGAGCTTTCGCTCAGCCTCCCGCTTCAGCAGCGCGAGCAGAGCCGCTCGCGCATTGTCAGCGACACCTGACTGGCGGCAGGCATCCGTGAGGCTGCGAACGGCGCCATCGATCTTGCCCTGGTGCGCGAGGGCGACCCCGAGGTAGTAGTCGCGGCCGCCGTCCGCGTCCGCGGCGTCAGCGAGAACCGCCTCCGCCTCCGCCGCGCGAGACAGCTTCAACAGGCAGCAGGCAGCCAACAGACGCGGCGAAGCAGAGGGGGCACACATGGAGCGCGGAGAGGCAGGGCGTGCGGCGCCTGCGGGCACGGCAGACGCCGAGACCCCGGAAGCGCCCGCCGGCGGGGTGGGCGCCTCGGCAAAGGCCGCCGAGAGGTCTTCCGCGATGACTGGAGGACGCTTCGTTTTCCTGCTGTGTTTCGCCACAGTGGGTTCCTTCTGGGGTCTGAGCACCGTACGCGCTGACAGTGCAATGGGGCGCTAACCGGACGCTTTCCTCGCCGTGCGGGTGGCAGCGGCCTTCTTGGGGGCGGCCCGTTGTGCGGCGGTCTTGCCGCTGCGCGTCGCAAGGCCGAGCTTCTCCAGGAGTTGCTTCTTCCCGCGCAGAGCGACCTTGGCGATCTTGAGGTACTGCGCCACCCAGTCGTCGAGCGCCGCCAGCGCCGCGTCCTGCTCGCGGGTAGCTTGCTGGGCCGCGCCTTTGGCGGCTTCCTGAGCCTGATTGGCGCGGTCAAATGCCGCGACCCGCTCCCGCTCATTGCGGAGCCGGGCTTCGTCGTATCCGTAACCCGCCAGCGCGGTCCGCACCGCCTCCACGCCGAGTGCGTTGTCGAAGAGCGCGTAGCCTGCGGTGAGCAAGCCGGCTGTGGACCTCGGGGCAGCGCCCGTCACCCCCAGCGTCGCCAGTTGCGCCGGGTCGTGAGCGAAGAGAGCTCGAGCGACCTGAGCCAATGCCTGGTATGCGTCGCGCGCGTCCTTCTTCGCGGATTCCGTCGTTGCGGTCACTTCCCGCGGTGCCCCGGCGGCAGCAGTCTGCGCGTTGACGGACTTCTCCGCCGCGTCGTGAAGCGCGACGCCTTCCCGCATCCTCTCCTCGGTGTAGCCGTAGCCCTCGACCAGTGCCTTGATCTCCGCATCGGCCAAGGTGTTGCTGATCGCGACCTGGGCGGCGGTCAAGCGGTCTGCGATGGAGCTTTTCGGTTTGCCAGCCATGGTTGTCCTCCGTATGTAGATGCGCTCGTAGCCGCGTCCGCCAGGACGTGGACCCGCACCTGCGTCCACGTCCTGGCGGACGCGGCTACGGGCGGGCACGAATGATTCCTTGTGGATTCGGGTCTCAGCGGCACTCCTTCCGCCCGCACAGCGGCTCCCATGGGAAGTTCTCAGGCTCCTGCTGGAGGCACAACGGCGCCTTCCTGTGACGCAGCAGTCCCTACTGCCAGCGCGGGTGTCGGCGATGGTCACACGGCTGATCCTACTGCCGACATTGGGCAACATCCGCCGTGCGCGGCGACTCCTACCCGCCGCCCCAGAAGCCCTACAGGGCACGCGAGGGTCCCTACACCAGAAGGAAGCATTGGGCAGGACGTAGGAAGGATTCATCGCGTGCAACGCAGACATCGGATGGCAGGAGCGGCGGATCTGTAAGCCAGCCGCTTGTGCGTGCGAGCCGGCGCAAGGACCAGCGTGCTCAGCGCAGTCAGATCAATAGACGAGAAGCTTCGTCAGAACCTTTCACGACAAGAGTGGTTGCAGCGCATTGAGTGCCGCCTCCCAGTCCTGGCTCCCGGCGCAAGCGACGGCCAGTGGCAGAGCGGGTTCGAGGTATTGCTCCTTGAGGCGTGGATGGCCGGACAGCTTGCCCAGGACTTCCGCCGCCTCGCGGTTGCGGCCCGCGGCCAGCAAGGCAAGCTCCTCATGGTGCCGGGCGCGAGCTTGCAGCGCGTCCGACGAAGCCGCCGCCACGGCAGCAAGCTCTTCTGCGGCGCGTGCGGGTTGACCGTCGGTCAGGTCGCAAAGCGCCGAGTGGAAGGGCGCCAAGGGATGGTTGGGGTTCCGCTCCAGAGTGGGTGACTCTCCTTTCCGCTACGGCAGGTGCCGATGAACAGCCTTCGCTGCATCCCGAAGCATCGCTGCCTGTTTGGGGAAGTCACTCAGCACAAACCGCCGAAGCTCCAGTACCTGGTCATCATCCAGGTAGTGAGGCTGGCCGGCGCGCCGGAACTGACCAGCGGTCTCTGGGTCGGCAACCTCGATCACTGTGGCCAACCTTGCGAACGCGTTGCGGGCTTGGCTGGCCGCCTGGCAGGGCTGAAGCACCTGCAGAGGCTCCTCCACGGCCTTGACGCCGCACAGAAGACCGGACTCGGCTTCGCTTGCCATGGCATTCGTCTCTCTCTTTCCTGCAGATAGCGGCGATGCACTTCGGGGTCGGTCCTTCTTCACGGACACCGCCAACTGGTCCCTTCTCGCGACGTGTAGTAGCTGTCCTCGCTGCAGACGTAGATGTCTCGTTGGTGGCAGTACCCAGCAGAGGCGGCCCCGCAGATCTGGCACCTCCGGCCGCCCTGACTGGACAGGACGGCGGCACGGCAGGGCTTGGAGGGTTTACTGGTGGCACTTCCTCGGATTGCCACGACGCGGTAGTAGACAGGCAGCCTGCCCGGCCAATGCTCCTCTATCGAGGTCGCCGAAGTCTTCATGGAGGCCGCGCCTCTGGTGCCGCTGCTGCCGCGAGACCAGTAAACCTTGTAAGCCTCTGCCCCCGCCACTTCGTCCCAGTTCAGGCTCACGCTGAGGTTCGAGTTCAAGGTGCAGGCTGGTGGAGCCGGTGTCACCTGAGTGAAAAGGCGAGCGATCTCCTGCTCCACCACTTTGCCCAGTGAGCTGTCGGGGTGCTTCCAGAGGAACTCCCGGCATGCCTGGATGCTCTTCTTGGCGGCCGTCAGCTTCCAGATCCCAGCCAACGCCTTCTCCCCGTAGGGCGGGTCGGGGTGTCTCTGAAGGAATGTCTCGTACGGAGCGATCGTCGTTGTCTTGCCGGTCAGTTGCCAGATCGTGGCGAGTGCAGTTGCTGCCAGCGGTGAACCCGCATGCTTTCCGAGGAACGTCTCGCAGGCGTCGAGGCTCTGCTGCTCAACAGTGAGTCGCCAACACTCCTTCAGCGCGGTATCGGCCAACGCGGAGTCCGGGTGCTTCTCCAGAAAGCTCTCACAGGCTTCGACGGTCCCTTGCTCGAACATGAGCTTCCAAACTTCGCCGATTGCGGCTTCGGCGTGCTGCGACTTCGGTCGCTTGGCAAGAAACGCCTCATATCCCTCGACGGTGCCCGCCTGCTGAGCCGCCTTCCAGTCGCGTTGTTCGAAGCCACAGCCCGCCAAGAGGCTTGAGAGAGCGAGAGCAACCCACAGTCTGCCACGGGGTTTGGTTACATGACACCAATGTGCTGAGTTCATGGTCTCCTCCTGCGGCGAACCTGCTCGAATAGACGGAAAGCCCCGCCAAAACCTTTCATGACAAGAGTGGTTGCAGCGCGTTCAGCGCTGCGGCCCAGTCCTGGCTCCCGGCGCACGCAACAGCGAGTGGCAGAGCCGGGTCCAGATTCTGCTCCTTGAGGCGTGGATGGCCGGACAGCTTGCCCAGGACTTCGGCCGCCTCGCGGTGGCGGTCTGCGGCCAGCAGGGCCAGCCCTTCATAGTGCTGGGCGCGAACCTGGAGCGCGTCCGCCGAAGCCATCGCCAGAGCGCCGAAGCGCTCCGCTGCCCGGGCGGGCTGGCCGTCGGTCAGGTCGCAGAGCGCCAGGTAGAAGGCCGCGCAGGGATGGTTGGGGTTTCGTTCCAGAGCGGTCACGAGGTCCTTCCTGGCCGCTTGGAGGTCCTTCCCTGTCGCCAGTCGTTCGGTCGCCATCCGGAAGTAGAGCTCTGCCAAGTCCTCCTGCAACTTCCGGTCTTCCGGGCGGGATTGCAGGTACTCCTCCCACGCGAGGATGGCGTCCTCGTACCGCCCGGCTTCAGCGTGGTGCCGCCCGATCAGATAGTGCAACCGGTGAACGTTGAGCGCCAACCGCTGGTCGTCTGGACGCCGTTCGTGAAGTCTCCGCCACAGCTCCAGCGCGCCCGCATAGTCCCCAGTCGCCGCGCAAGCATGGCCCCAGTGGAAGAGGACGCTGTCGGGGAGGCTGTCGCCAGTGGCGCGGGGCGATGGCTTGCTCTTCCGGGCGGCGATCTTCTCCTCCGCGCTCCGCAGAAAGCCCGGCGTCGGCGGCGCCTCTTCGACACCGAGGGCCGCGGCGAGCTTGCCAAAGCAGTCGCACGCTTCCCTGTGCCGCGATTGGTCACAGTAGAGCAGACCCAGCCGGGCGAAGGGCGCCCCACGCTTCGGGGCCGCCTTGGTCGCGGTGACGTACGCTTCTTCCGCATCGGCCAGCGCGCCGGCCCTTTCCGCGAGCGCTCCCAGCAGCATGGCGGCGTCCCAGTGGTTCGGTTGAGCGGCCAGCAACTGCTTCAGGACGGTGGCGGCTTCGGCATAGTCGTTCTGGGAGGCGTGGCAGCGCGCGAGGGCGAGCGCCACCTCCGCGTTCTCCGGTTGGGCGGCTGTGGCGGCTTCGTAGTCAGCGCGCGCCAGCACGGCGCTTCCGAGGCGGAGGTGGCAATGGGCTCGCTGGAGGTGCGCCTGCCACTGTGACGGCGCCCGCTGCAGGCAGACGCCGAACGCCTCGACCGCCGGCGGAAGCTGCCCCAGGTTCGCGTGCGCGCAGCCCAGGTAGTAGAAGTCATCCGCCATGGCGTCGGCGCTGGAGATGAGGGCGTTGAGCAACTGAGCGGCTTGCTCGAACTGGTCGGTTAGAGCGGCGCAGCGCGCCAGGAGGAAGGTCGCTTCTCGCGTCCGCTTCGGCAGCGCGGCGAGTTCGCGGAGGGCGTCGTCGAACCGCCCAAGGTGGTACAGCGCCCGGCCAAGTCCGAGCCTGGCTCTGGCGTGCTGGGGGGCGATCTCGAGGGCCTTCCGGTAGCGCTTCGCGGCCTGCTGCCAGTCCGCCGCCTGGCCCAACAGATCGCCCCATACCTGATAGGCATCGGCATAGCGGTCGTCGAGGGCGAGGGCCTGCCGGACTGCTTGCAGCGCCTCGGGCACCTCGTTCGCTTTGCCCAACTCGACAGAGAGGTAGAGGAGCGGTTCCTTGCTTTTCGGGGCCAGGTGAACCGCTTGGCGAAACGACTCGATGGCATGGGTGCTGTTGCCCGCGAAGGAGCAAGCGCGTCCCCGGTGGAAGTGGCAGATCGCGTCGTTCGGGCGAAGGGACGCCGCACGGCCGGCAGCAGCAACCGCCTCCGCCGCCAACGGGGACATCTGCGTGCCGGAGTCGGGTTCGTCGCGCTCCGTCACCGCCTCGCACTCTCTGACGAGGCCGGCCGCGAGCATGAGGTGTGCCTCATACCTGTCGGGGAGGATGGCGGTGGCCTCGCGGAGAAGCTGTAATGCCTGTGCGCGCTGGCCCTTCTTCCGTTGGAGAGCGCCCTGGCAGACCTTCACGTAGTACGCAGCTTCCGGACGTCGTGGGTTGAGTCGTTGCGCCGCTTCGAAGCGGGGGAGCGCTTGGACGTACTCCTGGTGCCTCAAGAATGCCAGGCCCAGAAAGAAGTGCGCCCATTCACACTGCTCGTCCGTCTCCACCACGGTTCGGTTGAGCGCTGCGGCCTCGGCGCACTGGTCGGCCGTCGCGTCCGCGTCCACTCGGCAGAGATTCTGGAGCTTGGCGCAGCTCTGAGCGGCGGCCTGCGGCTGCCCGGCCCGTTGGAGAGCGCGCCCCTGCGCCACGTAAGCGCGGACGAGACACTGCCGATGCTCCAGCGTCGCTCCCTCAGCGGCCGACAGCTCCCGGACCAGCCGCCCGTATCCCTTCAGCGCCTTCGCCTGCTTGCCTTGCTCGGCGAGTTGCCGGCATTCCTCAAGAACTCGCTGGTACTCCGCCGGCGAGGCCAGACGCGGCTGTTGCCCGAACAGTCTGCGAAGTGCGGTCCCCAGTCCCATCATGACACCTCCGCCAGAACCACCGTGGCGTTGTCAACGCCGCCGCGCGCATTTGCCAGCGCGAGAAGGTGAACGCATCGGTCTGCCAAGGGAGTTGGCGCCCGGGCCGCCATCCCCAGCTCGTCTGGCGGCACTGCGTTGGCGAGCCCGTCGGTGCAGAGCATCAATAGGTCGCCCGGCTGCAAGTCCTGGCAGAAGCTGTCCACGGCGGCCCATGGGGTTGCGCCGAGCGCCGCCAGCAACTTCTGCTCGGCGCTGGCTCCTGAGTCGTCAGGGTCTGCCCAGCCCTGAAACCGCCGGAACGCGGCTAACGTGTGGTCCTGCGTCAACTGGCGGACCGCGCCCCCGCGGACCAGGTAGGCGCGGCTATCGCCCACGTGGACGAAGTGGGCAGCACTGTCCACTACCAGGCAAGCCGTGAGGGTGGTGCACATCCCCTGGCGGTCCGGAGACGCCGCGGCATCTTGCCGGATGGCTGCATTGGCGACTCGCGCCGCTTCCGTCAGCAGGTCTGGAAGAGAGCACGACGCCACGGACTGCCCGTGAGTGCGCACATGCTCCTCAACCGTGCCAATGGCCAGGCGACTGGCGGTCTCGCCGGCCGCACGGCCGCCCAGTCCGTCGGCAACCGCCAGCAGGCCGAGCTCCGGCGCCACACAGAACGAGTCCTCGTTCGTTTCGCGCAGGCGTCCCTGGTCGGTCCGTCCGTAGGCGAGCAGAGCCATGCCAGTCACAGCCTCCTCCTCCACGCCGTCAGCAACGGCTTGGTGCGCTGCTCCACGTCCGGCGGAAGTCCCTTTCGCCTCGCTTCCTCCAACGTGTCGATGGCCTGACGCGCCTTGCCGACCCGGTCGTAGGCCAAGGCCAGGTCGACCAGCAGTTCGCCACAGTCCCGGCACTGGACTCGCCCCTCCTCCAGGGCAGCGACTGCCTCGGGGATGCGTAACTGCCCATTGAGGAACCAGGCCAGGTTGCGATGACCATTCGGGCTGCGGGGAAACCTGTTCACGATCTCCCGAAGGCATCGCTCCCTCGCGGCCGAGTCAGGTTCCTTCCAGGCGGCAGCGATGGCCGAGTCCACCGACAACC
>Ga0100398_1001010_pt1 | contig 24443 bp, 22 predicted proteins | sample CryGeymeta201522_FD_81568 | JGI IMG/M metagenome (GOLD analysis project Ga0100398, IMG submission 81568) | Groundwater microbial communities from Crystal Geyser aquifers in Utah, USA - Crystal Geyser metaG 2015-22 | ecosystem: Environmental > Aquatic > Deep subsurface > Groundwater | place: USA...
CCGGAAGTTACAACAAACAGTTTACAACAAGTGGTAAGCAGCTTGCAAGCGGAATGTATTTCTACACCTTAACGGCAGGTAAGTTTACGGATACAAAGAAGTTTATTTTGATGAAATAGTATCTTTTTGGGGAACACTCAAATGTAAATTCTTGAAAACCGATTCTTTTGAGTCGGCTTTTTTTCTTAATTTTGTACCGCTTTGAATTCCCATAAAATTATTAACAATGAAAGAGATTGATCTTGGAACTAACTTGTAAAATATTAAAAGAATCGAAAACTGTTGCCGTTGTAGGTATCTCAAATAAAATGGAAAGAGACAGCGGCAGAATTGCGGAACTGCTTAAAAGAAGAGGATACGACGTTGTCGGCGTTCATCCGACTTTAAAGGAAGTTTTCGGCATCCCTGTTTATGCTTCGTTAAAAGATATTCCGCATAAAATAGATTTAGTTGATGTCTTTTTAAGTTCGGATAAAGTTCCGATGATCATGGATGATGTTTTGGCGATCAAACCGAAATATTTGTGGTTCCAATTTGGAGTAATAAATGATGAAGCTGCATCATTAGCCGAGCAGAACGGCATTCCTACTGTGCAAAACCGATGTGTTGCGATAGAACTGAACGTATGCTAATTAGAAATTACGAATTAGGAATTAGGAATGGGGGAAAGAATTGAAATTCTTCTTTTTGATTTTTGTAATCATCACTTCTGAAATGTTTTGTCAGATTGTAATCCCTAAACAGAATTTGTCTTTCAAACCGTTTCGAGTTGATTCAATAGCTATAAAGGGAAATGATATTACCGAACCGGAAATCATTCTAACCGAATTGACTTTTTCAAAAGGCGAAGTTGTCGATTCAGTAAAACTTAGATACAATCGTGAACGTATCTACAGTTTGGGAATATTCACGAACGTTAAACTTTATCCCGAATCGAATGAGGATAAAACAACACTTATTATTGAAGTAAACGAGAGCTGGTATATCTGGCCAATCCCTTTTTTAGCATTGCGTGATAGAGACTGGAAAAAAGCTACGTACGGTTTGGATGTTTTAATAATGAATTTTCGCGGTCGTAATGAAAAACTTAGAACCTCTTTCAGTCTTGGTTATGATCCATCATTTACACTGCAATATTCAAAACCATACTGGTTCCGGAAGGAAGCAATTTATTTTGACGCATCATTTGTTTATGTAAATCAAAATAATAAAAGCAGATTAGCCGAATATTTGTACGGAGAAAAATTTAAACAAAAATTTATCGGCGGCAATCTTACTCTTGGTAAACGTTTTAATCTTTTTAATAAAGCGGATGTTTATGGCGGTTTCTCCTATGTTGCAACTCCCAAATTTATTTCGGGTGTAAACGCGTCTAACTCGCGAATTGATAGACTTCCGTTCCTCGGATTTCGTTACTATTATGATTCGCGCGATCTTGCACAATTCCCTAAAGACGGAACTTATTTTAACGCGGATATTTTGAAAAAGGGTTTTGGTGAAGGTGGAATAGATTATAATATTTTCTCTGTTGATTTTCGTGAGTACAGAACAGTTTATAAAAGTCTCTCCTCAAAGTGGAGATTTACAACCCGTCAATCTTTCGGTAAGCTTATCCCTTTTTATGATAATAGTTTTCTCGGTTATAGTGAAAGAGTCCGCGGGCACTTTACAGACATCTCGGAAGGTCATAATATGTATCTCACCCAACTTGAGTTTAAATATCCGCTGTTAACGGAAATTAATATCCATTTGAATCTCCCGTTGATTCCCGAAGCGCTTTTAAGTTATCGTGTAGAAATCTATGCGCAAGCTTTTGTTGAAGGAGGAGTAACGCAGTTTAGAGGAAAATCTATTAATTTGTCTCACGGCTTTTCCGGATATGGATTTGGATTAACAACGTTAGTGCTTCCATACAACATCGCGCGTTTAGAATTTGCACTTAATGAATTAGGAAAATCAGAAGTAATATTTGACCTTGGCATATCTTTCTAACATAGAATTATATTACTCTCATCCCGACTCCTTTTCCGGTACTTCGGTAAAGGTAACAGGCGAAGAATTTTCGCATCTAACGAGAGTTATGCGTCATAAAATTGACGACGATATTTACGTTACCGACGGTTGCGGAAAAATATTTACTTGTAGAATTACTGAAATTGATAAAACTTTTTTGTCGGCGGAAATTCTGTCAGTTGAAACATATGAGAATAAATTTCAGAATATTTTTTTCTGTATTCCGAAATTGAAGAGTCCGGAGCGATTTGAATTTGCGCTCGAAAAATGTGTGGAGTTGGGAATAACGAACTTCATAATTTATGAGTCGATGCGAACGGTTGCGAAATCTATTAAAGTTGAACGGTGGGAAAAGATTCTTCTCTCCGCGATGAAACAATCGCTGCGAAGTTATTTGCCGAAGATCCATTCTTTAACAAATTTTAAAAACATTTTGGAATTAGATGGGACTAAAATTCTCTTTGAACAAAACGCGGAAAAGAAATTGAGTGAGTTGAAATTGGCAAATGATAAAAATTACTATTTTATTTTTGGACCGGAAGGCGGTCTTGACAAACAGGAAATTGAATTAGCCGGAACGGCAAACCTTTATCAACTTACGGAAAACCGGTTGAGATCGGAGACCGCGGTAGTTTTTGCTGCTGCGAAAATTACTGCAACTTTTTTATGAGCGATGAAATAACAGATGAAGAAATTGATCTGTCAATCCCTTTGTGGAAAGCGAACATTTATAGTTTCCCAATTTTTATTCTCTCATTAATTGTTACCGTTTTTCCATACTCGTTTCTCTGGGGAACGGAGAAAATCTATTCCCAGTTTAGCAGCACTTCCAATTTTCTTCTTCTAATTTTAATTTTTTTCGTCGGCATAATTTTACATGAAATTATTCATGCAATCTCCTGGGTTACATTTGCGAAAATCCCATTCAGTAAAATCAAATTCGGATTCAACTTAAAATCACTTTCGCCTTATGCTCATTGCGGAGAAGCGGTAACAGCGAAGGTTTACAGAATAGCTTTGCTTACACCGGCAATTATTTTAGGATTAATTCCTATCCTAATTTCATTTGTTTCCGGAAGTGTTTGGTTTTTTGTAACGGGATTGCTTTTCACAGTAACCGCCTGCGGAGATTTATTAATTTTCTGGTTGATAAGAAAAGTGAAGAATGAACAATTAGTCGCTGATCATCCGGAGAGAGCGGGGTGTAAAGTGGTTGAAAAATTCCGATATTAAAACGTTCGAGGTCTGAGTATTTATTATTGGCTCGAGACTTCGAAGGTTTTGTTTTCGTAAATATTATTTCATGAAGCTAGATTTCTTCGTTTTGAAAATAATTCCCACCATCATTTAATAAGTATAAAATCTAAATTGTTCTTTTTGAATTTTAGTAACAATTTTTCCATGTTGAATGTCAATAAACATATTTGAACTATCATCATCACCGATATCAATGAATAAGGTATCAATATATTTTTTGGTTGAATCAACCGGGTTAGGTAAAGCATAAATTTGAGATTGAACTCGATTTTCAATTCTTTTCAAAATCAGCTTATTCTTTCCTTTTGGTAAATAAGTGGACGAATGCCCGGCGGTTGGGAAGAAGTCATCATAAGATTTAGCAAACGTTAAAAAAAGATGAAGATCATCATTTAACATTATAAACACTCTCTGGTTTTGAAATCCATCCCCATAAACAATTTGAAAGTAAGCTAATTTGTTCTCGCTGCGATTATAAAATGTTGAACATGAACTAAGAACCAGTAGTAAAAATATTGAGATAAATATTTTTTTAGTCATTTTCCAGCCTCATAATTTTATTGGTTTTCTTGTTAATCATTTCAAACATAAGGACTAAAACCTTCGAGGTTATAGGATTTAATTTTGCACTGAAACCTCGAAGGTTATTAAGAATAACAACTCATCTCAATAAACTTTTTTATCAGTCTCTCAAAATTACCTTTTACACGGTTGGCGGTTTCGGTTACTTCTTCATGCGAGAGTTTTTGGTCTGAAATTCCCGCGGCAAAATTTGTTATGCAAGAAATTCCCGCGCACTTCATTCCCTTTGCAACAGCGTAAACTGCTTCATGCACGGTTGACATTCCAACTGCATCGGTACCGAACTTATGCATCATCTCAATTTCGGCGGGTGTTTCGTATGATGGACCTTTGGAATACCAATACGAACCTTCCTTTAAAGGAATTTTTTCTTCAAGCGCAGCGTTTGTGATCGTTACATTTAGTTGTTGAGATGGACAATCGAGGAAAGCATTTTTTGCATCGAAGTTGGAAATACCCATCACTTCAGATAATTCTCTTTTCAGAAAGATTGAGTTGAACGAAGTGAGTAGCATTAAATCGCCGGGAGAAAAATTGCGGTTAATTCCTCCGGCTGCATTGGTAAACAAAATATTTTTGCAGCCAAGTTCGGCGCAAAGATGAACGGGGAGGAGGCACTGATAAAGATCGTACCCTTCGTAAAAATGAATTCTTCCCTGGAATAAAATTAATTTCTTTCCGCCGTATTCCGCAAAATGAATTTTCCCTTGGTGTCCGGCGACAGTGGAAGCGGGATAATTTGGTAATTCAGAAGTTGGGACTGAAACCTTTAGGTCAAGTGAAGAAGCAAAATCACCCAGACCGCTGCCGAGAATGATAGCAATTTCCGGTTGGAAGGGAGCGATCTTTTTTAATGCGGTTGATGTTTCAGAAAAAATTGAGTTGAGGTTGATCATTTAAATTCCTATTTCAAAAATTTGGTAAACCAGTTCGGAACAATTTAGTACAGCGAACGAAGGTAGCATATTACCCTCGGTAAAATTCTCGTTTTTTTTATCAAGAAATATCTCTAGGATTTCTACTTTATTTTTTTTTAATACAATATAAAAAACATTGAATCCCGCCGGGATTCTTTTTTGAGTTTTGTTCTTTTGTTACAAATATTAAATCCCTATTTATCTGCCACTAGGCAGACGGGATTTCTGCAACCCGCCTGACGGGTTGAATATTTGTAACAAATAAACCCACCAACAACTAACATTCCCATCGGGAATGAATATTTCTTATCTCAAAAAAATTCTTTCTGTGCTCAAAAAGACTTTGGTTTGCGGCATCAACGCGCTATGACTGAATGGTTGAATGAAACGTATGAGAATCTTTATTGATCCGCTAATAGATCATTCATCCATTCACTTCATTCAGTCATTCATACTTTTTTATTTCAATAATATTCCGGCTAACGTTGCCGTCATTAATGTTGCTATCGTTCCACCAAGTACAGCTCGTAGACCAAGAGCCGCAATATCTTTTTTTCGTTCGGGAGCCATGGGGCTAATCCCGCCAATCTGAATTGCAATTGAAGAAAAATTCGCGAATCCGCACAGCGCATAAGTTGCCATTAAAATACCCTTCTCAGTCATCGCATGATTTCTAATTAGAGTAGTTAAATCCAGGTATGCTACAAATTCATTTAAAACTACTTTTGTTCCGATCAAACTACCGAAGTTTAGCGCATCATGCCATGGAACGCCGATTCCATAAGCTAAATATTGGAGCACCATTCCAAATATTAATTGCAGCGAAAGCGGTTTCCCGAAACTTGCTTGCAGCATCTGATTAATACCGATCATGTCACCAAATCCGGTCAGCAGGTAATTAAACATCGCGATTAGTGCGATAAAAGCGAGAAGCATTCCGGCGACATTCAGTGCAAGCTGCAATCCGTCCGAAGCGCCTGTTGCAGCAGCCTCAATTACATTTGATGCATTCTTCTCAACATTTATTTTAACGCTTCCTTTAGTAACAGGTTCTCCAATTTCGGGGAAAAGAATTTTTGCAACAACAAGTGAAGCAGGAGCAGCCATTACACTTGCCGCTAAAAGTTGAACAGCAAAACGAAGCTGTGCCTGGTAAAGCGGGATGTTGTTAGCATCAGCAAATGATTGTCCCAGCATTTGAATATATCCAGCCATAACTCCACCCGCAATGGTTGCCATTCCTCCGACCATAATTGTGAGCAGTTCGGAATTTGTCATTTTAGCAATGTAGGGACGAATTAACAGCGGCGCCTCTGTCTGTCCGACAAAAATATTGGCAACATTGGAAAGCGATTCCGCTCCGCTGGTACCTAAAAGTTTTGCCATAAACCAAGCCATTCCCTTAACGATCAATTGTAAAATACCCAGGAAGTATAATACCGATGTTAGAGAAGAAACAAATATTATTGTTGGTAAAACTTGAAATGCAAAAAAGAACCCGATTGAATCCGGTCCATTGTTTTCAGCTAATTTACCAAAGACAAACCTGGCGCCTTCCATTGTAAAGCCAAGAAGGCTGACTACAATTGCGCCGAAGAATGTTACTATGTCTTTCACCCAACCAAGCGGGAAGAACCAGCCGCGAAGCATTTCCGAATGAAGAATAAAAATTGCAAAAATAATTTGAATGGCTAACCCGTTCCTTACTAACCGCCAATTAATTTTCTTTTTATTATTAGAAAAAAGAAATGCGATGCCAAGTAATAAAATTAGACCGATTGATCCCCTCAGTAATGAAACCGCAAAATCCATAATCAGCCTTTAATTTTCTTCCGGAAGATAATGACATTTTCTACATCGCGCTTCGTAAATATCTGAAGCGCCAACAACTACCCGTTCCGCAGAAATAATTTTACGCTGAGTTTTGTCCGCCGGGTTTCCGCAGACGACACAAATTGCTAGAGTTTTGGTAATGTATTCTGCGATGGCAAGAAGTTGCGGCATTGGCTCAAATGGAATTCCGCGATAATCTTGATCTAAGCCTGCAACAAGCACACGCTTGCCATCATTTGCAAGTTGATTACAGACCTCGACAATTTCTTTTGAAAAAAACTGAGCCTCATCAATGCCGATAACTTGCGCATCTTTGGAGAGTTCTAAAATTTCTTGAGGAGTTTCAACGATTATTGAAGGGAGAGATTGTTCGCTGTGAGAAACAATTTCATCAACAGAGTAACGCGTATCTATTTTCGGTTTGAAGACAAGAACGATTTGTTTTGCGATTTTTGCCCGTCGTAGTCTTCTAATAAGTTCTTCGGTTTTCCCGCTGAACATACAGCCTGCAATCACTTCGATCCAGCCGGTTTCTTTTGGAAGGGAATGAGGATTTAATTCTTGCATATTATCCGGATATTTTTGTTTTTAAGTCGGAATCTTCAAAAGCAAAAGGGAGAAGTTCTTTTGTTCGAAGCACTTTGATCTCTTTATTTTGATTCGTTAACACGATGTCAATATCGTTGCAGAGATCAGAAATGATTTGCCGGCACGCGCCGCACGGTGAGCAGAAGTCAACGGTGTCCGCAGCTATTGCAATTGCTCTAAACTTTCTCTCTCCTTCGGAAACTGCTTTAAAGATTGCAGTGCGTTCGGCACAAATTGTGAGACTGTATGAACTGCTTTCTATGTTACATCCGGTATAAATATTTCCGTCTTCCGTTAACAATGCAGCGCCAACATGGAAGTTAGAATAAGTTGCCAGCGATTTTTTTTTTGCTTCGATTGCTTTTTCAGCTAAAAAAGTATAGTCCATTATCACTCAATTTTGTTGTTCAAAAATAAGAAATTAATTATTAACTCCTCTAACATAGATAAATTGAAAATTTAAAAAACAAGCAACAAAAAAGTTTAGATGAATGATTGAATTTTTGCATGCTTGAATAGGGTCATTCATCCCTTCCATTAACTTTAGGGCACCTCTAAAATCTTGCCAAGAAGCCTTCAAGGTTTTTATTTTAGCTAAGTTCGATAAAATTTTAACATAACAAAATATGGTAAAGATAAACCTTGAAGGTTTTTAGAGATGCCCTTTATTTATTCAACAAATATTCCTGTCCATCTGCGTACAATATTTTTGCTGACGATCTAATTCACTTCCATCTTACTTTAAAGAATTTTGCGCTTAAAAAATGAAAGACAAGGAAACATTCATAGAGAATTTGGAAAAAGAAAATTTCTCCAAAAGAAAATTTGTAATTGAATTTCTTTTGAAATGAATAAACGACAAAGTAATCGCAGAACATCTTGGAAAGAAAAATAAAACCAGCTTCCGGGAAAAAGGGAATAAGAAGAACTGAATCTACCGCAAGAATATTAAGCAAATGCCAAAAACCTAAAACCAATTTATGCCGCAACAAATAATGGAATGAAGTTGCCGTGTGTCGTCGTTTTTGCACGAAATAATCGCTAAAACTGTTTTGAACATTTGAAAAAACGAGACTCTCTTTCTCTTCAACGAAACCAATTTTACACTTGTTCTTAACTGCCTCGCGTATTAAGAGATCATCATCTCCGCCAAGTGATTGCAAAGTTTTGCTATATCCGCCTAACTTGACAAAAGATTCTTTTTTAATTCCTAAACTGCGTGATGCGCCTGAATACGGCACTCCGACTCTTGTTGCTGCTAATGTTAAAACGGTTGTTCTAAGATTTTCAAAACAAAAAAAATGATTTGCAAAAGTCTTTTGAAAAGTGAAGGGGGCAAATCCGAGAAGAAGGTCAAAGTTCTGATCGAATTTGTTTGAGAAAGCTTTTATCCAATTACATTGCAGTGTACAGTCGGCGTCTGTAAAAAGGAGAAAATGGAATTGGGCTAGTGCAATTCCTAAGTCTAATGCTCCTTTTTTTGCTGGAAACCGTTTGTGTTCTGCTTTGATCAATTTAAAATTAGAGAAACGGTCAGCATATTTTTGTGCGGTTACAAAAGTGCCGTCTTCGGAATTATCGTCAACAAAAATAATTTCAAATTTATCTTTAGGGTAGGTTTGTCTTTCAAGCGATAAAAAAAGATTTTCAAGATTCTCTTCCTCATTTTTTGCGGCAATGATTACGGAAAAAGAAATGTCGGAGTGAGTGAACTCCATATTTCTCCTGGTTGATTCACCGCAGAGTATAATATAGACACCGCTTGAGCAAAACATAAAAAAAAGTAGGAATAAGAGTACTGCTATAATCAAAATCGTCCTTATAGAAATATTTAATTTTTCATTTGTAAAATATTGAATCCAATTAGAAAATACCCTAAGTTTGATATGTAAATTTATTTTAATAATTAATTACAAGGGAGATTATGTTAACCATATATCAAAAACTTCAAAAAAACATTCCAACTTGGCGTTCGGAATTAAGTGAACTAGCCAAAGCAAACGGGGAGAAAAAAGTCTCAGATGTAACCGTGGCGCAGTTGCTTGGGGGCATGCGCGGAGTTAAAGGAGTTATGTGCGATACTTCGTCAGTACCGCAAGATAAGGGACTAATTATTAGGGGAATGCCATTAGCAGATTTAGTCGAAAAATCCCCTGAAGAAACTTTCTTTCTTCTTCTAACAGGAGAGCTTCCTGACGCAGAGGAATTGAAAGATTTTTCTTCTCTGTTAAAAACACGGAAAACGATTCCGGCTTACATTTGGGATGTACTCAATGCACTTCCAAAAGATTCTCATCCAATGGTTATGTTGGACACTGCTATCCTCGCCTTGCAACGCGAATCAGTTTTTGCGAAGATGTATGAGCAAGGCATCAAGAAAGATGAATATTGGAAATACACACTTGAGGACGCATTAGATATCGTTGCTAAATTGCCCGGGCTCGCAGCCGCAATCTATCGTTTAAGATTTGAGAAAGGTCCGCGACTTGAGCCAAACCCCGATCAAGATTTAGCCGGTGATTTTGTGCACCTCATGGGCATGGATTCTGCCCCTACTGATTTTTATGAATTAGTTAAATTATATATGACCAGCCATTCAGATCATGAAGGCGGAAACGTTTCTGCATTTACTACCTTGACTGTTAATTCTGCATTATCCGATTTGTATTATTCAATGTCAGCAGGTTTTAATGGTCTAGCCGGTCCGTTACACGGGTTAGCAAATCAAGAAGTGGTAAAATGGATACTGGAAACGATGAAGCTCTTTGGAGGCAATCCTACACGTGAACAAATTGCTCAGTATGCACATGAAACCTTAGCATCCGGAAAAGTTATACCCGGTTACGGGCATGCAGTTCTTCGCGTAGTTGACCCCCGATTTATTGCTTTCATGAATTTCGGGAAAAAATATTGCGCAAATGAACCGCTCTTCCAGACCGTAGAGCATGTATTTGAAACTGTTCCTGGAATTTTACAGACTATAGCAAAGATAAAAGACCCCTGGCCGAATATTGATGCTATTTCCGGGTCTATAATTTATCATTATGGAATAAAGGAATTTTCATTCTATACCGTGCTCTTTGCGATGGCAAGAGGAATTGGTGTCGCTGCTCAAGCAGTTGTTAATCGTGCGATGCAGTACCCAATTGTTCGTCCTAAATCGGTAACAACCGGTTGGTTGAAGGACTATCTGTCCAAAAACTAATTTATTTCAAAAAAAATCCCGGCAAAGTCCCGGGATTTTTTTTATTTTTTTTGAATTCACTTATTAACCCCCTATATTGTAACACAAAAAGTAGATATGTCATCAAAGAAAAAAGTTAAGTATATTTTTGTTACCGGCGGAGTAGTTTCTTCGCTTGGAAAAGGAATCACCGCTTCATCCTTAGGGCTTTTGTTAAAACTACGCGGCTTTAAAGTTACCATCCAAAAATTTGATCCTTATATAAATGTTGACCCCGGAACGATGAATCCGTTTCAGCATGGTGAAGTCTATGTAACCGAGGATGGAGCCGAAACGGATTTAGATCTTGGACACTACGAGAGGTTCCTTGATGTAAATATGACGAAGGCGAACAACACTACTACAGGACAAGTGTATAATGAAGTAATTACGAAAGAGCGCCGCGGAGAATTTCTTGGGGCGACGGTACAGGTCATTCCTCATATCACAGATGAAATTAAAGCGAGGATGAAAAAACTTAGTGAACTCGATGAATATGATTTTATCATTACCGAGATTGGCGGTACGGTCGGCGATATAGAAAGCTTGCCTTTTTTGGAATCAATGCGTCAACTTATGCTTCAACTTGGCCGGAAGAATACTATTTCTCTTCACGTTACACTTGTTCCCTACATCGCCTCTGCAGGTGAAGTTAAGACAAAACCGACGCAGCACAGCGTTAAAAATTTATTATCGTTGGGCATTCAGCCTGATATTTTAATTTGTCGGTCAGAGAGAAAACTCACAAAAGATATTCGGGATAAGATCGCTCTTTTTTGTAATGTCGAGTCCCGCTCTGTTATTTCAGCGTATGACTGCTCCTCAATTTATGAAGTTCCGTTAGTTTTTTACAAAGAAAAAGTTGATCAGATTGTATTAAAACATTTAAATATTCCAGAAAGAAAAATCAAACTTGACGAGTGGGAAAACTTTTTCAACAGGGTAAAAAATCCTTCGAACAGCGTTAATATTGCCATCTGCGGAAAGTATATCGAGATGCAGGATGCTTATAAAAGTATTATCGAAAGTTTTATCCATGCCGGTGCCGAAAATGATGCACGAGTTAAATTACACTGGATAAGCGCAGAAGATTTGGAAACCGAAAAGCCGGAAACCCTGCTAAAAGGAATGTACGGGATTTTAATTCCCGGCGGATTTGGTGAACGAGGTGTTGAAGGGAAAATTAATGCGATAACTTTTGCGCGTGAGAATCATATCCCTTTTTTCGGAATTTGCCTTGGTATGCAATGCGCAGTTATTGAATACGCCCGGAACGTCTGTGGTATTACAAAAGCGCAAAGTTCTGAGTTCCACAAAACAAGATTTAACGTTATTGATATTATGCCGGATCAAAAAAATATTAAGAATATTGGCGGCACCATGCGTTTAGGCGCTTATCCATGTATCATTGAAAAAAATACAAAAGCATACGAGGCGTATAAATCAGAGTATATTACTGAGCGCCACCGCCATCGTTACGAAGTCAATAATAAATTTAGAGCTGCTTTGCAAAGTGAAGGATTAATCTTCAGCGGATTATCGCCGAATAGAGAACTTGTTGAAATGATTGAACTTCCGGGACATCCATGGTTTGTAGGATGCCAATTTCATCCTGAATTAAAATCACGGGCGACAAAAGCCCACCCGCTTTTCCGGGATTTTGTTAAAGCTGCCCTTTTATTTAAAGAAGAAAAGGCGAAAAACTAATTGTTATTTATTCTGGTTGATTCTAAAAGATTCCTTTTTCTCTTGGTGGTAATATTTTTTTTCTCATTGGAATCTTATGCAGGAGATTTAAGTCCCCGTTCAAGATTAAATGAAGGGATTCAATTCATCTATAATTTTGAATTTGATAAAGCTGAATTGACATTTTCCTCTCTCTTAAAGAAAAATCCGAACGATCTTTTTGCTAATCATTTCTCGGCTACACTCTCTTTATGGAAATATTTCGGATCAAATAAAAAAAAATATCTCGAAGAATTTCTTCATCAGTCGGATGGCACCATCGCCAAAGCCGAACAGAATCTTTCTGGTAATCCTAAAAATAAGGAGACACTCTATATTCTTGGCGCCGCTTATGGTTATCGCGCAATTGCTTTTGGTAAAGCTGAAAAATATTTAGAAATGATTTGGGCGAGCAAAAAATCTAACAGCTATCTCGAAGATGTGCTGGAAATTGATCAGAATTATTATGATGCCTATCTCGGTATCGGACTGATCAAATTTGCTTTAAGTCAAGTACCAAGCGGATTCAAGTGGGCATTAGCAATGATAGGGTTCGATGGTGATTCGGAGAAAGGGCTATCATATTTAAAAATTGCTGCTGAAAAAGGAAACTATTCGAAAGTTGAAGCAGAATATTATTTGTCCCAACTTTACGCAGAATTTTATTTCGATTATGACAAGTCGAAAAGGTATTTAGCTAAATTAAACCAAGGTTTTCCGGATAACCTCTTATTCAACTATTCGTTCGCCGTTCTTGAAGTTAAAAGAAGAAATTTATCTTCCGCTCGGAATATTCTGCTTTCACTTTTAAAGGAAAAGACGAGTGAATTTGAACAACTTATGGCACTGTCTAAATTTCTTTTGGCTGACGTATATTTTTACGAAAATAATTTTGAGAAAGCTAAAGATTATTACACCAGATTTTTGAGTGAAACGAAAGAAAAAAATTATTCAGGCATAGCAAATTACCGCCTGGCAATTTGTCATGAATTTTTGAATGATAGAGCAGCTAAATATTATAAAACGGCGCAGCACGGGAATGAGATGTTGGATGACGATTATTATGCCAAAAAAAAGAGTGAAATCTATCTGCAGCGGAATATTTCTGGAGTTGAAAAATCACTCATCTTTTCAACAAACCTCCTTAAACAAGAGAAATATGATGCCGCAATTGATTCACTTACAATTTTACTTAATGATAATCACTCTCAAAATTATCATAGTCAAATTTTTCTTCTGTTATCTGAAGCATATTACTACCAAAATAAGTTCGATTCTTCACTTGTTTTTGCACAAGATGCAATTGGAGAAAAAAGCAGTAGTGAATCGTGGGTGGTTCCCTTTGCATACTATTTTGCATCTGTGTCAAGTTTAAAAACCAACGATAGAGAAAAAGCTGCCCACTATTTTGATAAAGCAGACAACTTTTCCAATTTCTTCTATGAGAACAAATTGAAGAGTATGTTAAAAAATCTTGCTCGAAGTATAAATAATTGATAATATTCTTCAAATTTCTCTTTCTTTCGTTGACAATATTTCATTAAATAGCTAATTTTAGCTGCCAGTTTTAGAGAAAAATGAATATCGCAGTTTTTGTTTCCGGTAGAGGTTCAAATTTACATGCAATCCTCAATTCAGCGGAATTAGAAGCATTATGTAGAATTTCGGTTGTTTGCAGCGACAAATTAGATTGCCATGCATTTCAAATTGCTCATCAATACAACATTCCTTTTTTTTCTGTGAGTGAATCGAAAAAAAACGGTTTTGTAACATTTCAAATGTTACCTTCGATTTTTGCTGAAAAACAGATTGAATTAATTGTGTTAGCAGGTTTTTTGAAATTGATACCGAAAGATTTTATAGGTACTTTCCCGTTTAAAATTATTAATATTCATCCGGCGCTTCTCCCGAGTTTTGGGGGAAAGGGAATGTACGGCAATCGTGTACATGAAGCGGTTTTTAAATCTTCCGCAAAAGTCTCCGGCGCTACCGTCCATTTTGTAAATGAAAACTATGATGAAGGATTGATCATTGACCAGGCGGCTGTTTCAATTGCAGATGCAAATTCTGCGGAAGAAATTGCACAACGTGTTTTGATACTTGAACATGCTCTTCTTCCTTCGGTAATTGCTAAAATTGCTCAAAGAAAAATTGAAATAAAAAATAACAGAGTTTACTTAATTTAATTAAATGATATGAACTTGAAAAGATTTGCTCTTATTACTGTTTCTGATAAAACCAATATTCTTAATTTCGCAAAAAAAATATTGCAACAGAATTATGAAATTCTTGCCACCGGAGGTACTGCAAAACTTTTGAAACAAAATGATATTCCGTGCACAGAGATTAGTGACTACACAGGCTTTCCAGAAATATTTGAAGGAAGAGTTAAAACACTTCACCCAAAAATATTTGGCGGAATTTTGCAAAGAAGAGATTTGTCGGAGGATCAAAAAGAAGCCGAGGTTAATGGAATTCTTCCTATTGATATCGTTTGTGCAAACCTCTATCCATTCGAAAAAGTTGCTGAAAATCCAGCGGCGACAGAAGCAGAACTAATTGAAAATATAGATATCGGAGGTCCAAGTCTTCTCCGTGCAGCGGCAAAAAATCATAAATTTGTTTCGGTGTTAACAAGTCCTGCTCAATATGATACTTTCGTGAATGAATTGGAAAACGGTTCTATTTCCGGCGAAACAAGAAAACGGTTAGCAGTAGCGGCATATTCTCATACTTCGCAGTATGATACTTTCATTTCCAACACGCTGGAGAGCCGGTTTAAATTTGATTCCACTGCATTGCGGTTACACTTACCAAAAACGAGAACGCTTCGCTACGGTGAAAACCCACATCAACAAGCGACGCTTTACGGAAGTTTCTTCGATTATTTTGAAATCTTACACGGGAAAGAACTTTCGTACAATAATATTTTGGACATCACTGCCGCAGTTGAATTACTTGAAGAACTCGAGCCTAATTCATGCGTTATTGTAAAACACAATAACCCTGCTGGCGCAGCCTCATCTTCTACACTATTAGAAGCGTACAATAAAGCGTTGCAGTGCGATCCGGTAGCTGCCTTCGGCGGAATAGTAGCGCTGAATCAAATAGTTGATGCACCTCTTGCTTCCAAATTAAATGAGTTATTTTTGGAAGTAATAATTGCTCCGGGTTTTGCTGAAGATGCGCTGCCCATCTTATTTAAGAAAAAAGATCGAAGAATTTTAAAACAACTAAAAAATATTTCCGAAAGAGGAACGTTAATAAAAACTATTCCTGGCGGTATATTAGTGCAGGATAAAGATTTTCTTTCAAATGATTTTTCAAATTTAAAAACAGTTACAGAAAACATTCCGGACGAAAAACAATTAAAGGATTTAAAATTTGCCTGGACGGTTGCAAAAAACGCAAAATCGAACGCAATTATTTTCGCCAAAGATAAAATGACTCTGGGTATCGGTGCCGGACAGGTCTCAAGAATTGATGCCGTAAAAGTAGCTGTTATGAAGGCATCGGAGTTCAGTCTTTCTCTCGAAAACGCTGTTGTCGCTTCAGATGCATTTTTCCCTTTTGCAGATAATATTGAAGAAATTGTGAAGCATGGAATTACGGCGGTTATTGAGCCCGGCGGTTCTGTTCGTGATGATGAGGTTATTAACGCAGCAAATAAATATTCGCTGGCTATGGTTTTTACCGGTAAACGGCACTTTAAACATTAAGAGGATTTATGGGAATTTTAGATTTATTCGGCGCTGATATTGCAATGGATTTAGGAACTGCAAATACGCTTATTTACGTAAAAGGAAAAGGAATCGTTCTCAATGAACCTTCCATCGTTGCATTCGATCGGAACACAAAAAAAATTATTGCGCTTGGGAATAAAGCTAAGGAAATGCAAGGGAAAGAACACAAAGGCATACGCGTCACCCGACCAATGCGTGATGGAGTGATCGCTGATTTTGAAATTGCGGAAGGAATGATCCGCGCTTTTATTCGGCAGGTCAGTTCTGGTTTTATGAACGCCAGAAGGATTGTTGTTGCTGTACCGAGTGGAATTACAGAGGTGGAAAAACGCGCAGTTCGCGACAGCGCTGAACATGCCGGGGCAAAGGAAGTTCACCTAATTGCCGAGCCAATGTCAGCCGCAATCGGGATAGGAATTGACGTTGATGCACCTATGGGCTGCATGATCATTGACATTGGCGGAGGAACTACCGAAATCGCGGTAATCGCGCTATCTGGAATTGTGAACGAAGAATCAATCCGGATTGCCGGCGATGAAATGAATAACGCGATCATGCAATTTTTCAAAAAAAATCATAATATTCTTATCGGAGAAAAAACTGCTGAAGCTATCAAGTGTGAAGTCGGTTCTGCTATGCCTTTGAAAGAAGAATTAACTATTCAAGTTAAGGGAAGAGATTTGGTTGGAGGTATCCCAAAGACGACCGAAGTATCCTCGGTTGAAATTCGTGAAGCGCTTACTGAAGCGGTTGTTCAAATTGTTGACGCTACAAGACTTTCGCTTGAAAGGACCCCGCCCGAACTTTCTGCTGATATTTTAGATAGAGGCGTGATGTTAACAGGCGGCGGAGCTTTGTTAAAAGGGTTGGATGAACGGATCAGGATGGAAACCAATCTTCCTGTTCACGTTGCAGAGGATCCGCTTACGGCTGTGGCACGAGGAGCCGGGAAGGTATTAGAAAATTTAAATCATTATTCCAGAGTGCTCATTCGAAACAGAAGATATTAAGCGTGCGAATTTTCGGAAATATTTGGACTCAGTTTAAGGAATATCTTGTTTTAATTTTGCTGTTGCTTATCAGCGTTTTTTTTATTTCGCATAGTGATCACCGATCTGTTAAAAACTTAAAGACAACCACCTTTGGCGCCTTTGCGTTTGTTAGTTCGATTTTTTCGGATGCTTTTCATACCGCCGGGTTAAAGAATGAAAATGAAAAATTACGAAAGCAAAATGCAGAGTTGATGCTGGAGATAAATAAACTTCGTGAATTCGGTATTGAAAATGTCGAGCTAAAAAACTTACTCTCGGTAAAAGTTACAATTTCCTATCAGTTGATTCCCGCTAAAATTATTTCAAAATCTTTTTCTGCCGACCAAACTATCTTCACATTAAATAAAGGGAATGATGAAGGGATTAAAGCCGGAATGGCGGTTATAACAGGCGAAGGTTTAGTAGGAATTATTGAGCGAAGCTCCGATGATTTTTCTCTCATCAGAACACTAAAACACACTAATTTTAGGGTTGTTGTGAAAGATCAGAGAAGTAGATTCCAGGGGATCCTCCATTGGTCGGGAAGTCAGCTAATCATCTCCAACCTGCCAAAAACTTCAGAGATAAAATTGGGAGACCGGATTGTTACATCCGAGCTAAGTTCACTTATCGGGCAGCCGTTTCCTATCGGGATAGTGAAAAAAATTATTAATCCTGATGAAGGATATTTTAACAATGTACTTATTAAACCATTCGTCGAAATAGAAAAAGTAGAAAATGTTTTTATTGTCGCTGCAATTCCTCATAAAATAAAAAATTCAATCGAATTAAATTTTTATAACAATGGTAACTGATGAAGATAGATAAAATTCTCCCGGTGATCTATTTCACCCCGTTAATGCTTATCCAGGTATTGGTTGTTCCTTATTTTGAATTGAACGGTATTGTCCCGGATTTAATTTTAATTCTGCTTGTCTTTTATACATTAAAGTATGGGCAGTTATACGGAATCATTCTGGGATTTGTGCTTGGGGCGTTAACAGATTTTTCAACTGGAAGCATTCTAGGAAGTTCGATGTTCACGAAAACACTTTCTGCTTTTATTGCCGGTTATTTTTACAATGAAAATATTGTCGGCACCATAACGAAATCTCCTCTTTTCCTTGGAATAATCTTTCTTGCAAGCGTGGTTAATGCAATCGCTTTTTCACTCATTGCAAATTTCGATATCAGCCTCAACCTCTTCACTTTGCTTTTTGATCAGGGGATTTTCCCCGCCTTGTACACAACAATTATCGCAAGCATTATTCTAATCTTTACTCCGAAGAGGAGTTATATCTAATGTCAGCAAGGTTTTCTCCCTTTGATAGAAAGAAAATATTTTATGGAATTATTCTTGCGGTTGTTTCGGTTTATATCTTCAAGCTGTTTCAAATGCAAATTTTGGCGCATGCACAATTTGATGCAAAGTCGTCCGATAATTCTATCAAAGCAATAGAGCAAATTGCGCTACGCGGAGTTTTTTATGATCGGAATTTGCAACTTCTGGTCGAAAATACTCCGGCTTATACCGTTCGGATCACCCCGGCAGATTATGATACAACATTGAATAGAAAGATTGAGACGGTTCTTGATCTGGAAAGCGGATTCATTTCAAATATGCTGTATAAGAACAGAGTATACTCAAAATTTATTCCTCTCCGCGCAAAACGAGGATCAGATTTTTCAGCCATAGCGTGGATTGAGGAGAACAAAGAGCATCTTCCCGGTGTTGATTATGTTATTGAAATGCAGCGTGGGTATCCCGATAGTGTTATGGGAGCGCATGTGTTCGGATACTCAAAAGAAATTTCTCCACAGCAATTGAAAAAAGAAGAGCAGTATTATCAACCGGGAGATTTAATCGGCTCCATCGGTCTCGAAAAAAAATATGAAAAAGATTTGCGTGGCGAAAAAGGATATGATTATATTTTGGTTGATTCTAGACGTCGTGAAGTTGGTAAATATAAAAACGGATTAAACGATGTCCCTTCGCAAAAAGGGAAGGATTTAGTCTTATCTCTTGACGGTGAATTGCAAAGAATTGCCGAGGTAGAATTAAACGGAAGAGCCGGTGCGGTAGTTGCTATTGAACCGGCCACGGGTGAAGTTATGGTTCTCGCAAGTTCACCTCAATTTGATCTTAATCAATTTTCTTATGTAACACCAAGAGATTATCTACGACAATTATTAAATGATCCGCTAAAACCGCAATATAACCGGGCGACAATGTCGGCGCATCCACCTGGTTCTACTTTTAAATTATTGTGCGCAATTGCTGCATTGGATTTAGGTGTAATTACTCCTTCTACCACTTTATTTTGTGGTGGTAGTTTTAATTATGGAAGATCGTTTAAATGCCATGGTTCACATGGCTCTCTAAATGTTATTCAAGCAATCGAGAAATCGTGTAATGTTTTTTTCTATCAATTAATTTTTAAAATCGGTCTTGATAATTTAAAAAGTTACGCGACCCGGTTTGGATTTGGGAAAAAATTAGGAATAGATATCAATGAAGAGATGAGAGGATTAATTCCAAACTCAGCATACTATGAAAAAATTTATGGTAAGAACTGGCCCCAGGGTATTTTAGTAAGTTTAGGAATCGGGCAGGGGGAAATAAACGTTACACCTTTACAACTAGCGAATTATTGTGCGTTGATCGCTAACAACGGTAAATCATTTGTGCCGCATCTGGTTAAAGGTTATTTAGATGAAAACAAAAAATTCCATTCTTACAAATACAAACAAGTAAATGTTGGGATAAAGCAAAGCGTGTTTGATGTCGTTAAAGAAGGAATGTTTCTCGTTGTAAACGGGGCGGGTACGGCTACGCATGTTCGTATCAACGATATTCAAATCGCAGGAAAAACAGGAACTGCACAAAATCCACATGGCAAAGATCATGCGCTCTTCGTTGCGTTTGCACCGTATGGTAACCCGAAAATTGCTGTTGCTGTTCTTGTTGAGAATGTTGGTTTTGGCGCAACCTGGGCAGCCCCAATAGCCAAAAAAATAATTGAAACGTATGTTAGAAGAAGTATGCCTAAAAAAACTGAACACGTAGAAAAGAACAAAATAGAAGTTCAGCAAGGAGCAGAAATCTTTGCGGATTAATTACGAATTAAACGACCGTTTCGATCTAACGATCTTTTTATCAGCTTCACTTTTAGTGATCATCGGTCTCTTTGCAATTTATAGTTCAACGCAGAATACTATCACACAAAAAGGGAATTTTGATAAACAACTTATCTCGTGGGGGATTTCACTTTTTGTTTTCTTTTTCATTTTTGCACTTCCGACAAAACTCTTAAAACTTACCGCAGTGCCGGCGTATGTATTGTCAATTTTATTACTGCTTGTGGTATTGGTTATCGGAAGAAGAATTGGAGGAGCTCGAAGCTGGATCGCGTTGGGTGGTTTTAGTTTTCAGCCTACTGAATTTGCGAAACTTGCAACCATTCTTTTCCTTTCACATTTTCTCTCACGTTCAGAAACTGACCTTGATAATCTTAAAGATATTTTTATAGCTTTGGCTATAGGGATGACGCCGATAGCTTTAATTATGCTTGAACCGGACTTAGGCAGTTCCTTTGTTTTCATTGGAGTTATTCTTGCCTTACTGTTTTGGAAAGGAATAAGCCTCTTCGGATTGGCAGTTGTGCTTAGCCCCGGTATCGTTGCTGTGGCTTCTTTGTTTGGACCGATTTATTTTGCAGTCGCGATCGGACTTGTTATCGTAATCCTTTTCTACTTTAAGAAAGATATTATTCTTAGTGGTTCGATTTTGGCTTTAAATATTGCTTCCGGTTTTTTTGTAGATAATATTTACAATATTCTTAGTCCGCATCAACAAAGAAGAATACAGACATTTATTGATCCGAATGCGGATCCGCTTGGTTCTGGTTATAATGCTATTCAGGCAAAAGTTGCCATTGGTTCCGGCGGATTTTTCGGGAAGGGATTTCTCCACGGCAACCAAACCCAGCTTCAATTTATTCCCGAACAATGGACAGATTTTATCTTTTGTGTAATTGGCGAAGAGTTCGGTTTTATCGGAAGTATTTTTGTAATTATCTTATTTCTTATTTTGTTTTTAAGGATTTTGCGTCTGGCTTCATTTGCGAAAAATGAATTTCTTAGTCTTGTCATTATTGGGATTCTCGCTGTTTTCTTTGTCCATTTTTTAGTGAACATCGGTATGGCGATCGGTATTTTACCAGTAATAGGAATTCCGCTTCCGTTTGTAAGTTATGGAGGCAGTTCGCTTTTAATTAATATGGCTCTGTTGGGAATTATTTTAAATATTTATCGCTCGAGAAAAGAATCTACTTAATTAGAATTAGGCACTTAGAGAGTCGTTAGTAATAACATGTTAACGATAATTTAATATCGAATAATGAACAAGGAATGATGAATCTCGAAGTTAAAGCAATAAGCAGTTCAACTTCATCATTCGAAATTCCTTTTTCGATATTCATTATTTCCTTAGCTTTTTTCCCAAGCATGGTCTTGGGAAAAACATAGTACCTTATCAGTAAAGTTCGTGTAATATTTGGCAGAATAGTAACATGGTAAATAAAGCGAAAGAATGACTGAATGAAAATGAATGGATGGATGTTTTTCATTCAACCATACAGCCATTCAATCATTCTATTGTAATAAATTGGTTCTGGCTTGTCCAGGTTAGGAATTAGGAGAATGAAAAGCATTGACAAATTTTATTCGGCAGTCAATAACGGCAAACATATTTGTGTTGGATTGGATACCGACATTAAAATGATTCCGGATCATCTAAAGATAACTGACGATCCAATATTTCATTTTAATAAAGCGATAATTGATGCAACCCGCGCAAAAGCAGCTGCCTACAAGTTGAACTTTGCTTTTTACGAGGCTGCAGGAATTGAGGGATTAAAATCACTTAAAAGAACTATTGAATATATTGGGGAGGAAATTTTTATTATCGGCGATGCCAAAAGAGGGGATATAGGTTCCACCTCCGCGATGTATGCAAAATCTCTTTTTGATTATTTTAACTGCGATTCTGTCACGCTTCATCCATACATGGGTTATGATTCGATCCAGCCGTTCTTGCAATACAAAGACAAACTGAATTTTATATTGACCTTAACCTCAAATAAAAGTGCAAGAGATTTTGAGTCACTAACTCTATCTACAAATGAAAAACTCTATCAAAAAGTGATTGAGAAAGTAAATGAATGGAACAGACAATTTGCTAATTGCGGAATTGTATTTGGCGCTACTCAAATTGCGCAGCTTCAAGAAAATATGCAATTGATAAAAGATTTACCGGTGCTTCTACCAGGCATTGGTGCACAGGGCGGTAGTCTAAAGGAAGTCGTAACTTTAGTTCACCAAAATCATTTTACATCTTATTTAATTAATGCCGGTAGAAGTATTATTTATGCTTCGAACGGAAGTAACTTTGCAGAAAAAGCTGCTGAAGAGCTCGAAAAACTTAATGCTAAAATTGCCCTGCTTTCCTCTACGAAATCTTTTAATGCAGAAGAAGCGCTTTGAAAGAGATAACAATTTATACGGATGGTTCTGCAAGAAATAATCCCGGGCCCGGAGGATATGGTGTGGTCTTGTTATTTAATGGAAAAAGAAAAGAACTCTCCGCCGGGTATCGAAAAACAACCAACAATAGAATGGAATTGCTTGCGGTGATTGAAGGTTTGCAAGCATTGAAAGAACATTGTAAAGTAAAAATTTATTGTGATTCCAAGTATGTGATCGAACCCATTCAAAAAGGATGGCTTTTTTCTTGGAAAGTAAAAAATTGGACTCGCGGGAAAAAAGAAAAAGTAAAAAACCCTGATTTATGGGTTCTACTTGATGCGCTGCTTCAAAAACATGATGTTGAATTTAATTGGGTTAAAGGACATAACGGGAACCGCGAAAATGATCGCTGCGATTTTTTAGCTGTGTCAGCTTCAGACGATAAGAATTTGCTGATTGATGAAAATTATGAGAAGAATTTTTTCGATAGTTGAATGTATCTTGATTTCATTCAAGTAATGTGCTATCATCCTTGACTAATGAGGTTGCCATTAAGCAATTAATAAAATTATTGTGTGATGAATAGTATTGCAAATTGATTTTAGCTTACATAAGTTTACGTAAGAAATTTTGTTATTTCTGTGTAATTATTTTTGAAAGGAAATTTTATGAGACAATTATTTTATCTCTCTTTTCTCTTCCTTTTTATGATTGGTTGTCAAGATGTAACCGACACTCCGCCAGTATCAACTACTGATCCGGCAGGTTCAAGTCTCAAATCCCAGCAAGCATACGAATCTTTAGAAATTGTATTTACTCAATGGGCAGACGGTAATTTTCAAAATGCTTCAGACTTCGATGCGCTAAACTTTAAAACTGCAAACGCTCTCTACAAAGAAGCAATTCAACTTAATCCGGATAACATGGATGCGCACGTGGGAGCCGCTATCACTGAAATCCTTTGTACATATGCGGATACTGCTGTAAACCGTGTAGTTAAACAATGGGAGAGTTTTGGGAATGGTGATTCACAAGTATTCCCTCATCCAATAAAAAACGCTGGGCTGCTTTCATCTACCTCACAGATGGTGGTACCGGTGAATGAGATGGCGAAAAATCTTTTAAAAATCTATACCGTCGCAAAAGTTGATCCACCGCTAATTAGTGATATGCAGCGGATAATTCGCGATGCATTTTTACCAAGAATTAATTATGCAATTGAGCAGCTTGCTTTTATAGAGAATGTGGACACGTTTAAATTTAGAGTAAGCGGAAAAATGCAGGGAGATTCAAAACTTGCGGCAGTTTATCTTTACCCTACTGAATTTATGATGACCGATGCTCTGCTTCAAGGAGTTAAATCAATGCTGGAAGGATTTCTCGTTTATAAATTTGAGTTAAGCGATTATAAACAAGCTTCTCTGGTAGCTGCGCTTCAGCAAAACAGTACAACGTTTTTCTACCTTGCAAGCGACGGGACGACACACTCTCAAAATGCCAAAGCGGCAATGAACAACATGATAGACAAAATGCTTTCCGGAATAACAAAGCTTGAAAATATCTCCGGTCGAAAATCGGATGCGGTTATTAAAATAGGCAACGATGGATTGCAGCAAACTGATTTGGACACCGCTAAAAAATATTTGAATAAAATGAAAACTTCAATGACCTCGGCGATTACTGTGCATTTAGATAATGTAGGTTCAGATGAGACTCCGATGGATATTCAAGTTTTTCTAGGAAAGTTTTTTGATAACCCTGTCCAAAATCCTAAAGCTTCATTTTTACCATCGTACTCAGTAACCGCAAGCGGAACGGAAGATATTAAGTTTGATTTTACTGCACAGACATTTGCTGATTTCCATTTCCCCGACCCAACTTTTGGCGGTCTTTTCCCAGGAATGACAGATGATAACATGAAGAAGTTAATGCGGATTGATGAAGAATTTGGTTTTAGAATTTACTTTAATACCTGGTGGGATTATTCTGCTTCCCAACCCCAACC
>Ga0100398_1001012_pt1 | contig 24423 bp, 23 predicted proteins | sample CryGeymeta201522_FD_81568 | JGI IMG/M metagenome (GOLD analysis project Ga0100398, IMG submission 81568) | Groundwater microbial communities from Crystal Geyser aquifers in Utah, USA - Crystal Geyser metaG 2015-22 | ecosystem: Environmental > Aquatic > Deep subsurface > Groundwater | place: USA...
CTACGGCAAGAAGTACCAGTATCCTCATGACCATCCCGGCGGCTGGGTGGCGGAACGCTATTTGCCGGAGGAACTTGGGGAAACCGTTCTGTACCGGCCCAAGGACCAGGGCTGGGAAGGCAAATGGCGCGATTTTTTGGAACAAAGGCGGCGCCAGGTGAGCGAAGGCGAGCGCGGCGACCGGCCGTCGTCCACCAACCACCGCCCATGAACGGCACCACAACGGCGCTCCGCATGAGCAGCGAGCGTCGGGGAACCGAGCGCGCGTGAAACTCAAACCACCATCGATCACCGGCTTCAACCAACGGCCACGCCGCACCACGGCCACGGAGGCGACCAAGCCGTTTCGCCTGGCCAAGTACTTCAGTGTTTCCAGCTTTGCCGTGCTCCTGGTTTCCAGCGTCCTGCTTTCAGGCTTCATCGCCCATCGCGCCAGAGACGTGCTGCTCCATAAAAGCGCCGAATACGCCAATCTGGTGGTGGAAAATCTCAATGAACAGGTATTTTACCAGTTCACCTTGCCCTCGCTCATTACCGACGGCGAAATCCGCTTGAGCCGGGAAGATCAGCACGGGCGCCTCGACCGGGCGGTGCGTAACACCATCGCCGGCTTCAGCATCGAGAAGGTGGAAATCTACAACGCCGGCGGTATCCTCACCTACAGCACCGAACCGGAGCCCCTGGGGGGCAAGGGCGCGCTCGGGCAAGCCTTCGAGCGGGCGATTCAGGGCGAATCCACCTCGAGTCTGGAGGGCGACGATCATTCTTTCCTCGGCTTCGAATGGCCGGGAGGCACCCGCAAGCTGATCACCACCATGCCCATGTGGGTGGAAAAACCGGACAGCTGGAAGCGGGGCCGGGTCCTCGGCGCCTATGTCATCACCCAGGATGTGAGCAGCGACTACGATGCGATCCGCAACTTCCAGCTGATCATCGTCTTGAGCTTCGTGGTGTTTTTCGGGGTCCTGTTTGCCACCATGCTGTTCATCGCCCGGCGGGCGGAAACCATCCTGGCGTCCCGCGCCGAGGAGCGAAAAAAGCTCGAGGAGCACCTGCATCAGACCGAACGGCTGGCGGCCCTGGGCGAAATGATCGCCGGCGTTTCCCACGAAATCCGCAATCCGCTCGGAATCATCCGAAGCACGGCGGAACTACTGCATGGACGCACCGACAACGAACGGCAGAAGAAACTGAGCGGCATCATCGTTCAGGAAGCCACCCGGCTGAACAACATCGTCACCGAATTCCTCGACTTTGCCCGGCCCAAGACCCCGAAAAAGGTGCCTTGTCGGATCGAAGACATCATCAACCGCAATCTTGCGGTGCTGGAATCGGAACTGCGGCAGCTGGGAATCCAGGTGGAAAAAGATTACCATTCAGGCAACGGGGAGATGCCGGCGGACCCGGACTTGCTCTACCGGGCCCTGGTCAATCTGCTCCACAACGCCATGCAGGCCATGCCCGAAGGCGGGCGCCTGTTGGTTCGTACCGGTCTGGTCATGACCAACAGCCGCGGCGAACCGCACCTGGAAATTCGGATCGAAGACAGCGGTGGCGGCATTCCGCCGGAGGTCCAGAAAAAGATTTTCAACCCCTTCTTCACCACCCGGGAAAAAGGGACCGGCCTGGGCCTGGCCATCGTGCAGAGCATCATCGATAGCCTTGATGGTATGATCCGGGTGGAAAGCGACGGTCGGGCCGGCACCGCCTTCATCATTCGGTTGCCGCTGGCGCAGCCGGAGCTATACTTGTGAAGGCTTAAAAGTTTCATTTCCGCGCAGAGACGCGGAGGTTGATTTCAGGGCTCTTCTCCGCGCGCTCAGCGCCTCCGCGGGAACACAAAACGTAACTTCTCAAGCTAAACAAGTATAACGGTCCCCGAGCAGACGACGGTGAGTCCACATGGAAACCATTCTCATCATTGACGATGAACCCAATTACCTGCTGGTGCTCGAAGAACTCCTGAGCGACGAAGGCTACACCGTGATCACCGCCGAGACCGCGGTGCAGGGTCTGGAAACCATTCAGGCCAACGACCTGGACGCGATCATCACCGACATGAAGATGCCGGGCATGGACGGGATGAGCCTGCTCGAACAGGTGAGCGCCTTCAATCCGGACCTGCCGGTGATCATGATGACCGCCTTCGGCTCCGTGTCCAATGCCGTGGAAGCCATGAAAAAGGGGGCCTTCGATTACATCACCAAGCCGTTTGCCAACGACGAACTGAAACTCACCATCAAGAAGGCCCTGGAACATCATCAACTCCTGCGCAGCAACAAACAATTGCACGAAGAACTGCTGGAGCGCTATCAGTTCGACAACATCATCGGAAAAAGCGCGCCGATGCAGCGGATCTACCAGTTGATCGAAAAGGTGGCCCCGACCAGGGCGACCGTGCTCATCACCGGCGAATCGGGCACCGGCAAGGAATTGATCGCCCGGGCCATTCACTACAACAGCCAGCGCCGGCAGAAACCGTTCATTTCGGTCAACTGCGGCGCGCTGCCAGAAAACCTGTTGGAAAGCGAACTGTTCGGCCATGAAAAAGGGTCCTTCAGCGGCGCGGTGAGTCTGCGCAAGGGCCGCTTCGAACTGGCCCATCAGGGCACCCTGTTCCTTGATGAAATCAGCGAAATGTCCCCGTCGCTCCAGGTCAAACTGCTGCGGGCCCTGCAGGAAATGACCTTCGAACGGGTGGGAGGAACCGAAACGCTCAAGGTGGATGTGCGCATCGTTGCCGCCAGCAACCGCAACCTCAAGATCGAGGTGGCGGAAGAACGGTTCCGCTCGGATCTCTTTTACCGCCTGAACGTGGTCCACATCCCGCTGCCGCCGCTGCGTGCCCGGCGCGACGACATTCCGCTGCTGGTGGACCACTTCCTGCGCAAGTACACCGCCGAAAACGCGACCGCGCCACACACCCTGGAACGCCCGGCACTGGCGGCCTTGATGGATTATGGCTGGCCGGGTAACGTGCGCGAACTGGAAAACGTGATCGAGCGCACGGTGATCTTGAGTTCCGGAGATTGCATCGGCCTCGACGACCTGCCGCACGAAGTCCGGAGCCCGGAAGTTCAGGACGCCCAGGCGGGCCAAGGCGAGCGATCGGGGGGTGAAGTCGATCCCGGAAAACGCAGCGGGTTTCCGGAACTGGAACCGGGCGAACGGCTCCTGGACAGCGGGATGAAACCGCGCCAGCTCAAGGCCCTGGATTTCGTGAAAAGCCGCGGTTTTATCACCAACAAGTATTATTCCCAGCTCAATGAGATTTCGGAGCGGCACGCCCTGCGGGAACTGAACGAAATGGTGGAGCTGGGCCTGATCAACCGGATCGGTAAAGGGCGCGGCTGCCGCTATATCCTGACCGCCGCCGAAGCGAGTGAATGAGCCCGTGATCGACTTACCGGTCTTGATCATCGTTGGGGCCATTTCAAACAAGCTCTACCACGGAGGCACGGAGGACACAGAGAAAGGCCAAGGTTTTTCTCCGTGTTCTCTGTGTCTCTGTGGTGAAAGTCTTTTGCGGTGGCCGAAACGATGATCATCGCCGACTTCCCATGCAAGACCGGTCATGGATACGCCGCAAGGGCCGCTTCGCCATGCGCATTTTGACCGTTTCCGATGCGGTGGTGCCGGATCTCGCCGAAAACCTCGATCGCCGGCGCTTCGCGGGGCTCGATCTGATTCTTTCCTGCGGTGATCTGCCTCCGGAATATCTCACGTTTCTCCAAACGGAGCTGGGAGCGCCGCTGTTTTTCGTCCGCGGCAACCACGACATCCGCTACCAGAGCCAACCGCCGCGGGGCTGCATCGATCTGCACGGGCGCCTGATCCGCTTCCAGGGGCTGAACCTTCTGGGGCTCGAGGGTTCCATGTGGTACAATGGGGGTCCGATGCAGTATACCGAACGGCAGATGCAGCAGTTGTTGTGGAAATTGAAACCGGCCCTGTGGTGGCGGGGCGGTGTCGATATCGTGTTCACCCACGCCCCACCGCGCGGCATTCACGACGCCGACGACCTCTGCCATCGCGGCTTCGAAGCCTACCGCCGCCTGCTCGAAAGCCACCGCCCCGGCTATTTCATTCACGGCCATATCCATCGCCGGTTTCGGGACCCGGCTGAACGGATCACCGAAGTCGCCGGCACCCGGGTGATCAATACCTACGGCTATCAAGTGATGGAAGTCCATGCTCCAGCGTCTGCTCGATAGATGGAAAGCACGGCGGCGGGAGTTCGCCGCGGCGATGAAAAACTTCGCCGACGATCAACAGTGCCAGGGGGCCTTCGACAGCCGGGTGCGCGGAGTCGCCACCGTGCCGCTCGATCGGATTGTCGGCAGCGTCGGCCGCTACCAGGATTTCGACCGCCGGTTCCGGTTCAAGCAACAGCTGCCCTCCGAACGCCTGAGTCAGATCAAACAGGCGCTCCGCGAAGGACGACCGTTGCCGCCGGTGAAGCTCTACCAGATCCGCGACCACTACTACGTGGTGGACGGCAACCACCGGATCGCCGCGGCCAAGGAACTGGGCCACGATGAAATCCTTGCCGATATCGTCGAATTCATTCCCACCGGCGCCGCCCTGGAAGATGTGCTGTACCGCGAACGGGCGCAGTTTCGGGATGCCACCGGCCTGCCCGATAAGATCCATCTGACCGAGGTCGGCCAATACGCTCTGCTCCTGGATCAAATCGATCGGCACCGGCGCGTTCTGAGCGCGCGCGATGCGGCGGAGGTCTCGGTCGAGGCCGCCGCCACCGATTGGTACCGAACCATCTATCGGCCTCTCTGCGATATCATCCAGCGTGGTCGGCTGCTGGATTCGTTCCCGGAACGATCCATCGCCGATCTCTACGCCTACATTTCCACCCATCAGTGGGACCTCAATCGCAGCCGCCGTTACGGCAGCGGCATCGATGAATGGATTGCCAGCGATATGGAAGAATTTCGAGACAAGATGGCGGCAACCGAACGCGCCGATTACCCGGAAATGCGCCGCGAGATCTTCGCTTTTGTGCTGATGACCGTGCAGGCCCGGCGGGAAAACAAGATCATCGCCAGGTTGTTCGAACTGGAACAGGTCCGCGAGGTGCATTCGGTTCACGGCGACGTGGATGTGCTGGTAAAAATCAGCCTCAGCCGGGACCTCTTGAGTTCCGACGCCGAGATCATTTCCCAGTTCGTGCACGAGAACATCCGCCAGCTGCCCGGAGTGATCAGCACCAAGACCCTCATTCCAGGGCTCTCCAAGATCAAATCCGATTGACCCGGGCGCCGGGTCTGTTCCCAAAACGCCGATTCCGGGCGCGGTGTCCGCTCCCTGGCAGGACTTTACCCGCATGGACGGTCACCCGGGTGAGCCGGGCCGGGGCGAACTGCTGCCGCCCGAGCAACCGGCGCCCTAATTGGGCCAGTTCGGCACGGTACCCTCAAATTGGCACTGCCTCGCTCCTAGTGCATCTATATTCATGAAGGCTTAAGAGTTTCATTGCCGCGCGGAGACGCAGAGACGCGGAGGTTGATTTCAGGGCTCTTCTCCGCGCGCTCAGCGCCTCCGCGGGAACCCAAAACGTAACTTCTCAAGCTAAGCAGGTATAGAATATCCGTGAAGGGAGGCCCGAAAAGCTTCCAGACGGCCTGCTGGATCCTCACCCGCGCGCATGCCGAAGAATTTTGCGGCAGCTTACCAAATTGGGCATTGACATTCTTTTTGTATTAACATATAAATGCTCACTGATATGTATAATGACTTATTTGAACTGGGCAACCGGAGCCCGCACCTGCCGGCGTTTTCATCTTGGTGGGATTTTCCCCTTTGGAACCACCGTGCGAGTCGCTGTCGGCCCGGCATAAAACAGGATGGATGGATGGTCCATGGACAAGCTGACCCGAGGAAATCAATCAAGTGGCCTCGATACGGCGGAACCAAGTGAGCCGGATCCCGATACGGCGGAGCACGAGAAAATGGTGCTGCGCGACGAGTATTTCCAGACCGTTGCTTTTCTGGCCAAGAGCCTCTCGGATGAAAACCGGCTGCGGATCATCCTGTGCGTGAGCAATGGCAAGAAATCGGTTTCCAGCATCGTTGAGCAACTCGGTCTCTCTCAGCCCCTGGTGTCTCATCATTTGCGGGAACTCAAACGCTCGCTCCTCGTTAAGATCGAGCGCAATGGTCCCTTCATCTACTACCAATTGGTTGACCCGAGGATCCTTGATGTCATTCAAACGTTGAGCACCGTGGCAACAGACCTGTTGACCGCCAGGAAAACCTTTTGAGCAAGGATGAGGTGATCTGATGCCGATGGAAGAGATGCTGAAAATAGTTGGCCGCATGGACCCGGAACAAGCTCTCACCGAGATATCGAAGGTGTTGAAAATGCTTTTCTCCGTTTTGGGTGAGGAGGCGCGTTCGCAATTCCTGTGGGAGCTTATGGGAGAATCCAGGGGAGATAAGGTCTCCAGCCTGGTCCACCTCTGACTGGCCGAATGCATGGGCGAAGGTGTCGACCCGACGCAAATGTGCCAGAGGCTGGTGGATAAGGTCGCTCAGTCAAGGCAGTTGATGGCGATGACCGACCCGGATCTCTTGGTGCTGTTCGAAGACTGGTTTGAGGAACTGGAAGAGGAGATCATTTCGCTGGCGAGCGAGCATGACCCTCTCAGTCCCCTGAAGCTTACCGAAAAGACGGGGCTTTCGCTGCGGGGGGCAACGTTTCTCCTGTCCAAGATGAGACGTGAGGGAAAGCTCTAGGGGCTGATTCTCGCCTGAGAGGAAAGAGCCTTTATGCAGAACATAAAAATGACGATCATGGCCGTCGTTGCGGTAGTTCTTACGGTCGGTGTCCTCTGGTTTACCAGTCGTGCCGTTACCCCCAAGCAGGCGACTTGGGACGATGTTTTGGCCGAAGGGAAAACCGGAGGCTATAAAATCATTACCACCGATGAACTTGCCGAGCGCTACCAGCATGATGCCAATCGCCTTCTGCTTGTGGACACCCGGCAGGAGTGGGAGTACCGGACGGGGCACCTCAAGGGCGCGGTGAATTTTCCCATCGAACCCACCACCTGGGCGAGATGGCGCAAGGCCTCGGCGCTCGAAAGCCTCTTGGGACCGGACCAGGATCGCACCGTAATATTCTACTGAGCGGGCCTCACCTGAGTCCGCAGTGACTCGGCGGCCCGGGTGGCCGTAAAGCTCGGCTATAAGAACGTTTATCGTGATCCATATGGCTATCCCGAATGGCAGGGCAGAGGCCTGCCCGTTGCGAGCACTCCGGCCGGCCTAACGCAAACGAATGAACCAACCAACGCGCCGGGACCGCTTTACGGTTGGGCCATGATCTGGACGCTTCTTGGCATCTTCGCAGGCGGCATGGCTCTAAACCTCACCCCCTGCGTTTATCCCCTGATCCCCATCACCGTCTCCTACTTTGGCGGCCAGGCTGCAAGGGGAGGGGAAGGCCGGGGCAAGCTCATCGCGCATGGCCTGTGCTACATGCTGGGCCTCGCCCTCACCAACTCCGTGCTCGGAGTGGTGGCCTCCCTGACCGGCGGCCTCATGGGGGCGATGCTCCAAAATTCCATCGTGCTTGTTATCGTGGCGGCGGTCCTCGTCCTCTTTGCCACCAGCCTGTTCGGACTGTGGGAAATGCGCCTGCCAAGCGGCCTTACCCAAGCCGCGGCTAAATCGTACCCGGGCTACTTTGGCAGCCTCTTCATGGGCCTCACCCTCGGAGTGGTTGCGGCACCCTGCATCGGTCCTTTCGTGCTCGGACTCCTCACTTGGGTTGCAAGCATGGGGAGCCCGTGGCTGGGATTCCTGATCTTTTTCACCTTGAGTCTGGGCCTGGGGCTCCCCCTGTTTCTGCTGGCCATGTTCTCGGGACAACTGGATAAGCTTCCCCGTTCGGGCGGCTGGATGATCTGGGTAAGAAAGCTGATGGGCTGGGTACTGGTGGGCATGGCTGTGCATTTCATAAGACCCCTTCTCCCCGGCCAATGGGGAACGATTGCTCTGGCCATGGTCGCTCTGGCCGCGGGCCTGCACCTTGGTTGGATCGATAAGAGCCAGGCCAACTTCCGAGCTTTTCCCTGGCTTAAGGGCGCAGCCGGCATTGCAGGTCTCGTTCTTGCCGCTTTTCTCGTCACCTCCTGGGCCATGCAAGGCCCCGGCGTTACCTGGAAACCCTACTCGGAGGAGGTACTGAAGGCGGCCCAAGACTCGAACAAGCCGGTCATCATCGATTTTTATGCCACCTGGTGCGCCCCTTGCCGGGAGCTTGAGGAAGTCACCTTCCACGACGCCTCGGTCGTAAAACAGGCGGAAAATGACTTTGTCATGGTGAAAGTCGATGTCACCACCGGTGGCAACCCCGTGCACGAACGACTGCTGCAACAATACGAGGTGAAGGGGGTGCCGACGATCGTGTTCCTTGATACCGGCGGTAATGAAAGGCGGGATCTGCGCCTGGTGGATTTCCTCCCGGTGGATCAATTCCTCGGGCGCATGGCACAGCTCAAAAAGAGCGGAAACTAGACCAGGGAAAAGAGACGATGCTGAAAGTAAGATTCTTTTTGAATGAGCCCAATGGCAAGCCCTGAAAGAATTTTATTCAAATGATGCCCAGGTTGGGCGGAAAGTACAAGGATATCGAAATCGAAGTGACGTCCAAGCCGGTCGCGGAATACCAGTGCGATGAGTACTTCGAACTGGAGCTTCCCGTTGCCCCGGCGGTCATGGTCGGAGACGAGATCGTGGTCGAAGGCTCCAATGTTACCCAGGACGAGGTGGAAGCGGTGATCTGCCGCTGTTTGGGACTCCCCCAGCCGGAACCTGAAAAGAAGGGAATCCTGGGTCGTCTATTCGGGAAATAGGGCGGTCTTGTCTCGATAATGGACCTCCCCGAGTGGAATCCTGGTTGCGCCGACGGTTGGGTGTGAGCGTTTTACCACCTATACCGGTTAAGGGTAAGAAGTTTCGTTTCGTGTGGGCTATTTCCCGGGAGCGTGGGCATCGCGCCCGCTTCTGGTAATGAAACATCTGATCCTAAACCAGTATAATGGTGCGCTTACCGCGAGCGAGGATGCCCCCCAAGATAAGCGGTTGGGCATGAGCCCAAACGGGCTGGGTGAACAGTGGGGAAAAAGCCGCCAAGACTTCCTGGATAGGTGCCGGCAGAGCGGACATGTGGAACCTCCTGGTGTTGGCGTTCGAATACGCCAATACCGCAGGCGTTTTCAAGTTGTTGTTCAGCATAAAGAATTCGTTCATGATAAATTTACTGGCCTTGTACTGGACAGCTAGCCCTGGGCAGGGCTGATGCCAAAATGGCCAAAGTCGAGGGAACGCCATGCTGATATACCGGTTAAGGGTAAAAAGTTTCATTTCGTGTGCGCTCTTTCCCGGGAGCGCGGGCATCTTGCCCTCTTTTGAAAATGAAACATCTGATCCTAAACCAGTATAAATAACCAGCCATGAAATCCAGATTTCGCTAGAGCTCAAACACAGTCGCCACGGTGGCTACTGTGTTCCCGCCCCGTAACTCGGCGACCTCGCCAATGCTAATGATCAGGTCTTGATAGGGAAGCCGCTTCTGCATCAAGACCGCTTTCGGTCTTGAGCAGCCGGATCAGGAGAGCGGCAGGTTGAGGGTGACACGCACCTGGTCGGGCGCCGTTTGGGTCATTTTGAGCACGCCTTTGTGCTTCTGGATGATCATCTTGGCCATCGGCAGTTCCACCGACTTGGCTTCCCCGAGACGACTGGTGAACGGGTAGAAAAAATGCTCCAGATCGTCATCGGAAAGCTGTACGCCGGAAATGGTCAGCTCCAGAACGACGCTGTTTTCGCCCGGGGAGGTGCTGCATTCGATCCGGCTTTGTTCCGGTTCGCAGTAGGCGAGCAGGGCCTCGATCATGGTGGTGAGCGCGCCGGCGAGCAATTCCCGATCGAGCGGGAGCGGTTCCAGATCGGCTGCGGGATTCACGCTCCAGGCCACTTGCAGTTGCTGAAACAGGCTGCCCTGATTCCGGAACACGGATTGCACCAAATCATTCAGTGAAGTCCGGGTCGGAGCCAATTCGAACGGGCGCAGGTAGGCCAGGGATTTTTCCAGGAGCTTTTCCAGCCGTTCCACTTCCTTCAAAATGATTTCGGCCTTCTTGCGATTTTCGTCCCCGGCCGGCAGTTTATTCAGCAGTCGCCGGGCGAAACCGCCGGCCACCGCCAGCGGATTGCGGATTTCATGGGCGAGGCGCGCCGAAATTTCGCTGAGCGTTCGCAGTTCTTCGGTTTGAAGGATCTGCTGCTGCAGGCGGTAGCGGTCGGAAACGTTGACCAGAATGCCGTCGATCAATTCCACTTCGCCGGTTTCATCCACCACCGGCAGGGCGTGATCGAAGACGAACACGAACTTACCGTTGCGATGGCGGATTCGATATTCCGCCTTGAATTCTTCCCCATGCTCCAGGCAGCGGTCCATAAGCGGCCAGATCCGGTCCCGATCTTCCCGATAGACCTTGTTTTTCCAGAACTGCTGATCGGCGGTGGCGGCCGGCGCCGTGACCCCGGTGAGTTCCTCGATGAAGCTGTTGATGAACACGGTGCGGCCGCCGCCCACCAGCCGATAGACCACCAGCGGCACGCTTTCCACCAGGGTCCGGTATTTTTCTTCCGATTCCTGCAGCGCCCGGGTGCGCACCTCCACCCGCTCTTCCAAGGTGTCGGCGTAATCCTTGATCTGCCGGCGCGAGGCATCGAGCGAACTCAACATCTCGTTGAGCGCCTCGGCCAGCACCCCCAGTTCTCCGGAAGGCGCTTCCTCGATCCTTTGCATCTGGCGCCCGGCTGCGATGTCCCGGGCCAGGGAAGTCATCCGGGTGATCGGCCGGGTGAACAGGGAAGTCACCACGGTGATTGCCCAAACCGATACCGCCATCCCGATCAGGCCCAGGCCCAGCATCCAGCGCCGATAACGGACAATGACCTGAAGGGTGCGAGAGCGGTTGAGGCCGAGTTCGACCAGGGCGACGATTTCGCCCCGGTAGTTGCGAACCGGCCCGATCAGGAGCGCGAACGGATCGGTGGCAAGCTCCTTGATGCTGAATTCGACGTCGCCGCCGCCGAAAACGGCGGCATAAAGGGTCGGGTCCGACCGCACCAGTTCCGGACGAGTGGCGGCCAGCGGGATGAACCGCGGACCATCACCGGGTTCCGCGATCAGGACGGCGAGTTCGACATCCGACTGTTGCTTCACTTCCTCGATAAAGATCGGACCAAATTCAAAGCCCAGATCGATGGCGCCCACCACTTCGCCCTCCCATTCGACCGGGGCGACGCCGCGAATGCCATAGCCGGTGAGCCCTTTTTCCAGGCCGTAAACCGCTTCTCGGCTGACCAGAGCGTCGCGCACCTCACTGCGCTGGTCGCCGAGCAGGTCGCCGAAATCGGACAGGTGGTGCAGGCGCAGGAACGATCGACCGGGCCGCACCTCGAAGTGAAACTGGCTCAGCCCGTACTGATGCTTCATCAGTTGGTAGGCCGGGTAGCAGAGCCGGATCAGTTGCATCCGGTCGCGCTGGGCCAACGCCGCGGCGATCTCCGGGTTGCGGGCATGGGTCGAAGCGAGGCTGGCGGCCCAGCGTCCGCGCAGGTCCATGCTGTGGAGAAAGGACTGATAGGCACCGGTCAGGCGCTGTTGTTCCTGCTGGCTGATGATCTTGTTCTGACTGAGGATCGCGGTCCAGACCAGGGAAAAGGTGCCGAAAAAGGCGAGGGAAAGAAACGGCAGAATGAGCCGGTAACGAAGCGGCAAACTGCGCAGCCGTGCAAGCAGCGATCCGTTTGACTGGGTCATCACCCTTGCATCCCCACCGACTCTAACGAGCGGTTGACGTTGCGGAAAAACCGGTATCGTTCACCGGGTCCCGGTCCATCTCCCCAGTTCGTAGCGGCGCAGCCACGCCCTTACGGGCGCACTACGAACGCGCCTGGGCCTTAATGAAATCCAGGGCTTTCCCCAGTCGTTCGAGCACCGTTTTCCGACCCAGTACATCAATCACTTCAAACAAGCCGGGACTGGCGGTGACCCCGGTCAGGGCGACTCGCACCGGCTGCGCGATTTTCCCCAGTTTAACGCCGAGTTCCTCGGCCACCGAACGGAAAGCCTGCTCCATGCGGGCTTCGTCGAAGGGGTCTAGATCGGCCAGGACGGCCTGCATCCGGGCGATGGTGGAAAGCGTTTCGGGGCGCAGGAACTTGGCGGCTGCTGCCGGGTCGTAGTCCACTTCGTCGACCAGGTAGTAGCGGATGGCGTCGGCCATTTCCACCAGGGTCTGGCAGCGTGGCTGGAGGGTGGCGATGGCCCGGGCCAGGTAGTCATCGGGCCGCTCCGAGTAACCCCGCTGGTGCAGGAACGGGCGCAGCAACGGCACCAGGGCGGCCGGGTCCCGCTCCTTGAGGTAATGCGCGTTCAGCCACAGCAGCTTGTCCGGATTGAACACCCCGGCGGCCTTGCCGATATGTTCCAGGGAAAAGTTGGCGATCATTTCCTCGCGGCTGAAGATTTCCTGATCCCCGTGCGACCAGCCCAGTCGGACCAGATAGTTGACCAGGGCTTCCGGCAGGAAACCCATTTCCTTATAGACCATCACCGAAGTGGCGCCGTGGCGCTTGGACAGGCGAGCGCGGTCTTCGCCCAGGATCATCGGCACATGGGCAAAGCGCGGCAGCGGCGCTCCCAGGGCTTGGTAAATCAGAATCTGACGCGGGGTATTGTTCACATGGTCGTCCCCGCGGATGATCAGGTTGATCCCCATGGTGACGTCATCGATCACCACCGCGAAGTTGTAGGTGGGGATCCCGTCGCTTTTTTGCAGCACCAGATCGTCCAGTTCGGCATTGTTGAAAACAATGGGACCCTTGATCAGATCGTTCAGCACCGTTTCTCCCGCCAGGGGGCAACGGAATCGGACCACCCGGTTCGGCCCCGGCCCCAACCCGCGGTCGCGGCAGCGACCGTCGTATTTGGGCTTGCCGCCCGCGGCCATGGCCGCCTGGCGGCGCCGATCCAGATCCTCGGGGTCACAGTCGCAATAATAGGCGTGGCCGCCGGCGACCAGCTTTTCCAGGTATTCCTGGTACACCTCCAACCGTTCGGTCTGATAAAAAGGGCCTTCGTCCCAGTCCAGTTCGAGCCATTCCATGGCGTCCAGAATGGCCTTGACCGAAGCTTCGGTGGACCGGACCAGATCGGTGTCTTCAATCCGCAGGATGAATTTGCCACCATGACGGCGCGCGTACAACCAGTTGAAAATGGCGGTGCGGGCGCCGCCGATGTGGAGATAGCCGGTGGGACTGGGAGGGAACCGGGTCACAATCGCTGCCATCGAAATAGAACTCCTTTTTAGAAAAATGAAAGACAAATATCGAATGTCGAATACAGAATGTCGAATAGCGAAGTTAACAAAACGAATATAGAATACGAAATAGCGAACCGCGGAAGTGGGAAAGGCCCCGTATTATTCGACGGTTCTTGATCGTTATTCCGCGGTTCGCAATGCCTCCTGAAATCAACAACCGCACCTTTTCATACTCCATTTATCGTCAAAAACCAACCGCCGGATTGGCCGGGCTTTCGGCTTTGTTATCACCTTCCCGACCCCGGCCTGTCAAGCAAGTGGAGTCATGGCCCCGGACACTCGACAGCAGGCTGGCCCAGGTACGGGCCAGGGGTACGGCACCTGCGCGCGGTCAGGGGGTGCGTAGCACTCCCTGACGATCCGGTGGTTGGTTGCCGATTGGAGACGCTGCCGAAGCGTCGGGTAGCTCCCGCTGGTCGCAACCCGACCTACGAATTCTTGCCCTTAAAGAGCGGGAACCCTATTCGCTGGTTCAGGAAATCCTCACCCGGCATGTTCGATAGGGACGACCGGCCGCTTGCCCCCTTCCCGCTGTCGGGGTCGGGTTCGGGGTCGGGTTCGGAATCGGGGTCGCAATCGCAATCTTGTTCGATAGCGATTGCGATAGTGATTGCGATACCGATACCGATAGCCAGTGGTGGCTAGCCGAGTAGGTCAGGTTGCGACCAGGGGGAGCTACCTGACGGTCTTCCTGGCGCCCAGGACACTCTAGGAACATCAGCTTGCCGCTCCTTGTTCGCCGCCGTCGCCCGAACCGCGGCGCGCATGGAACTCCCGGGTCCAGTCGGCGAATTGGTCCTGATCAAGCGCGGCGCGGATGTCCCCCATGAGATTCAGGTAATAGTGCAGATTATGCAAGGTGTTCAGGCGATAGGCCAGGAGTTCCCGAGCCATGAACAGATGGCGCAGGTAGCCCCGGGAAAACCGGGCGCAGGTGTAACAGGTGCAGCCCTCCTCGATCGGTCGGGGATCGTCGGCATGGCAGCGGTTCTTGATCTGGAGATGGCCGGCGGCGGTGAACAGCATACCGTTCCGGGCATTGCGGGTGGGCATCACGCAGTCGAACAAATCGATCCCGGCCGCAACTCCCGCCACCAGATCCTCCGGCGTACCGACTCCCATCAGGTAGCGCGGGGCCGCCGCGGGCATGGCCGGCACCAGTTGATTCAGGACCCGGAGCATCTCCGCTTTCGGTTCCCCCACCGCCAGGCTGCCGACCGCATAGCCGTCGAAGCCGATGGCCTGAAGCTGTTCCAGGCAGCGCCGGCGGAGTTCCGGAAACAACCCGCCCTGAACGATGCCGAACAGGGCCTGGTCGGTGCGCTGGTGCGCCGCCTTGCACCGCTGCGCCCAGCGCACCGTGCGCTCCGCCGAAGCCTCGGCGTAGTCGCGGCTGATCGGGTACGGGGTGCATTCGTCGAAGCACATGGCGATGTCCGAGCCAAGCTGCTGCTGGATTCGCACCGCATCTTCCGGGCGAATGAAATGCCGGGACCCGTCGATGTGGGACTGAAAGTGGACGCCCTGTTCCTCGATTTTCCGCATCGGCGCCAGGCTGAACACCTGATAGCCGCCGCTATCGGTGAGGATCGCCCGGTCCCAGTGGATGAACCGGTGCAGGCCGCCGAACCGTTCGATCCGTTCGGCCCCAGGCCGCAGGTAGAGATGGTAGGTGTTGCCCAAAATGATCCGGGTGTCAAGCGCTTCCAGTTCGTCGGGAGACACGCTCTTGACCGAACCCTGGGTACCGACCGGCATGAACATAGGGGTTTCGATCACCCCGTGAGCGGTTTCCAGGCGGCCGCGGCGGGCACCGCAGCCGGAATCGGTTTTGAGCAGCTTAAATTTCATGAGGATGACTTTTCTTCCCATGGAGTCACCGACCCCGGGCGCGGCGCGGCGCCGCCGCGCTTGATCCGCGTTCGTTCGGGCCGGCGGTCGCTAACGGATCAACATGGCATCCCCGTAGCTGTAGAAGCGGTAGCCGCGGGTGATCGCTTCCCGGTAGGCGGCGAGGATCGCCTCGCGCCCGGCCAGGGCCGAAACCAGCAGCAGCAGGGTCGATTTGGGCAGATGGAAATTGGTGATCATGGCGTCCACCACGCGAAATCGATAGCCCGGATAGATGTAGTGATCGCACAGTCCGGCGCCGGCCGTGACCGTTCCGGAATCGCTCGCGCTCCATTCCAGGGTGCGGACCGCGGTGGTGCCGACCGCAACGATCCGCCGCCCGTCCCGGCGGGCGGTGTTCACGACCGCCGCCGCCGCCGCCGAAATTTCCACCGCTTCCGCATGCATCCGGTGATCGCGGATATCGCGGCAGCGGATCGGCGCAAAAGTGCCGTAACCCACGTGGAGAGTGATCCGCACCAGTTCGACCCCCTGCCGTTCCAGTTGATCGAGCAGTTGGCGGGTGAAATGAAGACCGGCGGTGGGCGCCGCCACCGCTCCCGGGTGGTCGGCATAGACCGTCTGATAGCTGTCCCGATCGTTCACCGGCGCGGGGTCGCTCCCGGTTCTCGAAATGTAGGGCGGCAGCGGTACTTCGCCGACCGCATCCAGCAGCGCCGTCAGCGGCCGTTGGTCGTCAAAGCGGACCCGGTAGCGGCCTTCTCCCAGGGGGGCCTCGACCCGGGCCGTGACGCCACCGTTCAGAATCAGGCGGGTGCCCGCCCGCGGCGGCTTGGACGCCTTGATGAGGCAGGGGTGACCGGCGGCGGCGTTCAGAGCCTCCGACCGGCAGGGCTCGAGCACCAGCAGTTCCACCTTGCCGCCGCTGGCTTTCACCCCGCGAAGCCGCGACGGCACCACCCTGGTATCGTTCAGCACCAGCACATCGCCGCGATCGAGATAACGCCCCAGCTCACTAAAAATCCGATGTTCCAGGCCGCCGTTCCGGCTCCGATCGAGCACCAGCAGGCGACTCCCGCAGCGGTTCGGCACCGGCGCCTGGGCGATCAAAGCCGGCGGCAATGGGTAATCGTAAGCATCCAGCAGGAAATCCGTTGTCATCAGCCGCCGTGCCGCCGCCCCCAATAGACCAGAACCAGGCCGAGCACCATCAGGGCGCCGCCCAGCAGTCGCAGTTGCGCGGTCGGCAGGTCCATGACCTGGCGCAGCCAGCGCTTCAGGGCTTCCGGAAAAGCAAAATAGGGGAGCCCTTCGAGAAAGCACACCAAGCCGATCACGGTAAAAAAATAACCCATTGTCAAATCCTTACTGGAATCCGCTCGGGCGCCGCGCTCAATCGGACCGCACGCGGACGGCCGGACCCGGCTGGGGGACCCCGATAGCCGCTCCGCCCGGTGCGCCGATCCGGATTCACTTGGCATTCGTGCCTGGTTCGCCTATCATAATTTTCTGGTTTTGCAAAGACTTCCCGTATCACCGCATGGAACTGAACGGGTTTCATTCAGGAGGATCAAGGCATGGCCTTGAGCTGGCTGGAAATCGATCTCGGCGCCCTGGTCCACAACCTCGATCAGGCCGCCGCCCGCCTGCGGCCGAACATCGGCATTCTGGCGGTGGTGAAATCGGACGCCTATGGTCATGGCATGGTGCCGGTTGCCCGTACCTTGCAGGACCACGGGGTCGGTTTTTTCGGGGTGAGTAAATTCTGGGAAGCTCGGGAGTTGCGCGAACAAGGGATCGCTCGGCCGATCCTGGTGCTGGTCGGGATCGAACCGGAGGATCTGGATGAGGCGCTCCGGCTGGAAATCCGTCCCGCCCTGTTCCGGCTGGATCATGCCCGGGCCATCAGCCGGGCGGCTCCGCGCCTGGGCCGTCCGGCCCGGGTTCACCTCAAGGTGGATACCGGGATGGGTCGCCTCGGGGTACCGGTCGACCAGTTCGCGGACTTCCTCGATCAACTGAGCGCGCTGCCCGGGCTGGAAATCGAAGGGGTCTGTTCCCACTTCGCGGTCGCCGACGAAGCCGATAAGAGCTACAGCGGTGAACAGTTGGAACGCTTTCGGGACGCTCTGCGGATGCTCGCCGAGCGCGGCATTCGGCCGCGCTACGCGCACGTGGCCAACAGCGCCGGGCTGCTCGATCTGCCCCAGGCCCACTATGAACTGGTGCGCCCCGGGCTCATGCTCTACGGATCGCAGCCGTCCCCCGATCTCAAGGCCCCGGCTGAGCTCCAACCGGTCATGACCTTCAAATCCAGGGTGGTCCAGATCAAGGAAGTTCCGCCCGGCCGCTCGATCGGCTACGGGCGCACTTACGTGACTCAGTCGACCGCGCGGATCGCCACCATCCCGGTGGGTTACGACGACGGCTATCCGCGGCTCCTGTCGAACCAGGCCGAAGTCTTGATCGGCGGCCGCCGGGTGCCGATCGTGGGGCGGGTGTCCATGAACCTGATCACCGCCGATGTCACCCGGCTACCGGAAGCGCGAGCGGACGACGAAGTGGTGCTGCTCGGCCGCCAGGGTTCGGAACGCATCAGGGCCGAAGAACTGGCGGCGCTCAGCCGGACCATCAGTTATGAGATCTACTGCCTGATCGGCCGCCATCGCTTCAAGCACTTTTTGCCGGCGCCCGGTCCACGCGGTACTTGCACTGAAGTTGATGCCTTGAGCCCCATGCGTTCGTAGTGCGCCCGTAAGGGCGGTCGGCGCTTTCCGGAGGGCCATCGCCCGAGCTTTCGGATGCGCCGTCAACGCCTGACGGCGCCACTACGAACCCAAACACTTTGGATTGCACCCGATTGGCGCTTGACCAGGGTCGGTCCGCTGGCTATAAGGGCGCTCGCGGCCGCTCGCCGGGCGCCGCCGCCGGCGCGGCTATTGCCGCCGCTTTAACGGCCCTCAAGCGGCCCGAACAAGGAGAATCCACCACTCATGACCCTCATCAGAACCCGCCTGCTCGCCATCTTGACCGAGGCCATTCAGCCCTTGATCGGGAGCACGGACGAGGCCGGTACCACCGCTTTCACCATCGAACTGGATCTGCCGAAACAGCCCGAACACGGCGATTATGCCACCAATGCTGCGATGCTGCTGGCGCGCCGACTGAGACAAAACCCACGCCAAGTCGCCGACCGGATCGTGGCCGGCTTACATGATCCGGACCAGATCCTGGCCCGGGTGGAGATCGCCGGACCCGGTTTCATCAATTTCTTCGTCAAGCCCTCGGGCTGGCACCGGGTACTGACGGAGATCCTGGCGGAGCGTGCCGACTACGGCCGCCGGAATCTGGGCGGCGGGCGCCGGGTGCAGGTGGAATTCGTCAGCGCCAATCCCACCGGACCGCTGCATATCGGTCACGGCCGCGGTTCCGCAACCGGGGACGTGCTCGCCAATATCCTCGCCGCCTGCGGCTACCAGGTCGAGCGCGAGTATTACATCAATGACGCCGGCAATCAGATGGAAACCCTCGGCCGCAGTCTGTATCATCGGTACCTGCAGTTGCTGGGAGACCCGACGCCGTTTCCAGAAAATCACTACCAGGGCGAGTACATGATCGAACTGGCCCAAGCTTTCCGGGCCGAACACGGCGATGGGCCCAAACACCTGCCGGTGGCCGAGGTGCTGCCGCTGTGCACCCGCTACGCCGGCGACAAGATCCTCGAAGGCATCCGCAACGACCTGGCCGACTTCGGCGTCCGCTTCGATGTCTGGTTCAGCGAACAGAGCCTGCACGACCGGAACGCGATCGCGGAAACCATTGCCGATCTGGAGCGGCGCGGCTTCATTTACACCGCGGACGGGGCTAAATGGTTCAAGACCACCGATTTCGGGGATGAAAAGGATCGGGTGGTGGTCCGCGCCAACGGCGTCAGCACCTACTTCGCCGCCGATCTGGCCTATCACAAGAACAAATTCGACCGCGGCTTCGACCGGGTGATCGATATCTGGGGCGCCGACCACCATGGCTACGTGCCGCGCATGAGCGCCGGGGCACAGGCCCTGGGACGGGCCCAGGGCGATCTGCAAATCGTCCTGGTGCAACTGGTGAATCTGCTGCGGGCCGGAACTCCGGTGGCCATGTCCACCCGCGCGGGCGAATTCGTAACGCTCCGCGAAGTGATCGATGAAGTGGGCACCGACGCCGCCCGCTTTATTTTCCTCACCCGGCGTTCCGACAGCCAACTGGACTTCGATCTGGAAGTGGCCAAGGCCCGCGGCAACGACAATCCGGTCTATTACGTTCAGTACGCCCACGCCCGGCTTTCCAGCCTGTTTGAGGTGGCTCGGGAACGCGGGCCGGCGCCGCCGGCGGCGGACCTCGATCGGTTCGCCCCGCTGACCGCCCCGGAAGAAATCCAGTTGATCAAGCTTCTGGGCGAGTACCCCGAGGTGCTGGCAAACAGCGCGCTGCATCTGGAACCGCATCGGATCACTTATTATCTCCATCAACTGGTGGCGGAGTTCCACAGCTACTACAACCGGTATCGGATCCTGGGCGAGGATGAGGCGCTCACGGAGGCCCGGCTGGGTCTGGCCGAAGCGCTTCGGGTGGTGATCCACAATGGGCTGCAACTGCTGGGGGTAACGGCGCCGGAAAAAATGTGACGGCGGACGCCGCAGCGACGCCAACGGAAGGAAATCGCTTGGCGCGATCCAAGGACCTACCGAGGCCGCACCTTGAGCGGCAGCGCCGCCGCTTTCAGGTGCAATTGAGCGGCCCCCAGGCGTTGCTCTACGCTCTGGGACTGGTGGCCGCTCTGACCTGGATGTTCGTGTTCGGGGTCATGGTGGGCCGAGGGGTCCCGGTGGCCGGCGCCGGTAGCGATTCCCTCAAGGGGCGTTTGGTGCACTTTCTGGGCCTCGACCAGAAGCCTCCGGAGGCGGTGGAGAAAGCGTCGGAAACCTGGAAATCCACCGAAGAGATGCTGCAAGCCCTCACCTACCACGGTGAGCTGAAAGGCAAACCGAGCCCCACCGAAACGTCCGGATCAGCCAAAACCGCGGCCGCCCCGACCCATACCCCGGCGGCACCACCGCCGGCGGTAGCCGCCGAACCCGGCAGCCAGCCACCCGCGGCGGCTCGCTACGTGCTCATGGTGGCCTCTCTCAGGAGCAAGGACAACGCCGACAGCCTGCTGGCCGGCCTCAAAGCCAAGGGCTATTCCCCCTGGCTGGAAGTGGTGCAGATGGCCGAAGGCGGACTCTGGTATAGGGTGCTGCTGGGAAACTTCGAAAAACACCAGGACGCCCAGCAGTTCGCCGCCTCCTTCAATGAAAAGGAACACCAGCAAAGCCTGGTGATCATGGTCGGCAACTGACCCCGATGTTCAACATCGGTATCGGTATCGACCCCGATACCGACCCCGATACCGATACCGAATCCGAACCCGACCCCGAAATGACGCCGGTGGCTTGAGTCAGCCCCACCCCCTCACCGATGGACCGCTTCCGGAGGCCGGCTCGTCTGCATGCGTTGGAGCACCGAATGGGCGATCCGGCGCTGTTCACGCCCGTGGAACTTGATGTAATGGGTTGCCTGCACCACCTTGAACCCGCGCAGCAGCTTGTGTTCGCCGCCAAAGCCCGGGTCCATCACGCGGATGCCCCGGGCGATGGCGTATTGGATCGGCTGGTAGTAGCAGGTGGCGAAATGGAGAAACGGCACCGGTTCGAACGCGCCCCAGTAGCGGCCGTAGAGATGATCGCCCTTGTGGTAGAAAATCGCCATGGCCAGCCGCTTGTCCTGGTTGGAAGCAATCGTCAGTCGGCAGCGGTGAGCGAACCGTTCGCTCAGTAGATGAAAGAATTCTTCATTGAGGAACGGTTCGATTTGGGGGCCCATGTGTTTGGTCCAGGTGCGCCGGTAGAGCTGGTGCATGAGCAGATAATCGTCACGGGCGGCATCGGTTCCGTCAATCATCTCGAGGCGGATGCCGCGGTCCCGAAGGGCCCGCAATTCATGCTTGATCTTGTGTCGGCGATCGGAACGGAATTCACCCAGGAACTGATCGAAGTCCCGGTACCCCCGATTGAACCACAGGCAGTATTCGCTGCGCAGGCAGATATAGCCCAGATCCATGAGCAATCGATGGAGCGGGGAACCGACCTCGTTCGCCACAAAATACAATCGAGTAGTGGAGAGTCCTTTCACCTGGCTGAGGTAATCCACATATTCCAGGAGCGGACGAACCAGGGCCATGGCGTCGACTTCGGGATCGAACAGGAACTGATAGCCCGGCACCGGCGTGAGCGGCACGGTCCCCACCAGACCTTCATGAAAGGGCAGTCCGGTGAGTTCGGTGAGGAACGAAATCAAGCCGCCGTCGCCGAATTCCACCCAGGCCCGATCGCGTTGGTACATGGGGGCCAGGCCGACCAGTCGCTGGTCCTGATAGACGGCCAGATGGGCCGGGTTATAACCCCGCCCCGGATTGATCACCCCGGAGTCTTCCAGGCTGGTAAAATATTCCCACTCCATGGTGGGAGCGGCCGATCGGGCCAGGCGATTCCACGCCGCGCGGTCGATCCGGCGAGCCCCGCTCAAGGTCTCGAAACGTATGGTCATTGCCCAACCCCTCCAGCAAATCTCAGCGGTTGCCGGCTTCCCAACCGGTTGACCCGCCGCCACCGCCGCCCAGCGGGCGGCAGGCGCAAGCGTCGCTGGTGCCCTTATACGCCGCTTTGGCGAACGATCAAACCGGTGTTTTGGCCGGAAGGGTCAAATCGTTATCCGGTTCGGCAGCGTCCGCGGCCGGGCAAGTTGGGCACGGCTCCGTTGGCGCGCCTCCGAGCACCAGCCGACCCGCGCCAGTGGAGCCTCCGTGGTCATGGACCCGGCCCCTTTTTGATTGCCTTGTCTCGAAAACGCTGTATGCTTTGGATCGGCCATGATCATCGTTTCGGCCAATGCGAAAAGCTCTCGCCGCGCAAACCCAGGGAACACCGAGACAAACCCTAGACCTTCTCTGGGTCCTCGGGGCCTCCGTGGTGGAATTTATTTGGAATGGCCCCAACGATGATCAAGACCCTTGCATAATACTCCACATTCACCGTCAACATGGGTTCGGTTTCGCGAGGAGGCGGCAATGGTCCTAGACACTATTCTGGAAAAAATCGACAGCAATCAAAACCGATATATCGAAGAGCTCTTAGGGTTTTTGAAGATCCCCAGTGTCAGCACTTATTCGCATCTGGCCGCGGACGTGCGCCGCGCCGCCGAATGGGTTTGCAGCCATGCCAAGCGGGTAGGTCTTCAGGCCAGGCTGATCGAAACCAAAGGCCATCCGGTGGTCCACGCCTGGCGCTGCCGGCAGCCGGACCAGCCGACCCTGCTGATTTACGGCCACTATGATGTGCAGCCACCGGAACCGAAGGAAGAATGGCACTCGCCCCCGTTCAGTCCGGTCATTCGCGACGGCTATATTTATGCGCGTGGAGCGAGCGACGATAAGGGTCAGTTCTTCACTTATCTGAAAGCGATCGAAGCGATCCTGGCCGGGGCCGGGGAACTGCCGATCAATGTGAAATTGCTGGTGGAAGGCGAGGAAGAAATCGGCAGTCCCAACCTGGGACCGGTGCTGGCCGCCAACGCCGATCTGTTCAAAGCCGACGCCATCGCCATTTCCGACGGCTCTCAGTTTGCTCGCGGCGTTCCCACCATCACTTACGGGCTGCGCGGACTTTCCTACCTGCAGATCGATGTCCGCGGGCCGCGCATCGATCTGCACTCGGGGGCCTTCGGTGGTCTGGTGAAAAACCCGGTGCAGGCGCTCTGCGAAATCCTGGCGCAGCTCAGAAATCCCGACGGCACCGTCGCCATTCCCGGCTTTTACGACCAGGTCCTCGAGCTGCAAGCCTGGGAACGCAACGAACTGGCGGCACTGCCCTTCGCCGAGCAGGAACTGACCCAATATTTGGGGATTGCCGACCTCAGTGGGGAACCGGATTTTGCTCCACTGGAGCGCAAGACCGCGCGTCCCACCCTGGACATCAACGGCATCTGGGGAGGCTTCGCGGGCGAGGGGGCAAAAACCGTGATTCCCGCCAAGGCCGGCGCCAAGGTCAGCATGCGCCTGGTCCCGAACCAGCGGCCCGAACAAATCAACCAATTGTTCATCGATCACGTGCGGCGACTCGCTCCGGAGGGGGTCAAGGTGGAGGTGCGGGAACTCCATGGGGCCGATCCGGTGCTGGTCAGGCGCGACCAGCCGGAGGTGCAGGCCGCGGTCCGGGCCATTGCAACCGGGTTCGGAACGGCGCCGGTCTTCATCCGCGAAGGAGGTTCCATCCCCATCGTCAACCTGCTTCAGGAAACGCTGCAACTGCAAGCCATTCTGATGATGGGCTGGGGCAATCCGGATGATGGCACCCATTCCCCCAACGAACGGTTCCGGTTGCAGGATTTCCACCACGGCATCCGTTCCGTCGCCGCGCTCCTGTATGAACTGGCGAAACCGGGAGCGTGACAGAGAGCGGCAGGGGATCGAAGGGCGGTGGCCGCGGTGGCCCGTTCAAAGGGTGACGGCAACCAGGCAAGGACCCTGCCCCACCGCCTGATCATGACCCGGCGTCAAAACGGCGTTCGCCATTGGTGCTGGATGCCTGACCTGGGTGGCGTAAAAGATGGCATAAACCCTCAAGCGGACACGAGACCATGCGGGGCATACGTTATGGCGCTTTTGGCGAGATCTTTGACCGGTTGGTCTTGTAGAAAATCATATTATGCCGCGAGCCAATGTGGCCCTTCCCGGACGAACCGGTGAAGATTCGCTTCTACATTGACCCGGAAACAGACTTGCCCCACATTTACAAGCATGACGTATTCGAGGATGAGGTTGAAGATGTGCTGTTCCATCCAGGTGAGGATCGCCCAGGCAAGGAAGGCTCACGTATTGCTATTGGGCAAACGCGAGCGGGACGATATGTTCGGGTGGTCTATGTGCCCGATCCCAAACCTGATAGCGTCTTTGTGATCACTGCATATGAACCGAGCGGCAACCCACTTAAAGCATATCGGTGTCGGCGTCGAGGAAAGTAAAGAACATGGAGAAAACCAAATTTCCTAAGGGTTGGGATGAAGAGCGAGTAAA
>Ga0100398_1001013_pt1 | contig 24419 bp, 20 predicted proteins | sample CryGeymeta201522_FD_81568 | JGI IMG/M metagenome (GOLD analysis project Ga0100398, IMG submission 81568) | Groundwater microbial communities from Crystal Geyser aquifers in Utah, USA - Crystal Geyser metaG 2015-22 | ecosystem: Environmental > Aquatic > Deep subsurface > Groundwater | place: USA...
ACGCTCTGGTCTGCACCAAATGAAGAAAGAATCGAGAGGATTGATTGAATCTGTGAGCTGGTGAGGCCCGCTGCGTGGGTAAACGCAGGCGAAATCACGATACCGAGCGCGAGCACTGTACCGAGGATATAGGTTTTCATGAAGTGACTATGAATCGATAATGACTGTATCATACGACCACCAATCGAAAAATCAATGGCCTTGAGTGGATAGAGAAAAAGCCGGAACGCAGAGCGTTCCGGCTTTGTTGTGCTATGGCACCCACACGACTTTATATTTCTCCACTCGATTTTTATCGAGCCAAGAGCAATCTTTTCTCCCATCGGGAGTCAAGATCGCACAACATTCCCCGGTTGCCACCGATTTATATACAAGTGGCAGCCTCAGATAATAATTTATGGAGTAAAAAACTCCTCCATAAACTACCATAAATAACAAAAAAATAACCAATTTTTTCATAAATCCTCTCCTCCTCTCCTCCTCCGGATTAGGTTTCAACAACAAAGAACCACCTTCCTGTATGCTAGCATAGTACAGCAAAAAAGTCAATGTTGCATGGATGCGGAGAGTTCTCTATACTTGCAATACAACATTCATGAATGAGTGTCGTTGTTTGTTTATTCATAATTGAACAACAATATGGCTAAAAAACTTTCACTTGTGCCATTGGGCGATCGTGTCGTCGTACGACCTTCAGAAAAAGAGGGCGAAAAGAAACTTGCATCAGGCATCATCATTCCCGAAACGGTAGATAAAGAGAAACCGGCCAAGGGCGAAGTCATCGCGGTCGGCCAGGGGAAATATGAGGATGGGAAACGCGTCCCGATACAGGTGAAAGTTGGCGATGTAGTGCTCTTCAGTAAATACGGCTACGACGAAGTAAAGATCGAAGGACAGGACTATTACATCATTTCAGAATCAAACATTCTGGGTATTATTAAATAAAAATTACTATGGCAAAACAAATTCTTTTTTCCGAAGATGCGCGCAAAGCGATCGCGAAGGGTATCGTACAGGCCGTGCGCGCGGTGAAAATAACGCTCGGACCGAAAGGGCGCAATGTCGTGATTGAAAAGAGCTACGGCGGTCCGCGCATCACCAACGATGGTGTCTCTATTGCAAAAGAAATTTCATTGAAGGATAAATTTGAAAATATGGGCGCGGAAATCGTAAAGGAGGTGGCGAATAAAACCAACGATACCGTGGGTGACGGCACCACGACTTCCGTCGTGCTTTTCGAAGCGCTCGTTGATGAGGGCCTCCAGCACGTGATGAAAGGCGCGAACGCGATGATGATACGAAGCGGTATGGAGAAGGCAAAAAATGTTGCGCTCGTAGAGCTTAAGAAAATGGCAAAGCCGGTTAGTAATAAATCGGAGGTGAAGCAAGTCGCTTCGATCTCGGCGGAATCCGAAGTGCTCGGAAGCATTATCGCTGAAGCAGTGGAAAAAGTTGGCGCCTCTGGCGTCGTGACGGTTGAAGAGAGTCAGGGTATGGAGCTTTCCTACGATATCGTGGAAGGGCTCCAGATCGATAAAGGGTATGTATCGGCATATATGGTAACGAATCCAGAGCGCATGGAGGCCGAGATGAAGGACACGCTTATTCTCCTCACCGATAAAAAGGTTGGCAATGTGCAAGAAATACTGCCGCTTCTCGAGAAGGTCGTACAGTCGGGAAAGAAGGAGCTCGTTATTATCGCTGACGATGTCGAAGGAGACGCGCTCTCGACATTCATCGTGAACAAATTACGAGGCACCTTCAGTGTGCTCGCGGTGAAGGCGCCGGGGTATGGCGATAGGAAGAAAGATATGCTCGCGGATATCGCCGCTGTGGTCGGCGGCCAAGTTATTTCAGAGGAAGTCGGCGTCAAATTCGAAAACGCGACGCTCTCAATGCTCGGCAAGGCAACGCGCGTTGTAGCGACCAAAGATACAACAACCATCGTCGGCGGAAAGGGAAAGAAAGCTGACATCACCGCGCGAATCGGACAGCTGAAAACGCAGATGGGTCTCACCGAATCGAAGTTCGATAAAGAAAAGTTCGAGGAGCGCATCGCGAAACTCTCTGGTGGCGTGGCGGTCATCTCCGTCGGTGCGGCGACTGAGACCGAAATGAAATACCTGAAAGATAAAATCGATGATGCAGTCAAAGCAACAAAAGCTTCCATCGAGGAAGGCATTGTTGCTGGCGGCGGCACAGCGTTTGCGAAAGTTGCAAAGAAGCTTACCGCGCAGGATGACAAAATGAGTGTGGACGAAAGGACCGGTTTTGACATCGTCGTACGGGCGCTCGAGATACCGCTCGCGCAAATAGCGATCAACGCCGGCAAAGACGATGCATCGGCCATCGTCTCTCGGGTGCAGTCAGGTAAGGCGCAGGCCGGTTATGACGCGCTCACGGACAGCATCGTCGACGACATGCTCGCGAAGGGTATCGTCGACCCGGTAAAGATGCCACGCATGGCACTCGAAAACGCAGTGTCCGCCGCGGCAATGCTTCTCACTACCGAAGCGGCAATCGCCGATATTCCGGAACCGAAAACACCGGCCGGCGGAGCGGGAGGCGGGATGGGGATGGATTATTAGCAGTGTATTTCATTGTGTATGTATGGTAACCGCCGCCCTTCTGGCGGCGGTTACGTTTTTTATCGACTTGTTCTTTCTGGACTCGGGTTGCGGGTGTAGGGTACAATAAAGAACGACTCATGATTTATTTCGACAATGTGACGAAGCGATATGGAGATATGGCGGCGCTCGAAGAGGTGACCATCTCCGTCGCCCCCAAAGAATTCGTTTCTATTGTTGGACACTCGGGTGCTGGTAAGACCACACTCCTCAAGCTTCTTCTCGCCGAGGAGCGCCCAACCGCCGGTGCCGTCTTCTTCGAATCAGTGAATGTCAATGATCTACCAAGCTCGGCACTTCACCATTACCGCCGCAAAATCGGCATGGTATTCCAAGATTTTCGTCTTATTCCGAACAAAACTGCCCACGAGAATATCGCCTTCGCGATGGAGGCTGCGGGACGTACCGATGACGAAATCGCGAGCGATGTGCCGTACATTCTTGAATTGGTGAATCTCGCCGACAAGACGTCTCATTTCCCCGACCAGCTCTCGGGCGGCGAGAAGCAGCGCATCGCTATCGGGCGCGCGATTATCAATCAGCCGGAACTTATTGTCGCCGACGAACCGACCGGCAATCTCGACCCAATCAACACCTACGAGGTCGTCGAGATACTCAAGAAGATAAACGAGCTCGGTACAACGGTGATGATTACGACGCATAACAAGGGCGTAGTCGACGCTATCGGTCGACGCGTTATAACCATTGATCGTGGCCGCCTCGTACGCGATGATGCAAGTGGGAAGTATATACTATGAACATATGAAATTGATGATCCTTAAGCGCATGCTTGTCGCGGGTGGAAAAAACTTCATACGCGGCGGTGCAGTCTCAGCGGCGACGGTACTTATTATGACAGTCACGCTCGCCATTATCGGTTCCTTGATCTTCCTTTCTGCGCTCCTTTCTTTTACGCTAACTATTGTTAAGGACAAAGTCGATGTATCCGTCTATTTTGTAACTACGGCGAGCGAAGCGGACATCCTCGCAGTACGGGATCAGCTGAAAAAATTGCCGCAGGTAGCAAGTATTACCTATACTTCAGCAGACGATGCACTTACGGCTTTCCGCGCACGCCACGAGACCGACCAACTCACGCTCCAAGCGCTCGATGAGCTTGGCGGCAATCCGCTCGATGCCTCGCTTGAAATCCGAGCGAAGGATCCTTCAGAATATGAAAGCATTGTAAATTTCGTTGAAGCTTCGCCAACACTCTCCTCCGTTGGCACCTCAATAGTCGATCGCATCAATTATGCGCAGAATAAAGAGATCATCGATCGTCTGTCGCTCGCGATACAGGCAACGCGCGAAATCGGTTTCGCTGTTATTGTTTTCTTCGCAATCGCCTCGATCCTCATCGCCTTCGCAACCATTCGCCTTGCGATCTACACCGCCAAGGAAGAAATCGCAGTCATGCGGCTCGTAGGCGCCAGTAATATTTACATCCAAGGACCGTTCATAGTAACGGGTGTCATCACCGGAGTGATAGCAGCGATTCTCATTCTGCTTCTCCTGTGGCCGGCAACCTGGTATGTTGGCATGAAGACCGCGGGATGGTTCGACGGTTTCAATATCGCATCGTATTACGGCAATCACTTCGCTTTCATTTTCTCGATACTTATATGTTCTGGCATCGTGCTTGGCGCGATCGCTTCGGTGTTCGCTATCAATAGGTACCTGAAGACCTAATCCTGTATGGCAAAAGAAGGTCATAAATATATATTCGTTCTCGGTGGAGTGATGAGCGGTGTCGGGAAAGGCGTCGTCACGAGTTCCATCGGTCTTCTGCTCCAGCAGAAAGGGTATCCGGTAAATTTGGTAAAAGTCGATCCATATCTGAACGTCGATGCGGGTACGATGAATCCGACCGAACACGGAGAGGTGTTCGTACTCCGGAGTGGCATGGAAACGGATCAGGATATGGGGAACTACGAACGCTTCTTGGGGCGCGATCTTACGAACGAGGATTACATGACGAGCGGCATGGTCTATCAGTCGGTTATCTCACGCGAACGCGCACTCGAGTATGACGGCAAATGCGTTGAAGCTATACCGCATGTGCGCGACGAAATCCTTCGCCGCATCGAAGCGGCGTCTTCATACAACGGCAGCCGCATTTCGGTCGTCGAAATCGGCGGTACGATAGGCGACTTCCAAAATGCACTTTTCATTGAAGCGGCGCGTATACTGAAGATGAAGCATCCGGAAGATGTGCTCTTTGTGATAGTGTCGTATTTGCCGACTCCCGGCACGCTCGGAGAGATGAAGACGAAGCCGACTCAGACGGCCGTGCGCGATCTCAACAGTTACGGGGTGCAGCCGGACTTCATTATTGCGCGTTCGAAGGAGCCCATTGATGAAAAACGCAAGGAGAAACTTGCGATTTGGTGCAATGTGAGCAAGGATCACATTATCGCCGCACCGGATATCGGGAGTATTTATGAGGCGCCGCTTAACTTCGAAAAAGATAAACTCGGCGATGCGATGCTTGATGCGCTTCGGTTGCCGGAAAAGAAACGCGCCTCACTCGCCGCGTGGAAGAAATTCGCGCTTGCCGCGGCAAATACGAAAATACCAGAAGTCAGCATCGCGATTGTCGGGAAATATTTTGATACGGGCGACTTCGTACTCTCCGACGCGTATCTTTCGGTCATCGAGGCGATTAAGTTCTCTGCGGCGAAGCTGAATCGCCACGCGAGAATCACCTGGGTGAATTCAAAAGACCTCGAACGCGGCGCAAAAGTAACTGCAATACTCGGCAGATTTAACGGCATTATCGTTCCGGGTGGCTTCGGCGAGACCGGTATCGAAGGAAAAATAAAAGCAATTCAATTCGCACGCGTGAAGAAGATACCGTACTTCGGTCTTTGTTATGGCATGCAACTGATGGTGGTTGAGTACGCAAGGCATGTGCTCGGACTCTCGGATGCGAATACGACCGAGATTAAGAAAAGTACTTCTGATCCGGTTGTCGACGTTATGCTCGAACAGAAAAAACATCTCGCCGATAATAAATATGGTGGCACGATGCGCCTCGGCGTGTATCCGGCATATCTGAAAAAAGGCACAATGGCGCGTGCCGCGTACAAAAAAGAGTTGGTCGAAGAACGCCACCGCCACCGCTACGAGATAAACCCGGCGTACGTGAAGCATCTCGAAGCCGCCGGTCTCGTCTTTTCGGGCACGAGTCCGGACGGCGTACTGATGGAAATCGCCGAGCTCCCGCGTTCGGTGCATCCATTCATGCTCGGCACACAATTCCACCCAGAATTCCATGCGCGCCCACTCTCTCCGCATCCGCTCTTCACCGAATTCCTCCGCGCAGCCATTACGCGCAAAAGGAAGAAATAAAAGAATTAAGAAATCGCACGGGTGGCCTCAGTCAGGAGATCGACTTCTTTAAAAAATTGCGCACTGCGCGTGTCGCGCGGGCGCGGGAGATCAATGGGAATAATGCTCTTGATATGGCCGGGGTGTGCCACCATGACGATAATCTGGTCAGAAAACTCGACAGCGTCAGGGATAAGGTGGTTCACCATAAGTATCGTTATGCCATAGGAGCGCCAGATTTTCAAAAGATCTGCTTTCAGCGACTCGGCAGTAATAGTATCTAAATTAGAAAATGGCTCGTCCATAATGAGGAGATCGGGAGAAATTGCGAGAGCTCGCGCGAGGCCGACTCGCTGGCGCTGGCCGCCAGAAAGGGCGGCGGGGTAGTGGTTCTCGAGATGCCCAAGCCCGACTTCCTCCAATTTTTTCTTTGCTGTCTTTCTGGCTTCAGTTTTCCGCATTCCAGCCATGCGAAGCCCGAATGCGACATTATTAAGTGCAGTGAGCCAAGGGAAAAGCGCATAGTTCTGGAACACCATCGCGGGTCGTGAAAAATTCCGCACAATGTCGCCGCTCGTGTGCGGCATAAGACCTAGGATGACGCGCATCAAGGTGGATTTGCCAGCGCCCGACGGCCCGACGACAGACACGAACGATCCGGCAGGAACCGAGAAAGACATATCCTTCAGGACCAATACACGCTCCTTTCCGTCCTCGAAGTTCGCGCTGACGCGCGAAAGGACGAGCGCTATCTGTTGGGATTTATTCGGCATATCGTTTCGAGCTCTCGGTGAGAAGCGGCGCCCAGACGAGGCGGTTTATCACGAATACGATGATGAGGATAACAAGAGTGCCGGCGACCAAAGCCTGGCTAATGCCAGAAGCGCCAGCCTCCTTAATGAAATCACCGAAACCGGCGACATTCGTGATGATCTCGGCACCAATGACCGCTTCCCAACCGATGGCGATACCGACGATAGAGCCGGTGAGCATAGCGGGGAAAGAGAGCGGAGCGAGGTAGTAGGGAATGCGGCGCCATCCCTTCGCGCCGAAAATGGTCGCCGCGTCACTGAGGTCCTTGTGCGCGCTCTTAATCGCAGTCAGAATAGCAAAAAGTATAGGCCAGATAATAGAGCTCACTGCAAAGAGGATAATCATGTTGCTGGTGAATCCGAAAAAGTAGATGAAGAAAGGTATGAGAGCGAACGAAGGTAGATTTTGCAAAATGTCGAAAAATGGGAAGAGTATGTCGGAGAATGGGCTCCAGCCGACTACAAGCGCCATGAGCGCGCCGAGTACCAGAGCAATGCCATAGGCGATGGCGAGCCGGTAGGTGGTGCGGAGGACGGCGTCACAGAGCGTAAGCCATGCAACTTCTCCGAAGTAACCAGAAAAAGTTAGAAGGAGAACAGCACCGATGACGCCAGCCATAATTAGCCACATGCGTCGATGGCGTAGCAGATGAGCACGATGCCAGGCGCGAGTCTGTGGGTGTGTGATACTACGAATCATGAGTGTATTCTAGCGCGCTTTCGTGCAGCTGTGTTTGTGTGGTATGATATACTCATTCCCGCGGAAGAATATAGGGAATACTTATAAGTAAAAAACACGGTACATGCGTACACTTCGAACTATAGGAATCGTCAGTAGCGCCGCAGTTTTCCTTCTTTCGGCGACGATCGCGTTCGCAGAAGGGCAAGCGACGAGCACAGCCTACAAGAATCAGATTGGCGAGCGGCGAGCGGCAATCGCCTCGACAACTCAGAAAAAAATAGAGGTCGTGCGCGAAGAAGCGCAAACCCGCACAGTTGCGCAACGCGAAAAAATAGCCGAGCGCGTAGCGGATATCCAGGATAAAGTAAAACAGCAGTTGGCACAGCGCCTCATCAAACAATTCGAGAATCTCAACAAGATTTGGACGGACCACTTTATGAACCTGATGGATCACTATGACGCTATCCTGCAAAAGATTCAGGACAGGGCGAATATCGCTGCTAATGCTGGGAAAAATATTGCGAGCACAACTGCGGCCATTCAGTCGGCAAAGACTGCAATTGCAAGCGCAAGAACTGCGGTGATCGCACAAGCGGCGGAAACCTATACACCCGATACATCGGTCGTGACCACTACAACTTCGACCACCATGCCGAGCGGTCAGAAAGAGCTTCTGCAGAATCTGCGGAATTCATTCAAAAATCTTCACCGCACACTGTTTCAGGATCTCCTCGCTCTGCGCGACGGTCCGATGAAGAATGCGCGCAAGGCGGTGCAGAGCGCACTTCAGACGCTTACCAAGATTCCAAAAGTCGACGAAGGAAATGCAACCACAACTGTCGAAAACTCGAATCAATAATTCCTAATTGAAATAACTATGGACTATCAACCAATGAATCAAGTAATTGATCAGGGTTCCTCGAATAAGACAGAAACATGGTATATCGCCGGCGCAATCGTCGTCATTGCCGTCCTCGCCCTCTGGTACTTCTACGAGAGGCAGGCGCCGACCGCAGGCACACAGCCTACAGCTGTCGAACAAGCGCAAACGCCATCGCTCTCGAGCGGTAATACCACTGCAGACATATCAGCGGATCTCAACCAGATTCCGGACGACTCCGCCGCGCTCAATCAGGCCGAGGCCGCTTCCGCACAGGATGTCTCGGGCTTCTGATAAAAGGAGATACGTACATCCTACTCACCTGAATGCCTCAACAGGTTGAGGCATTCATGTTTTTTCTCGTTGAATCCTTCCCGCGACGGTTATTATTTAAATACGGTATCCGAACGAGGCGATTGGGAAACAGTCGAACGATACGTCGCCAACCAAGAAAAGACGATGGAGAAGCCCGCGCAACTCACACTCTGGAATTAGCCCATGCATCCCGACATAGACACATTACTCCTATTTTAGTAAACGGATTTATTTTCAAAATAATTTTTGCCAATAACTGGCAGATATTAATTTCCATAGTTTTAAGTTAATCGATATTTTCCTCTTTTTAAAAATTCCAAATAGCCCTTATCTCTCAAAAATTGTAATTGTTGCCTAATTTTATCTTTGATATGTTTATTATCAGGATGTTTTTGATATAAAATGTTTTCAAAAACATAAACTTCATCAAGCGTGAACTCTTTTTTATTTAGTTTATCAATACAGCTCATTACATCCAAAATCCAACCTCTTAAATCAACTCCTCTTGATTCTCGTAAAAATAAAGTTTTTCGCCAGTTTTTTAAAATATCTTCCTTATCTTCGGGTTTGCCATTTTTTATATAAAATATTTTTCCACTTTGCGGTATATCTTGAAGTAAAATATTACATCCAATCCAACCTGCTCGCCTTGCGTTTTCTGATAGAGGTTTTCTCTTCTCAATAATTTCTGGGACGAAAAAATGTTTTGGGATAACTACAAAATTTTGAACCTTATAATCTTGTAAGTCGTAGTTTAAAAAGAAAAAGCTTGGGTTATTTGTGCTGTTTAACCTCTCAATCATTTTACAATAAGCTCCATCGACAATTTTTTTACCCATTTCATCCTTTTTACTTTTCAGCTCATATTCTTCACGGCAATTTTCACAGTAAAAATCCGCTACGGGACTATTGTTTTTAAAATCATTAACAAAATTACTGCAATTCGGACAAAAAATTTCATTTTTTACCCAATTCTCAGTCATTACCCTTATAGCTTGGGATTGGCTTTTATATTGAGTAGCTAAAGCTATGTTGAAATTTAAACGCATGTCCTATAGTTTTAATAAACTTTAAAATTTCTTTGCTCGCCCAAATAATCGTCTCATGGCTCGCAGTGAAAAAACGACAACTTAGATTAGGCGAAGCGTTTGGCTTAAACCAAGAAATATCATTGAGAATGTGGTAACCGAGTGATTGGAGCGCATGACCACATTGGTAGATTGAGTGATAAGTACCGCTTACCCAAAGCGTGCCCTCCGGCTTCAAAACGCGTCTGCATGCTTCAAGCCATTGGTAATGGAATGCGTAATCGCTTTCAAATCCTCTACTCACATCCCATACTCCCTTGTTGACGCTGACCATACGTCCAGCATGAACGCTGAAACCTCCGTTTGAAAGATTGTACGGCGGATCTGCAAATATCATATCAATCGAATCTTCAGGTAATTGCGCAAGAACTCGCAAAGAATCTCCGTTGTACAGAACAAAATTATCCTTCAAAAAATAAGGCTTTCAGCAACTATTGCGAGTATCTTTCTTTCGGCGACTGTCATATTGATATTGTGTCACTAGTTGGAACCTTTTTCAATAAGATTATCTTATTTTATCAACTCCACCATCAAGCTTTCAAGCGCGATTCCATTATATTGTTCCTTACTAATTTTTTTATTTTCGTACAAAATTCTCACTTTAAATCCTGCACTTTCTATCTTGTTAAGGTAATCTTCTTTCAACAGGGCTCCTGCAACACAACCAGACAATAAATCCTTGTTATTTCTTTGTTCTTTTGAAAGTTCTTCTAGTAAAACAATATCTGAAAGATAAATTTTTCCACCCGGTTTAAGAACTCTGTACGCTTCATTAAATGTTTTAGCTTTGTCTGGTGTTAAATTGATAACACAATTTGTAATTACCGTATCAACTGAATTGTCTTTTAATGGAAGGTTTTCAATTTCTCCTAAAAGAAACTCAACGTTGGTTATATTGTATTTTTTGGCATTCTCTCTTGCCTTATCTATCATTTCCTCAGTCATATCTACACCGATAACTTTCCCTTTACTCCCGACTCTTTGAGCAGCTAAAATGGAATCTATTCCGGCTCCAGAACCTAAATCCAATACCACATCTCCTTCTTTTATTTTTCCAAATGCTAATGGATTACCACAGCCAAGACCTAAGTTTGCTTCGCCTACAATTTTCAGTTCTTCATCAGAATAACCGATACTTTTTGAAATATTTTTTGCTTTATTGCACGAACAACAACACGAGGTGCCTTTTGTTGCTATTTCCTTATATTTATCTTTAACAATCTTTTTTACAGTCTCTTTTTTCATAGTTAAAGGTATAGCATGATTTTTACTAAAAAGTATTGGCTGCGGGTCAGGGACTCGAACCCCAATACCATCCTCCAGAGGGATGTGTCCTACCATTAGACGAACCCGCAATAGAGAGACAATACGCCAAAAAGTCGGTTTATTCAACAAAACAAAAACCGCCTCAAATTCAAAATTCATTGCCAGAAACCACGTATAACCATTTATTCTGACTGGAACAATACCAAATTGATTATTTTATCAACTTGCTTTGATTCATTCGATTGCTACACGCGCGATACTGTCATATACTGGACTCATCAGCCCAGTGGGCTTTTATTTTTTATGGAAATCCGGAACATCGCTATCATCGCACACGTTGACCACGGGAAGACGGCGCTTACCGACGCTATTCTTAAGCAGACTGGTGCCGTGGCAGAGGGTACGACGATGGACAGCAATGCACTCGAGCTCGAGCGTGGCATCACTATTTACTCCAAGAACGCGGCGGTTGAATATAAGGGTACCAAGATAAACATCGTAGACACTCCAGGGCACGCGGACTTCGGTAGCGAAGTTGAGCGCGTTCTACGTTCTATCGACTCGGTACTGCTCGTCGTCGATGCGGCAGAAGGGCCGATGCCGCAGACCCGTTTTGTGCTCAAAAAATCTTTGGAACTCGGTCTCAAGCCAATCGTTGTGCTGAATAAAATAGACAAACCGGCGTCCGACCCGGCGCGCGCCGAGGAGCAGGTGCTGGAACTCTTCCTCGAGCTCGGCGCCTCGGACGAGCAATCCAATTTTCCGGTCGTGTATGCGATCGGTCGCGACGGCCGCGCGGCTTTGAAACCGGATGATCTCTTAACAAGCGGTCCCTTGTCTGAAGGCGATCTCTCGCCGCTTCTGGATATGATTCTTGAAAAAGTTCCCCCTGCTTCGCGAAACGTCACGCAGGGCGCAGTGCTTCTGTTGCAACCATTTAATCTCGCCTACGACAATTTTATGGGGCGGCTTGCGGTCGGCCGCATCTACGCGGGAACCGCTCGTCCCAATCAGAATGTATTTATAAAAAAATCAGACGGTCTGCCTGCGCAGGCAGGCACGACTCGCACAGGCCGCATTACCAAGGTGTTTACCTTTAAAGGGCTCGAGCGCGTCGAAGTGGCTGAAGCTAGCGCCGGTGACATCGTGCTCATCGCGGGTCTTCCAGACATTTATATCGGCGAGACCGTCACGACCGACGAATCCGCGGCGCCTCTGCCGGCGATCGCGGTGGACGAGCCGACCATAGCGCTTAATTTCCTCGTCAATAATTCGCCGTTTGCCGGGCGAGAAGGGAAGTATGTGACCAGCCGTCAGATACGTGATCGGCTTGAAAAAGAACTCGAGGTCAATATCGGCCTCAAAGTTGATTTTACACACGCGGACTCATTCCACGTGTCCGGTCGTGGCGAGCTTCACATCGCGATTCTTCTCGAGAATATGCGTCGCGAGGGATACGAAATGCAAGTATCACAGCCGCAGGCGATTATCCGAGAAGAAAACGGGATGAAGATGGAACCATTCGAAGAAATCATCATAGATGCACCTTCTGAGTTCCAAGGCGTTATTATCGAGAAATTAGGACAACGCTCGTTCGTTCTCCAGAGTCTCACGCAACACGAGAACAGTGCGCGTTTCATACTTATCGGCCCAACGCGCGGACTGCTCGGATATAAAAATACGTTCATCATCGATACGAAGGGCGAAGGAATTATTTCCTCGCGCGTACTCGGCTTCCGGCCGTATGCCGGCGAGATAAAAAAGCGGCAGGTCGGCTCGATGATCTCGATGGCGACCGGCAAAGCGCTCGGGTACTCCCTCTGGTATCTTCAGGACCGCGGTCAACTCTATATCACGCCGGCGACCGAGGTGTACGAAGGCATGGTGATCGGCAATACCGCGAAGGGCGAAGAGATGATGGTAAATCCGACAAAAGGGAAGAATCAATCGAATGTTCGTACCTCGAGCATGGACGAGGCGATTGTGCTCGTGCCGATATTCGATCTCACTATCGAGCGCGGGCTCGAGATTATGTCGGACGACGAGTATCTTGAAATCACTCCGAAGTCAGTCCGCATGCGCAAGCAGTTCCTCACCGAAAACGACCGCGCGAAGTCGCGCCGCTGATACAAAAAGAGAAAGACCCAACAAAACGAAAGTTTTTCCGGCTGGCGGATTTTGGTGAACGAGATATAGTGCAATGTATGGCACCCGCGCGGGAGTTTGTTACCGAATTACTTAAAAAAGCCAATGTAACCATCGGTGGGAGTCGTCCGCAGGACATCACGATTCACAATGAACGAACCTTTAATCGCGTCATTCGATACGGGACGCTCGGCCTCGGTGAGGCATATATGGACGACTGGTGGGACGCAAACCAACTCGACGTGTTCATTGAAAAAGTGCTGGGAGCGCGTCTCGACGCAGAAATAGAAATTAATCTCGCATCTATAATCACTATTGCAAGATCTTTTCTCTTTAATCAGCAAGTTGGAAAAAATTCTTTTAAGGTTGGCGAAGCACACTACGACATCGGTAACGATCTCTACGGAGCGATGCTCGATAAACGTATGGTGTATACCTGCGGCTATTGGAATTCGCCAGCTGGCGAAGCAAAGACGCTCGACGAGGCACAGGAAGCGAAGCTCGATCTCGTCTGCCGGAAGATAGGACTCACAAAGGGCGATCGCGTGCTTGATATCGGCTGTGGCTGGGGCAGTTTCGCGAAATATGCCGCCGAAAAATATGGCGCATCAGTCGTCGGTATCACCGTTTCAAAGGAGCAGGACGCGCTCGCGCGCGAGAAATGTATGGGACTGCCGGTTGAGATCAGCATCAGTGACTATCGCGACGTTGACGAGCAGTTTGATCACATCGTTTCACTCGGTATGTTCGAGCACGTTGGCGTAAAGAATTATCACGGATATTTTAAGATAATTCGGCGTTGCCTCAAAAATAAGGGACTTTTTCTTCTGCACACCATCGGCGGCAACGTCTCTCGAACGAGCGGCGACCCTTGGACAGAGAAATACATTTTCCCTGGCGGCATGTTGCCTTCGATCCCTCAGATAGGAAAGGCGACAGAAGGTATTTTTGTCATAGAAGATTGGCACAACTTCGGCGCCGACTACGATAAAACACTTATGCAATGGTTCAAAAATTTTGATACCGTGTGGCCGAAACTGCGAGAGAAATATGGCGACAGATTTTATCGGATGTGGAAATATTATCTCCTTGTCTGCGCTGGCGCCTTCCGTACGCGCAATATCCAGCTCTGGCAGATCGTGCTATCTAAAAATGGCGTCCCGGGCGGGTACCGATCAGTGCGGTAGTTCCGAAGCAAAAAATCGCTTTCTGAAAGCGGTTTTTTGCGAGTCGAGTGGAGGTGCGGGGAATTGAACCCCGGTCCGAATCCGTCTCTGAAAGCGATTCTACGACGCGTAGTCAGCGTTAGTGTCTAAGGCAGGATGCTAGGAACGTTGACGAAACCATTCCTGCCCGATCCCTTATCTAGATGCGCCGGGCGGGAGGCCGAGCATCGATCTCACAGAAGATTCCGCCCGTCTTCTCCGCTGTGAGCGCCGAGTGAAGACAAACGTCGCGCTAGGCGAGGAACGTGGCGTTAGCCGCGAACCGTCGCGTAGGCGAACGCGATATCGCCGACCTTACCGAAGTAAGGAGACTTCGTCGCGCTTGCAAGAGTGTTCTTGGCAAGTTTATTTCCCGCCAGTTTTACGTGTTAGCGGGAGTGCACTGCGTCGCACGTCTTTCAAGGTACAGACCGTCAAAGCCGGTCACCCCCCTACAACATACTTTATACTAAAAACATGCTATAGGCGAGTGATGCTTATCTGTTTTTTAATACGCGTCCTACCTCGCGAAGCGCATCCCGTTTTTTCAAATCCTCTCTGCGGTCCGCTTTCCCCTTACCACGGACGATTGCTATGCGTACCTTAATGTTCCTTTTGGTATTATACACCTCAAGTGGTATGCTTGTCAAGCCCTTCTTTGACTCGGCGTTTGCGAGTATCGCTATCTCTTTTTTCGTAAGGAGAAGCCGCCGTGCCCGCTCCGGATCATATTTTTTATGCACATTCGCGACTTGGTACGGCGGAATGGTCATACCGACAATAAACGCCTCGCCACCACGTACTACCACACGCGCGCCATCAAGAGAGCCGAGTTTATTCCGCAATGCTTTCACTTCGGTACCCACGAGCTCGAGACCCGCCGAGAAGCTTTCGATGGGTGCATACTTCAAAAATGCTTTTTTGTATTCGACGAGAATCATATGAAAGAGTATAATACCTTTTATGTCGGTTGTGTCCCCGAAAAAGCCGAAGAATAACAAGAAGACCGCGACGCCCTCGAAAAGGCGGCGCGGTTGGCGCACTTTCTTAGGCGGTCCTTCTTTCTTCGGGAATCTCATAACTACCGTTCTCGTATTCATCATTCTCATGAGTGTTTATTCGTTCATCGAGAGTTTCATCCAGCCGAACAATGAAATCCCCTTATCAGTTGTTGCGGCCGACGTTGCAGAAGGGAAAATAAGCACGATAACAGTGAACGGCGACTCGCTCGATCTTATTTATGCCGATACAACGACGAAGACCTCGCGTAAGGATCCTTCTGCCGGATTGCCTGAGACACTCGCAACTTACGGCGTCACGCCCGCAGAACTCGCAAAGGTCTCGATTACGATACAGGGGCAGTCGGGATTCCAATTCTGGTTCATCACTTTGGCACCAATCGTACTTCCTCTTCTTTTTATTATATTCATTTTCTGGTTTCTATCACGGCAGGTGAAGGGAGCTGGTATGCAAGCGTTCAGTTTCGGACAATCGAAAGCGCGAGTCATCGACCCAGCCGACTCTTCACAGCGAGTTACGTTTACTGATATCGCTGGCGCGCGCGAAGCGAAAGAAGAGCTTCTAGAGATCGTCGACTTTCTTAAGAGTCCGAAGAAATTTCTCGATATCGGCGCCCGCATTCCGAAAGGCATCATACTTATGGGCGCGCCCGGTACCGGGAAAACGCTCCTCGCGCGTGCGGTCGCCGGCGAAGCGGGCGTGCCATTCTTTTCCATTTCGGGTTCAGAGTTCGTTGAGATGTTCGTCGGCGTTGGCGCTTCCCGAGTCCGCGACCTCTTTCAGCTCGCGAAAAAGGCCGCACCAGCGATTATTTTTGTCGATGAGATAGACGCTGTCGGGCGCGTGCGCGGCACAGGCGTCGGCGGCGGGAATGACGAGCGCGAGCAAACGCTTAATCAGATTCTCGTCGAGATGGACGGCTTCGAGCCCACTGAAAAAGTCGTGGTGATGGCGGCTACCAACAGACCCGATGTTCTCGATCCGGCACTGCTACGGCCCGGACGCTTCGACCGGCGCGTGACTATCGACCTCCCGGACAGGAGAGATCGCGAAGAAATTCTCAAGATTCATGCGCGACAGAAGCCGCTCAGGCCGGACGTTATGCTCGCTGTTATCGCCGAACGCACGCCGGGCTTCTCGGGCGCCGAGCTCTATTCGCTGATGAATGAGGGAGCGATTCTCGCCGCGCGCGAAAATCGGAAAGAGGTGACGCAATATGACCTAATCCGCTCGATAGAAAAGGTGATGCTCGGCCCGGAGCGCAAGAGTCACCTGCTCTCAAAAAAAGAAAAAGAATTGACGGCGTATCACGAAGCCGGCCACGCGCTCGTCTCCTCGATACTTCTGAATGCCGACCCTGTGCACAAAATTTCCATCATCAGCCGCGGCAGGGCGGCCGGCTACACACTAAAGCTTCCTTTCGAAGATAAAAAGATGTTCTCGAGGAAGCAATTTCTCGATGATATCGCGGCGACGCTCGGCGGCTACGTCGCCGAAAAAATGCTTTTCGACGATGTGACAACAGGTCCGAGCAACGATCTCACGGTCGTGACGGCAATCGCGCGTGATATGGTCTCCCGCTACGGCATGAGCGAGAAACTTGGACCAATATCCTTCGGCGAGCGACAGCTCGGGAATGAGCCGTATTCTGAAAAAGTCGCGGCGCAAATCGACGCCGAGGTCTCGCGCATCATCGATGAAGCAAGGGCGCGCGCCATTGTCGTCATCAATGAACACCGCGTCGCTCTCGATGCTATCGCGAAAGAGCTTATCGAAAAGGAGACCATCGAACGCAGTGAATTCGAAAAGATTCTCATCGCGAACGGCATCACCCCTAAAAAGCGCGATGAAGATCAGAGTGTTGTAGTATAAACGGGTACCCGCCCCTAGCTCAGCTGGTTAGAGCATCGAGCTTATACCTCGAGGGTCCTTGGTTCGAGTCCAAGGGGGCGGACAACTTACTCCAAATGCATCTCTTTATCAGTGGTAGCGGCGCGGAGTGTGAGGGCGGGGTGATTTTTGAGATCGGGATCGGCGGCGACGAGATTCGCCGCCTCGGCACGTGCCGCCTCCACCAATTTGATATTTTTTAGTGCCTCCATCGCGATGTCCGAGACGCCCCACTGTTTGCCTACGCCGAGCTCTCCTGCACCGCGGAGCGCGAGGTCGTATTCGGCGAGCTCGAAACCATTCTTCGCCGAAGCAAATGCCCTCATTCTCTCTCTTGTTATTTCGCCAAACGATTCAGGGAGCGCGAAGCAGTATGATTGGTGCGTCGAGCGAATTACTCGTCCGCGTAACTGATGTAATTGCGCGAGCCCAAAGCGTTCGGCGCCCTCGATGAGGATAATGGTGGCATTCGGAACATTGACGCCCACTTCGACGACCGAGGTCGCGACGAGGATATTAGTATCGCCATCTTCAAATTTTTTCATAACACCTTCTTTTTCTGACGGTTTCATCTTGCTATGCAGAATGCCGATTGTTGTGTTTGGAAATACTTCTTTTTTCAGGCGAGCTGCTTCAGCTTTCACCGACTTCGCTATGAGGGCGAGCTCTTTTGCCGGGTCTGGCTCGTCGATGCGCGGGCAAATGACATATGCTTGGTGCCCAAGCGCGAGCTCGACGCGCACGCGCTCATACGCATCTTCGCGTCTCTCCGGCGCGAGTACGCGAGTGAGTATCGACTTTCTGCCGGCAGGCATCTCGTCGAGGAGTGTGAGGTCGAGGTCGCCGTAAAGCGCGAGTGCGAGCGTACGAGGAATAGGTGTAGCCGTCATTGAAAGCAGATGTGGAGCAATATTTCCTTTCGTCGCGAGCTTCTGCCGATGCATCGTACCGAAGCGATGCTGTTCATCGATGATGGCATAAGCGAAATATTTAAACGAGAGCGATTTCTCGATGAGCGCGTGCGTACCGATAACAATCGGTATCTCGCCATTCGCTACCATTTTTTTGAAAGCTACTTTAGAAAGTTTTACTGACTCTTCATAGCGCACGCGCGAAGGGAACTTACGACATTCATTGCCAGTTATAAGTCCGACGGGTATGTGGTGGCCTCGGAAATATGAGACAAATGTGGAGAAATGCTGTTTTGCAAGTATTTCAGTAGGGCAAAGATACGCGACTTGAAGTGTACCGGCCACTCGGCCTTTTGGAAGCGAGGTCGCGACAAGGTACGCGGTCGCCGCGGCGACCGCGGTCTTTCCGCTCCCCACATCACCTTCGAGGAGTCGGAGCATCGGGCGCGTTTTTTCGAAGTCAGAAGCGATAACATCGATAGCATTCATTTGCGCCTTCGTCGCAGGGAAGGGAAATGATGCGACGAAGTCGGCTAGCTTGGAACGGTCGACAACAACAGGCAGCGCTTCCTTGGTGAGAAGCACTCGCCGGCGTTGCTGCATAACTATCTGGAGAGCGAACACTTCTTCAAACGCAAATCTCTTTCTCGCGACAGTCGCATCCGATAATTTTTTCGGCGTATGGATGAATACGAATGCAGAAGAAAGCGTCGGCAGATTGTAACGCGCGAGAATCTCTGGTGGAATCGGATCCTTCAATCGCTCGTGTGCTTGCGCCTCGAATACTTTTTTCAGAGCATACAGAAGCCATAGTGATGACACACCTCTGCTTTCCGGATAAATCGAGCACAATTCTTTGGGAAAGTCAGACTCTCTCATCGTTTGGGAGAGTCTGACTTTCCCATGTTCGCCAAAGAGCGAACTATGTATCTCGTACGGATTTACGGGCGATTTACCAATACTCGGATTCGCAAGATATACCTTCGCGCCCATTCCAGCCACGCGCCCACTCACTTTCGCTGACATACCGTCATGTAAAGTTTTCGCAATGTAGGGCTGACTGAACCACATCATTTTTATTTTTCCCGATGCATCTTCGAGCCACGCTTCGGCAACCGGCCGGCGGCTCTTCCACGTTTTGCGTATCTCGGGCTTGCGCACCGTGCCGTAGAGTATTACTTCAGCGCCTGCCGACGCACCGGCAATTGTCCCGGTTTTCCCTGCATGCTCATACCGCGATGGAAAGTGATACAGCAAGTCGCGAATAGTCCGTATGCCGAGCTTATGCAGTGCCCGCTTCTGCTCGGATTTCAGCCGAGTGAAGTGTTTTTCAATAATGTCTTCCGGATTCACTCCTGTAGTATACTAGTGGTTCATATGGACAAGAAATCGAAAAAAATAGTAGCGACATACAAGAGGCATGGCGCGCGCATCGAGATAAAAGCGCGTGTAAAGCTGAAGGAGAAAAAAGATTTTTCGCTCTGGTACACGCCGGGCGTGGGCGCCGCGGCGCTTCATCTCTCAAAACATCCAAAGGATGCGCGATTAATGTCGATAAAGAAAAATAGTGTCGCCATCATCTCTGATGGTTCAGCAGTGCTCGGCCTCGGCAACATCGGCCCGTACGGCGCTCTGCCAGTGATGGAAGGGAAGGCACTCATCTTTAAGGAAAAAGCAAATATTGATGCGTGGCCAATCGTACTTGCGACGCAGGATGCCGATGAGATTGTGCAAATTGTGAAAGCTATCGCTCCCGCATTCGGCGGAATCAATCTCGAAGATATCGCATCGCCGAATTGTTTCGACATCGAGAAGCGGCTCACCGAGGCGTTAGACATTCCAGTCATGCATGACGACCAGCATGGCACAGCGATCGTTGTTCTCGCCGGATTGCTGAACGCGGCAAAAGTAGTGAAGAAAGACTTCAAAAAACTTAAAATCGTGATTAATGGCGCTGGGGCGGCCGGCATGGCAATCGCGAAGCTTCTTCTCGCCGCCGGCATCACAGACCTCATTCTCCTTGACCGCAGAGGAACGATTTATGCCGGTAGAACGAATCTGAATACACACAAAAAAGAGCTCGCCGCTCTCACGAATCCGCGCAGAGTGGAAGGTGGTCTCTTCGAGGCGATAGAGGGCGCGGATGTGTTCATCGGCGTTTCAAAAAAAGGGTTACTGAAGGCGAGACATGTCGCGAGCATGGCGGCGCGGGGAATCGTCTTCGCGATGGCGAATCCCGATCCGGAGATTCTGCCGGAAGTGGCGAAGAAAGCTGGTGCGACAGTTATCGCGACCGGTCGTTCCGATTACCCGAATCAAATTAACAATGCACTCGTCTTTCCTGGCATCTTCCGCGGCGCGCTCGATGCAGGCGTTTCTCGAATAACTGAAGCGATGAAATTGCACGCCGCGCGCGCTCTCGCGGCGCTCGTCGCGAAACCGACTGCCGCCAAGATTATTCCCGACCTCCTTGACCCGCGCGTGGTGAAGGCGGTTGCGCGAGCGGTGCATTAGTTGTTATACTACGGTATATGAACACCATCACCATCATACTTATCGTTCTTGCGGTTATTGTGCTATGGTTCGTATTCGTATATAACCGCTTCATTACACTCATTAATCGCACAAAAGAAGCGTGGTCAGATATCGATGTTCAACTCAAGCGACGCTACGATTTAATTCCCAATCTCGTAGGGACCGTGAAGGGGTACGCGACTCACGAGCGAGAAGCGTTTGAAAATGTCACCAAAGCGCGCGCCCAATCGATGCAGGCTAAGACTCCTGCCACAAAAGGTGCAGCAGAGAACATGCTTTCTAGCGCATTGAAATCACTCTTCGCTGTCGCGGAAGCGTATCCGGATTTGAAGGCGAATCAAAACTTTCTTCAGCTTCAGCAGGAACTCGGTGATACAGAAGATAAAATCCAAGCCGCGCGTCGCTTCTATAATGGTAATGTACGTGATTTGAACACAGCACTGCAGACGTTTCCATCAAACTTCATCGCTTCCATGTTCAGATTCATTCCACGTGAATTCTTCGAGTTAAACGACGTGGTCGCAAAAGAGCCAGTGCTAGTGAAATTCTAAACTATGGTAGAAGGGTTCCTTTTGCAGAGATTTTTGAAATCTATATACCTTTTAATCGCGGGGTCTTTCCTCGTATTGTGTGTATTGTCGTCTACAGCTTTTGGGCAAACGCGTTCATACCAATACGACGACATCACTGTTGGTATCCATATCAACAAAGATACAACAATTGATGTTTACGAAAGGCAGACCTTTGATTTTCAAGGAGAATATCATCAAGGGTGGCGGGATATTCCGCTCGATAAAATTGATTCAGTAACCAACATTTCTGTTATTGACGCGGATACCGGAATCCCACTCTCCTATTCGTGGAAGCGACTTGAAAAGACCGATCCGCAAAATTGGGGGAAATTTACGAGTTGGACGGAGGGAGGGAAAACAAATATTGAGTGGTATTACAGCGCGAAAGATACCAAGAAGACGTGGTTCCTCAACTATACGATCCACGGAGCGATCGGCTTTTATCAAGAATATGACGAACTGTATTGGAATATATTTTCAGATTACACCGTTCCCGTGAAAACCGTTTCTGTTGAGGTGACGCTTCCCGAGGAAGTACCCGAAGGAGGAAAGCTCGAATCGAGAGTCTATCGTGCCAGGAATACACCATGGCTCCTTGCCGCTTCGTCGGCCATCGACAGAAAGACGCTTCACTATACCGCTCTCGATATGGCACCTCAAGAAGCGCTTACTATTGTTGCGCAATGGGAAAAGGGAATTGTGGATAAGAGTGCCTACTGGACAGATTCTATAAAAACACATTGGGGTTATATTGTGGGGTTTTTGATCGTGTTAGCAAGTCTGGTCTTCGGGCTTCTCCACTGGTTTTTTACTGAAAAGTATCATCAGGGACGAGGAACCGTCATTCCACAGTACGAACCCCCTGAAAACCTGCATCCGGCAATGGCTGAAGTGATTGTGAAAGAAAGAATTACTGATAAGGCATGGCCGGCGACAATTGTTGACCTCGCGGTGCGGGGGTATGTGCAAATAACCGAAGATAAGCCATATTTTATGGAGGTTATTCAAAAATTCCTCATCATTCTTCCTCTTGGTTTTTTTATCTTCGTCCTCGTATTATTTATTTTTGCTGGTTCACTAAATTGGACTACGTTACCAATGTTATCTATAATTCTTGTCATCATACTGGCCGTCTATCGAGTGATTCGTGCCTCCGGAAATATGAAAGGAGCCATTATTCCAAAAAATTACATACTGGAAAGAACAGCGCCAGATAAGCTCGACGGGCTAGAAGACTATGAAAAGAAATTCCTCAACATTCTTTTCGGAGGAGGTAGGGTATTTTCTACAAAAGAAATGAAGAAAGCTAGAAATGCAAAAAAACAGGAATTCTACAAATCTATTTCGAAATTAAAAAGGAAACTTTATAAAGAAACAGAAGCAGATACAGAAGCATATACTGTTGGTTTTTCAGTAGAGCAGAAAAGAGTGGGGATTATTGTTATCGCAATCATCATTGGTATTGTCGTTGTACAGTTTCCACAATCATTTTCATTTATATCTCCATATATAAACGACCAGGGTATTGCATTTTGGATTTCTTTGATACTTGCTGTTCTCATTATATATTCTTTCCTTCATGATGCGCGTCTGAATAAAGAAGGTCAGATTTTGCGTGAAGAATGGCTTGGGTTCAAGCTCTACCTCGAAACAGCAGAGAAATATCGGATGCAAAATTTAAACCCCGATATGTTCGAGAAATATCTTCCGTACGCAATTATCTTCGGCGTGGAGAAAAAGTGGGCGAAAACATTCGAATCAATAAACATGCCTGCGCCATCATGGTATCACGGTGCCGGTGCGTATGCTGTTGGCGGAGGGAATCTTAGCGGTCAATCGTTTTCTCCCTCCCTCTCATCGTTCACTTCTTCGTTTAGTGCAAGTCTTGCCTCATCGTTTTCAAGTGCTGGAAGTGGAGGAGCTGGTGGCGGTGGTGGAGCCGGAGGTGGCGGTGGTGGAGGCGGTGGCGGCGCGAGTTAATATCATCATGTTATCCATTATCTTTTAATATATGGTCACGATCTACGAACAACAATCCAGTAACATCCGCAGAACGTGGGCACTAGTGCTCGGATTCTTGATTGTCGTCATCGCAGTCGGGTATGCCATCTCATGGTACTATGGCAATCCGCTTATTCTTTATGTAGCTGTTGTTATCGCATTCGCAACGAACTTTTATGCCTATTGGGAATCAGACAAACTTGTGCTCTCTCTAAATCACGCGCGTCTAGCATCACGTGAAGATTTTTTTGATTTTTATACTGTCACAGAGAATCTCGCGATTACCGCCGGATTACCGAAACCCAAGCTCTATGTGATTGATGATCCGGCACCGAACGCATTCGCGACCGGCCGCGATGAGAACCATGCGGTTGTGTGTGCGACGACCGGACTGCTCTCTCTGATGACACGATCGGAACTCGAGGGAGTCATCGGTCACGAACTCTCGCACATCAAGAATCGCGACATGCTCCTGATGACGGTTGCAGTGGTACTCGCGGGCTTCGTCGCCATCCTTGCGAACATTTTTTTGCGCATGTCATCTTTTGGCGGAGGAGGGCGCGGGAGCGATAACAAAAATGCAAACGCTCTCATAATGATTCTCGCAATTGTCGGTATCGTGCTCGCGCCTCTGGCCGCGAAGCTTATTCAACTCGCTATCTCACGCCGACGCGAATATCTCGCCGACGCGTCAGGAGCACTCCTTACCCGTTATCCTAAAGGTCTCGCTTCGGCGCTCGAGAAGATCGGCAACTATCCGGCACCGATGCGAAGCGCGAACCTCGCGACTGCGCACCTCTTTATCGGCGATCCATTTTCCGCCGGAGGCGGTGTGGCGAGTATGAATAGTCGGATAGAAAAATTATTTTCTACCCATCCGCCGATTCAGGACCGCATCAAGGCGCTTCTTTCCCAGCAGGCGTAACACAATTTTTTCTGCTATAACAATGATGTATATGGGCCCTCGACAGGGTCATGAAGCAGGAGGCGTCGCATAGCGGTCTAGTGCGCACGCTTGGAAAGCGTGTGAGGGGCAACCCTCCGAGAGTTCGAATCTCTCCGCCTCCGCCAATTTTCACTTTTTGTGAAATCGTAAGAAACAGCCTCGGCGCAAAGCGCCTCGGCATGGTATTTTTCCGC
>Ga0100398_1001014_pt1 | contig 24416 bp, 25 predicted proteins | sample CryGeymeta201522_FD_81568 | JGI IMG/M metagenome (GOLD analysis project Ga0100398, IMG submission 81568) | Groundwater microbial communities from Crystal Geyser aquifers in Utah, USA - Crystal Geyser metaG 2015-22 | ecosystem: Environmental > Aquatic > Deep subsurface > Groundwater | place: USA...
AGGTGGGGCGCGCCTCGGTCATCACAAATTCGGAAACCCGGGAAAAGAAGATCATCTTCCACCCCAGGATCCTGCCCGCCGTGGTGATCTGCGATCCCGAGTTGACGATCGGCATGCCGAAAGCCATCACCGCGGGCACCGGCCTCGATGCTTTCGCCCATTGCGTCGAAGCGTTCTGTTCGCCCCATTACCACCCGATGTCCCAAGGCATCGCGCTGGAGGGGATGCGGCTGGTGAAGGAGTATCTGCCCCGTGCCTATGCCGACGGAACCGACATCGCCGCCCGCGCCCACATGATGAGTGCCGCCGCCATGGGCGCCACTGCGTTCCAGAAGGGCCTGGGGGCCATCCACGCCCTGTCGCACCCCATCGGCGCCATCCACCATACCCATCACGGCACGACGAATGCCGTCTGCATGCCGGCCGTGCTGCAATTCAACAAGTCGAAGATCCGCAAGAAGCTGACCCATGCCGCGAACTACCTGAGCCTGCAGAAGGGTTTCGACGGGTTCTGCGCCTATGTGGACGAGTTGAATGCTGCGCTTGGCATCCCCCGAACCCTGACGGAGCTTGGCGTGACCGACCCCGATATCGACCGGATCGTGACCGGCGCGCTGGCCGATCCAAGCACAGGCGGCAACCCGGTGGAGATGACACGGGACAACACGACGAAACTACTGCTCGCGTGCCTCTAGAGCACGTCGCGCAAAAGTGGGTGCCGGTTTTGCGCGTCCCGGACGTGCGGTATCAAACGGTCGGAGCGGGTTGCGTGATTGCGACTGAACGCGGCACGGCCTAGCGGCGTTCTTGTGGGGGCAGCGGGCCGTCGCGCATCCTCAGACCGGTGCGTTTCGGCAGCTCTCGATCCCGCACTTGCGGTGGAGTGTGCAGACATCCGATCACGGTGCGGCTGGCGCGCAGCGTTGGGTCGGGGACGGCGGGCATTCGACGAACGGCGCTGCGGCAGGCCTGCCTGGACATGTGCGCAGCACCGGCCAGGCCGAAACGCATGGGGGCCGATTGATTGTTGCAGGCAGGCATCCGGTCGATCCGCGACGTTCGCGCCATCGCCGACCCGGCATCGCCGACCCGGCATCGCCGACCCGAAACGTCGACACTCTCACGCTAGCTGTCCAGCCTCAAGGATCGCAGCGACTTCGACAAGGCGCGCGCCAGCAGATGTTGCACCGGCAACAGGCCAGTCCGGGCCGAGATAAGCACCCCGATGCGAAGGGCGCGGAACTTCGGCGCATTGATCGCGACGTAGCGCAGGCGCCCATCCTCGATCTCGTCGATGAACCCGATCTTGGAGTAGACTCCGATACCGTGCCCGTTCAGGATCATCGCCTTCGCCAGCGGCAGGGCATTCGTCGACATCTGGGTCGAGAGTTGGATGCTGAGGCTGGCCACCGCCTCGTTCACGAACGACCGGTGCGATTGGGAATCGTAGGAGCGGATCAGTTGGTAGGGCGCGAGGTCGCTGACCTCGAGCATGTCACGATCGCCCAAAGGATGGTCATGGGCCATGATGGCGCCGATAGGTGTGGATTTCTCGGCCTGGCAGCGGACATCGGGATGGAGGTCGTTGCTGAAGGAGAGCCCGACATCTGCTTTCTCCTCGGCAACGGCCTGCATGATGGTGTGCGGTTCGGCCGTGCGGACGGTGTAGCCGACTTCGGGATAGGAATTCCCGAAGTCATCCAGCACATCCGGCAGAACGCCGAGCGCCACGGAATCGAGCGTCCAGATGTTCACGTGGCCAGTGCGCATGTCGCGGATGTCATCGACCATGTGTATGATTCGCTGGTAGTCGAACAGCGTGTTGCGACAGTGCTCCAGCACCACCGCCCCGGCCTCGGTGATACTGACTCCGTCTGCATGTCGATCGAACAGCCGGATTCCGAGCCTGTTTTCCACGCTGATGATTTTCCGGTTCAGCGATGATGACGACAAGTTCAGCACGGCCGCGGCCTTTCGGATCGAGCCCTGCCGCGCGGTTTCATCGAAGTAATTCAGAAACTTGTCATGCATGAGCGGACCTTGAGAGCGGACTGTTCCGACAGGGTGCTGCAAAAAAGGCAGCACAATTCGCGTAATTTGATCCTACATGCATCGCTTACCCTGGGTCTAGCGTTAACGAAACGACAACAAACCGATCGCTTTCAAAGATCGAAACTCAGGGAACCACCATCATGTCGCAAACCTTCGACCGTCGCACTTTCCTGCAAACCACCGGCGCTGCGGCCGGTTTCGCCGCGTCCGGCACGATGATGTCGGTGCTTCCGGCGCGCGCCGGCAGCCACCTCTACACGATCCGGATGCAACTGGGCTGGCTGGCCTCCAATGGCATCATGGGCGAGGTCATGGCCCACCATTTGGGCTATTTCGAGGAAGAAGGCCTAGCGCTTGAAATCGTGCCGGGCGGGCCCAACGTCGATGGCGTCGCCGCCGTGGCGTCTGGGGCCAACAATCTCGGCTCGATCTCGTCGTCGCCCTCGCTGATGCTGGCGCGGTCCGCCGGACTGCCGATCAAATGTATCGCCGCAGGATACCAGCGCCACCCATTCACATATTTCTCGCTGGCCGAGAATCCGGTCCGCACGCCGCAGGACCTGATCGGCAAGACCGTCGCCACGCAGGGCACCGCGCGCATCCTGCTGAGCGCGCTTCTCGCCCATAACGGGATTTCCGAGGACGACGTGGAAGTGACGGTCATGGGCGGCGACATGGGCGCCCTGATGACCGGTCAGGCCGATGTTGCCACCGGCTGGACCACCAATGTCAGCGCCCTTTCGATCCTGGGCGATCGGCGTGTCGACCTGGCGCTATGGGATGCGGGCATCCAGCTTTATGCCAACCCTTATTACACGACCGACGCCATGCTGGCCGATCATTCGGACAAGTTGCAGGCGGCGATCCGGGCGATTTCGCGCGGCTGGGGTGCGGCCTACGACAACCCGGAAGCGGCCGTGGACGCCCTGGTGGCGGCCTATCCGAACCTCGACCGGGCCAGCGAGCTGGAAGCGGCTCCCCTGGTGCTGGCATATTCGTTCGACGATCAGACCGCCGCGCGCGGCTGGGGCACCATGACCACCGAGAACTGGCAGGCCCAGATCGACATCTACGACCAACTGGATCAGTTCACCACCGACGCGCCAACGGTCGCGGACATCATGACCCTCGACATCCTCGACGCCACGGCGGACACGCGTCCGACCTTCGGATAATCCGATGGATGAGGTCGCCCAACTGCGATCGGGTGGCCGCCACGCGGCGGCTTCCCTGACCCATGCCAGCGTCAAGTTCGGCACGTTCACCGCGCTGTCAGACATCACGCTGGAAATTGGCGCAGGAGAGTTCTGGACCATTCTCGGCCCTTCGGGGTGTGGAAAGTCCACCATGTTGCGGTTGGTGTCGGACCTTGTCCCGCCGACCAGCGGCGGAGTGGAAATTCTCGGCAAGACGACCGAGGCAGCGCGGTTGGCGCGGGAATTCGCCTTCGTTTTCCAGGATGCCACACTGCTGCCGTGGCGATCCGCCCTGAAAAACATCGAATTGCCGCTTGAGATGGGCCGCAAGCGTGGCATTGCGATCCCGCGAGGGCAGCGAACCCCGATGGAACTGCTGGAGCTTGTCGGCCTGAAAGGGCGCGAGGATGCTTTGCCTCACGAGCTTTCGGGCGGAATGCGTCAGCGTGTTGCCATTGCACGCGCTCTTGTCTGCCAACCCAAGCTGCTGCTCATGGATGAGCCGTTCGGCGCTCTCGACGAGATGACGCGCGACCACCTCAACATGCAACTGCTGGACATCTGGCGCGCGACGGGCGTGACCTGCCTTTTCGTCACGCATTCCATCCCGGAGGCTGTGCTGCTTGGCCAGAAGGTCCTGATGCTGCGCGCCCATCCGGGGCGGGTAAAGGAAGTGGTCGAGATCGACCTGCCCGAACCGCGCCACGTGGAACTGCGCGAAACACCGGAATTCAACCGCTATTCATCCTACCTGCGCAAATCCCTGGAGGATTGCTGATGGCCGTGATCGAAACCGTGCCCGAGACGACCGAGATCGACGCCCGCGAACCGAAGGTGCGCAAGCCCTCGCGCCTGATGCAACGGCTCTCGGGGGCGGCAGTCCCGGTCGGCACCGCGATTGCGCTGCTGCTGATCTGGCAGATCGGTGTGCGCATCTTCGAGGTGCCGACCTATATCGCGCCCGCGCCCACCGATGTCGGCGCCGTGCTGCGCGACGAATTTCCGCTTCTGATGCGGAATTTCTGGCCGACCTTCATGGTCAGTGTCGTTGGTTTCTTCGCCGGCAACATCGCCGCCATCCTGATCGCCGTGGCCTTCGTCCATAGCCGCACTGCACAACGCGCCTTCTTTCCCATCGCGGTGTTCATCAACACCATCCCGATCCTTGCCATCGCGCCGATCCTTGTGTTGATCTTCGGCCCCGGCCTGACCGCGAAAGTGGTGATCGCAGGCTTGATCTGCTTCTTCCCCACGCTGGTGAACATGGTGCGCGGATTACAGGCGGTCAGCCCGCAGACGCTGGAACTGGCGCGCATCCTGTCGGCCTCCAAGGCAGAGATCTTCTGGAAGATCCGCCTGCCTTCGTCGCTGCCGTTCCTGTTTTCGGCCCTGAAGATCGCCGCCACCACCTGCGTGATCGGTGCGATCGTAAGTGAATGGATCGGCGCGGATCGCGGCCTTGGGGCGCTGATCATCGACAGCACCTTCAATTATCGCTCACCCCTGCTTTACGCCACCGTCTTCATGTCCTCGGGCCTGTCGGTGCTGCTGTTCGCGTCGGTGACGATCACGGAAAAACTGGTCGTGCGATGGTAGCGCGCGAGGGGAAAGCCGTGCGCTGGTAGCGCGCGGGGAGAAAGCCGTGCGCTGGTAACGCGCGAAAACATTCAAGGGAGACGAGACCATGACAGATCGTCAAACAACATTCGTGAGCGTCGAGGGCGCGCGTCTGCCAGTCGTCGCGGACTGCGACGTTGTTGTGGTGGGCGCCGGACCGGCAGGCCACGCTGCGGCGGTATCGGCAGCGCGCAACGGCGCCTCCGTGACGCTGCTGGAACGCTATCATCACCTTGGTGGCATGGCTTCGGGCGGTATGGTTCTGGTCCTTGACGACATGGTCAACGAGGGCAACGAGGTCGTGACCACCGGGATCGTCAGCGAGTTCGTCGAGCGAATGGAAAAGCAGGACGGCGCCGTCTATCCGCCCTCCGAGGAGTGTCAGACCAACTGGGAGATGTGGCAGAAATGGTCCCGCTGGGGCTGCATCGATTTCCACAAGGCCATGATGCCGCAACCCATCATCCATGCCGTGGCGTTCGATCCCGACGCGTGGAAACGTGTCAGCCTCGACATGGTGCGCGAGGCGGGCGTCAACCTGCGCACCCACAGCTGGTTCTCGGACGTTCTGATGGAGGGCGGGCGCATCACCGGTGTGATCGTCCAGACCAAGCAGGGCCGTCAGGTGATCCGCGCGAAATACGTGGTGGATGCCACCGGCGACCTGGATGTCGGCAAGGCGGCGGGGGCGGACTACATCGACGGCCAGTATATCGTCACCACGGTCTTCCGCCTGTGTGACGTGGACACCGACAAGGCCATCGCCTTCGAATTCGCCGAGCCCGAGGCCTACAAGAAGCTGGACCGCCAAGCCCGCCGCGCGATCGGTGGCGCCTGGGGCATGTGGTGGCTGAAGACCCCGCTGCCGGGCGTGGTCTGGTGCAACTGCCCGCATATGCCGGGTTATGACGGCCTGTCGGTCGAGCACATGGTCGCCGCCGAATATGAAGGCCGCGAACGGATGATGAACCTGCTGCGGTTCGCGCGGGCCAACATGCCCGGCTTCGAAAACGCGAAGATGCTGGGCGCGGCCGAACAGATGGGCGTGCGCCAGACGCGGCTTCTGCAGGGCGAATATGTCGTCTCCAAGAAAGATGTCACCTCGCGTCGGTATTTCGAGGATACCGTCTGCCGGGGCCGCGATTACTACACGCCATACCGCGCCCTTCTGCCAAAGGGCATCGACAACCTGATCGTCGCCGGGCGGCATTACTCCGTCGACAGCGACGCCCAGAAGATGAGCCGCGAAATCCCGCCGTGCATGGCGCAGGGAGAGGCGGCAGGCATCGCCGCGCATCTGGCACTGGAGGGCAACACGGCGCTGCGCGACGTCGATCACAAGGCGATCCAGAAACGGATGCGCGCACAGGGTGCCGATCCGGGCGACAAGCCATCCGCCAACGCGCTGATCGAAGAACCGGTCGCGGCAGAATAACCAGAGGCAACAATCATGTCAGACACCATCATGCCGCTCGGCGGCGTCAGAATCATCGACTTCACCCAAGTGATGCTGGGGCCCTGCTGCACCCAGATGCTGGGCGACTTCGGCGCGGACGTCATCAAGATCGAACGTCCCGGCGCGGGCGACCTGAGCCGGTCGTTCTACGGCGAACGCGGCGAAGAGGCGATGAACAACGCCGTCTTCGCCTCGCTCAACCGCAACAAGCGTTCGATCACGCTGGATACCAAGAGCGCGGAAGGGCGGCAGGCGGCGCTGGACCTGATCCGGACCGCCGACGTGGTGGTGGACAATTTCCGGGCGGGCGTGATGGATCGCCTCGGCTTCGGCTATGACACCCTCAGCGCGATCAACCCGCGCATCATCTGTGCGTCGGGCACCGGTTTCGGCCCCGTCGGGCCCTATGCCCACAAGGGCGGGCAGGATGTTCTCGCGCAGGCAATGACCGGCGTGATGGAAAAGACGCAAGACCCGTCCATCCCGAAGTCGATCTACCCCACGACGCTGTGCGATTACTCCGCCGGCATGCATCTGGTGCAGGGCATCATGGCGGCATTGTTGATGCGCGAGAAGACGGGTATGGGCCAGCGCGTCGGCGTTTCGCTCTATGACAGCATGATCGCCATGCAGATGCAGGAAGCGGCGCAATGGTCCAGGCACCGCGAGGTCCTGAACTGGGCCGCGATGCCGCTGACCGGCGTGTTCGACACCACCGACGGGGCCATCGTTATCGTCGGCGCCTTCAAGGCGAACCCGCTGCGCGACATCTGCACCGCGCTGGAGATTGACGATCTGTCGCCGCTCTATCCCACCTTGCCGGACCAACGCGCCAACAAGGCCATCCTTCAGGACAGGTTCCGCGAGGTAATTGCTACCAACAATGCGTCCCATTGGCTGACCCGGCTGGAGGCGGAGGACCTGCTCTGCGCGCCGGTCCGCTCGCTCGGCGACGCACTTGCGGACCCGCAGACGCAGATCAACGGCATGCTGTGCGAGGTGGATCACCCGGTGCTGGGTCCGGTCACGCTGGTCGGTTCGCCCGTGCATCTGAGCGCGGCCCCCCTGAGCGTCCGCCACCTGCCACCGAAACTGGGTCAGCACACGGACGAGGTCTTGCAGGAGGTCGCGGATATGCTGCGCACCGAGGCCGCGGAATGAGCGTTCGCTTCGACATTGCGGACCATGTCGCGCGTGTCACGATCGACCGGCCCGAGCGGATGAACGCCATCGACACGGCGACCCACCGGCGGCTGGCCGAGATCTGGGACCAGATCGAAGTGAACCCGGATATTCGCTGCGCCGTCCTGACCGGCGCAGGCGACCGGGTGTTCTCGGCGGGTGCCGACCTGAAGGACGATACCGGGCTGTCCGGCGTGGAATACTGGAAGGGGTTGAGCAAGCACGGCTATCGCGGCCTCTCGCTGCGGCCAATGTCCACGCCGGTGATCGCGCGCGTCAACGGGCTGGCGCTTGGCGGCGGGCTGGAAATGGTTCTGGGCTGCGATATCGTGATCGCCGCCGACACCGCACGCTTCGCCCTGCCCGAGGCCAAGGTCGGCCGCGTGCCACTCGATGGCGGCATGGTGCTGCTGCCGCGGCTGATCCCGCGCAACATAGCCATCGGAATGATGATGACGGGACGCATGGTGTCCGCCGCCGAGATGGCGCGCTACGGCCTGCTGAACGCGGTCGTGCCCCTGGCGGATCTTGACGCCGAGGTGGATGCTTGGGTCGCCGATATCCTCAGGGCCGCCCCTCTGAGTCTCCGGGCGATCAAGGCCGTCGCTCGAAAGACCGCATCGCTTTCGACGCATGAAGCCTACGAGCAAGGCGCATCGGAGCTGGCCGAGGCGCTCGGCTCGGAGGATGCGAATGAGGGCGTGCTGGCCTTCCGCGAGAGGCGCGCACCGGTCTGGCGGGGCCGCTGATGGCGCTTGTCATCCTGAGTGCCTGCATCGACGTCAAGGACGGCATCTGCACCACCTCTTGTCCGGTCGATTGCATCTACGAGGGACAGCGGATGTTCTACATCCACCCGACCGAATGCATCGAATGCGGCATGTGCGAAAGCATCTGCCCGGTGGACGCGATCCGTTATGACGATGAGGTGCCGGACGGCGAGGCAGCCTTTGCAAGCCTCAACGATGCGGTGTTCCGGCTTGCCGACGGCATGCTGGACGAACCCGGCGGGTGGACCAAAGCCATGCCGCCCCTGCGAGACCCGGCGGAACTCGGGCGCCTCGCCTCCCGGAGAGCGCGCGAGAAGGAGCCCGGCTGACAGGCCGGATCCGGGTGGCGGGGCAAGCCCTGCGAACGGCACGGACACCCTCTTGAGCGGATATGAAACGGCCCCTGCGGCCAACAACGGATGAACCACACATGAGCAAGAACATGTCCCTGATCGACGGGAAATGGGCCGATTTCGGCGACGACCGGCTCGACATCAATCCCGCCAATACCGACGACGTGGTGGGCATATTCTCCTACGGCGACGCAAGCGCCGTGGATCAGGCAGTCGCGGCGGCCAGGCGCGCCCTGCCGGGATGGGCCGCCGCCACGCCGCAGGTGCGTCACGACCTGCTGGCGGCCGTCGGCGCGGCGCTTGCTGCCGATGCGCAGGATTACGGGCGCATTCTTGCCCGGGAGGAGGGCAAGACGCTTGCCGAAGCGATCGGCGAAGTCGGGCGCGCAGCGCAGGTATTCAAGTTCTTCGCCGGCGAGGCCCTGCGCCTTGGCGGGCAACTCCATCCCTCCGTGCGCCCGAACATCGATATCGAGATCACCCGCGAACCGGTGGGTGTCGTGGGCTTGATCACACCGTGGAACTTCCCCATCGCGATCCCGGCCTGGAAAACTGCACCGGCCCTCGCCTTTGGCAATTGCGTGGTGATGAAGCCCGCCGACCTGACGCCCGCCTGCGCGCAGATCATTGCCCGCCTGCTGCACGAAAACGGCTGCCCGCCGGGCGTGTTCAACCTTGTCTACGGCCGCGGATCGGTGGTCGGAGAGGCATTGGTCCGCCACCCGGACGTGGCGGCGATTTCCTTTACCGGATCGGTCGAGACCGGCAACCGGATGGCCGAGACCTGCGGACGCCTGCGCAAGAAGCTGCAACTGGAAATGGGCGGCAAGAACCCGATGGTGGTGATGGACGATGCCGATCTTGACGTGGCGGTCGATGCCTGTCTGAACGGCGCATTCTTTTCCACCGGGCAACGCTGCACCGCGTCCTCGAGGTTGATCGTGCAGGCGGGCATCCATGACGCCTTCGTCGCGACGCTGACCGCCGCGATGACCGCGCTCAAGGTCGGCGATCCGCTCGACCCGGCCACCCAGATCGGGCCGGTGGTCGACGAGACGCAGCTTGCGTCGAACCTTGCCTATGTGGATCTGGCGCGACGCGAAGCGACGGAGGTGATCGGCGGCGACAGGCTGGAGCTTGCGACGCCGGGCTTTTTCCAGGCCCCTGCCCTGTTCCTCGGCACAACCAACGACATGCGCATCAACCGCGAGGAGATCTTCGGGCCGACCGCCTCCGTGCTCAAGGTCGCCGACCTCGAGGAAGCCGTGGCCGTGGCGAATGATACCGAATTCGGCCTGTCTTCGGGGATTTGCACCACCAATCTGAAATCCGCCCGAGAATTCCGCCGTCGCGCCCAGGCCGGCATGGTCATGGTGAACCTGCCGACGGCAGGCGTCGATTATCACGTGCCGTTCGGCGGCCGGAAGGGATCGAGCTTCGGTCCGCGTGAGCAAGGCAGCTTCGCGGCCGAGTTCTACACTGTGGTCAAGACGTCCTACGTGTTCGCGGGGTGACGCCATGGCCGATGAGACAACCTGGACCGCCCGTTTCCTGGGGCTGTGCGACCATGTGGCTTCGTGGTCCGAGGATCGCGACCGCCATGTCGGCTGTGTCATCGTCGGACCGGACGGCCACGAGGTGCGCGCGACCGGCTACAACGGCCTGCCACGCGGCGTATCGGATGCCGACGAGACGCGCTTCGAGCGTGCCAGCGGCGAGAAATTCTTCTGGGGCGAGCATGCCGAACGCAACGCGATCTACAATGCCGCGCGCATCGGCATGGCGCTTCAGGGCTGCACAATCTACGTCAACCGCTTCCCCTGCGCCGATTGCGCACGGGCCATCATCCAGTGTGGCATCGCGCGGGTGGTCAGCCCCCCGATCCCCGAGGCGGACGGGGCGCTGGATTACAGTTTCCAGGTCGCGAAGCGGATGCTGGACGAGGCCGGCCTGATCGTCGAGCACCCCTGATCGCCGCCGTCAGCGCGCCACTTCGGCCATGAACCTGTCACGGATCGTGACCGGATCCTTGGTGATGACCGGCACCTTGATGTTTCCGCTGTCGCATTTCGCGACGATCACGGTCATCTTGCCACTGGCAAGGGCGGCTTTCAGCGCGGTGCCGGTCTCCTCTGCCTTGCACGTCACGACGGCCTCGCACCCGCAAGCTGCGGCGACAGCCTCCAACCGTGTCTTCTTGCCGGCATAGGTCGGCTGGTCGCCAGTGGAGCCATATGAACCGTTGTCGATGATCAGCAGAATGAAGTTGTCGGCCACGTTGTTGGCGATGGTCGGCAGGGTGCCGAGGTTGGTCAGCACCGATCCGTCGCCATCGATGGAGATCACCTTCTTGGGCTGCGCCAGTGCAAGCCCGAGACCGATCGAGGACGCAAGGCCCATGGTCCCGAGCATGTAGAAATTCGACGGCTGGTCGTCGATCATGTGCAATTCCTGGCTCGGCAGGCCGATATTGCAGATGACAAGGTGGTCGCGCAGGATGGGCGCGATATCGCGCAGGATTTCGGAACGGATCATTGGTCGCCATAGCCTCCCCAGAAGGATGCGTCGGTCAGGATCGCCACCGGCTTGCTGCACATGAAGGTGTATTTCAGGATCGCGTCCAATTCGTCAGCATCCGCATGCTTGTGAAAATGGTAGGTCGGGATATGCATCTGCGCCAGCAGCGCCTTGGTATGGACCGCCATTTCGACCTGGCAGGCGACGGGTTCGCGCAATTCGCCCCGGAACGAGATCAGCATCGGCAACGGCAACCGGTAGAACTGGATCAGCGTCGCCAGCGTGTTGATGGTGACCCCGATGGCGGTGTTCTGCATGATGATGCAGGGGCGCTTTCCACCCATGAACGCACCGGCGCAGAGCCCCATGCCTTCGTCCTCCTTGTTGGCGGGAATGTGAAACATCCCGGGCCGGTTTTCGACCTCCTCGATCACACCGGCCAATTGTTTGCAGGGCACGGTGGTGACGAAGGACACGTCATTGGCGACAAGGTCGTCGACAATCTTCCTGGAAATGCTCACGGACGGGCAAGCTCCTGTGTTTGGCGGACCGACGGGGCCACAGTGCAACGGACACGGGGTGAAGAGATGTGCTCAGCCATGGGGATGCAACATGATTTTCGGCGCGGCCACACGGCCCGCGCGGATGTCGGCAAAGGCGCGCGCGCCATCGGCCAGGCACCGTGCCTCGGCCCAATCCAGCGCGCCGAGGCGGCCATTGAAAAGTGCGGCCGTCGTTTCCCGGAAATCCTGCACGGTATACGTATATGTGCCGATGAAGGTGATCTCCTGCAGGGTCATGCGCCGGATGTCGATGCCTCCCCGATCCTCGCCAAGGCCGATATGGGCCACCACGCCACCCGGTTGCACAAGGTGCGACGCGGTCTGTCGCGTGGCGGCGAAGCCGACCGCATCGACCACGATGGGACAGCCCACCGCCGCGTCGACCGTTGCCACGACATCCTCGCCGCAGCGATCTTCCAGGTAACGCCGCCGCGTTTCGTTCGGCTCGATGATGGTGATGTCTTCGACCGCCATTGCCCTGAGCGAGAGGGCGGCGGCCAGCCCGATAGCCCCACCGCCGATCACCAGCGCGCGCCGCTCTGCCGCCGGGTGCAGCGCCGCTAGGGCCAGACGGGCGGCATGCCAGCCGACGGCAAGCGGTTCGGCCAGCGCCGCCTTGTCGAGGGACATGCCGTCGGGCACCGGAACGAGGTTGGCTGCGGGCATCGCGAGATATTGCGCGAAGGCGCCCTCCCGGGGCGGCATGGAAATGATCTGACGCTGCGGGCAAAGGTTCTCTCGCGCGGCGCGGCAGGCGGGACAGGTCCCGCAGGTGACAAGCGGATTGATCGTGACCCGCTGTCCCTCTCGCGGGCCACCGACGATCTCGCCGGCCGCCTCGTGGCCCAGGATCAGGGGCGCGGGCCGCCGCGGATCGTGGCCCAGATAGGCATGCATGTCCGACCCGCATATCCCCACGGACGTGACGCGGACAAGATGTTCACCGGCGCGCGGCACCGCCGTGGCCACATCGCGATAGCATAGTGTTTCCACGCCGTCGTAGACCAACGCCTTCATTTCGCGGTGCCCCCCCCGTCGACCATCAGGACCTGCCCGGTCACATAGCCGCTGGCCGCCGAGGCAAGGAACACGAGCGGACCGTCCAGATCCTCGGGCGTGACATCGGCAGCCACGTCGCGGGTATTGATGCCCGCGGCGTTGACCACGATATCGGGCGGACCGAATGGCGCGGCGATACGCGGGGCGATCCCGGCGATCGCCGCCCGGTCCGGCAGGTCCGCCGCGACCGCTGCGGCCGAGCCCTTTCCGGTCCGCACCACCCAATCCTCCAACACGTCCGCCCGACGCGCCAGCCCCACGACCCGCGCACCCGCCGCCGTCAATGCCACGGCCGCACGCTGCCCAAGGCCCGCACTGGCCCCGGTGACACAGGCCACGCGGCCCGTCAGATCGAACAGAGACGCGATCTCAACCATCGGCGCTGAGGTCGAAATTCTCGCCGGGGAAGTATTTCGCCAACCGCACATCGGCGGCGCGGGCATGGCCCTCCATGCCCTCCAGCCTGGAAATCCGCGCCGTCGTGATCGCCACATCCCGGGAGCCTTCGCGCGTCGCCTGCTGCCATGTGACGATCTTCATGTATTTGTGGACCGAGAGCCCGCCGGTATAGGCCGCCGCCCCCGAAGTCGGCAGCACATGGTTCGTCCCTGTCGCCTTGTCACCGTAGGACACCGTCGTTTCCTCGCCGACGAAGAGGGAGCCGTAGCAGGTCAGACGATCCTTCCACCAATCGAGGTCCGCCGCCTGCACGGTCAGATGTTCGGGCGCATGGGCATCGGAACAGGCCGCCATTTCCTCGCGGTCGGCGCACAGGATCACCTCGGCGTAGTCGCGCCAGGCCGCGAAGGCGTTCTCCCGGTTGGGTTCGGGCAGATCCGCGATCAGATCCGGCACGAGGCCCAGCACGGCCTTTGCCAGGTGGCGATCATCTGTCACCAGCCAGACGGGTGAGTTGTAGCCATGCTCCGCCTGGCTTACGAGGTCGGTCGCCACGATATGCGCGTCGGCGGTCCTGTCGGCGAGCACAAGGCTGTCTGTCGGACCTGCGATCATGTCGATGCCCACCCGCCCGTAGAGAATGCGCTTGGCCTCGGCCACGAACTGGTTGCCGGGGCCCACAAGTATGTTGGCTTTCGGCAGTCCGAAAAGACCGAAACTCATCGCCGCCACGCCCTGCACACCGCCAAGTGCCAGGATCTTGTCGGCACCGCTGATATGGGCGGCGTAGACGATGGCCGGGGCCACGCCGATGCCCGGACGGGGCGGGCTGGTCGCGATGACGGTCTTGCAGCCGGCGACCTTGGCGGTCGTCACCGTCATGATGGCACTGGCAATGTGGCTGTAGCGCCCGCCGGGAACATAGCAGCCGGCGGTGTCGACCGGGATCGCCTTCTGACCCGCGACGAAGCCCGGGACGATCTCCATCTCCACACTGCGAAGCGTCGCTTTCTGCGCCTCTGCGAAACGGCGGACATTGTCATGGGCGAAGCGGATATCGGCCTTCAGTTTCTCGGAAACCAGCGCGGTCGCGGCCTCGATCTCCTCGGGCGTCAGGATGATGTTGCCGACGTACTTGTCGAACCGCGCCGCATAGTCCCGCGCCGTCGCGTCCCCGCCTGCCTCGATATCAGCGAGGATGGCTTTCACCGTCTCGTGCACGTCCGAGGCATCGGACCTGGACGTCAACGGCGCTTTCTTGAGGTATTCTCGGGTCATGGGCGAGCTTGTCCTGGCGGGCGGATCAAAAGTCACGGGTGGTTTGCTGGCGTCTGACGTATCTGCGGAAGGGAGATGCGCCCGAAAGACCAGACCCGCGCCGCGCGTTGACGCCACAATGGTCCGTCGCTTCAAAGAGATACATCATCGCCTGCCCCATGCGACACCCGTGTCGCAGAGCAGTTAAGCGGTGCCTAACCAGAGATGCAAGCGCTTACATTTGACACCACCCGGGAAACGTAGCTGATTGATGGTGTCATCCGCACACAGCGTGCCGACCTGTTTCAGGGAACTTCGACATGAAAGACAGCCGAACCGCCCCCACCCTTCAGGACGTCGCCAACCTTGCGCGAGTTTCGACGGCCACCGTTTCGCGCTGCCTGAACATGCCGAACCAGGTATCTGACAAGACGAAACAAATCGTTCTGCACGCTGTGAAGGAACTGGGCTACACGCCGAATTTCGCAGCGCGCGCCATGGCCGCACAACGCACCAGAACCATCGGTGCGATCATTCCGACGATGGAAAACGCTGTCTTTGCCCGAGGCATTCAGGCTTTCCAGGAAGAACTCGACGCGCAAGGCTACACCCTGCTGGTGGCCAGCTCGTCCTATCGTCCTGACCTGGAGCAGCGACAGATCAGATCGCTTGTCGCGCGGGGGGCGGATGCGCTGCTCCTGATCGGCTTCAACCGCGATGCGGCGATCTATGATTTCATCGCCTCGCGCAAGATCCCGACCCTGGTGACCTGGGCCCATGACCCGTCCGAAAAGCGCCCCTCGGTCGGGTTCGACAACCATGTTGCGATGCGGACGCTCGCCCGCGAAGTCCTGCGCCTCGGGCATCGGCGGCTGGCCATGATCTCGGTCGACGGGGCCACCAATGACAGGGTCGCGGCCCGGGTGGAGGGGGTGCGGGACGCGATCCGGGAAGCCGGTCTTTGCGCCACCGATCTGGTTCTTCTGGAGACCCGTTACAGCGTCGAAGCGGGCACCAGGGGCTTGCATTCCGTCATGGAGGCCACGCCCCGCCCCACGGTCGTGCTCTGCGCCAACGACGTCCTCGCGGTCGGCGCGATCAAGGCCGCGCGCGAGATCGGGCTGCGGGTTCCCGAAGACGTCTCCATCGTCGGCTTCGATGATATCGAACTTGCCCGGGTCGTGGTGCCGGAGCTCACCACGGTGCATGTGCCCCACCGCGAGATGGGCCGCCGCGCGGCCATCGCCCTGATCGACCACCTGGAGCGCGGCAAGCCATTGGTCGGCTGCGAACTGGCCACGGAACTGCGCCTGCGTGGCTCCCTCGGCCCGCCTCGGACCCCGTGACGCGCCTTGCGATGACCCTTGGAGCATCGGACATGAATGCGAACCGATCCCAAGGCGCCCACAGACGCCGCGCTGCAACAGAACTGTGCCGGGAGTGACGAGAATGGACACTGAAACAGCAATGGCGCTTGGACACAGGGCGGCGATGGCTCCGGCATTCCGCGCGCGCCTGGCCGACATGCTCGCCTACCACACCGACGCCACCTTGCCCGATGCAGCCGCAACGCTGGCGGCCTATCTGGACCTCGTCACCGGCTGGATGGAGCCCCTGGGATTCGACGTGACCCGCCATCTGGTGGACGGCCAGCCCTTCGCCATCGCGCGCCGGATCGAAGACCCGTCCCGGCCGACGATCCTGAGCTATTCCCACGGCGATGTCGTGCCCGGACTGGAGGGACGATGGGCCGAAGCGCGCGATCCCTGGACCCTGACCGAAAAGGACGGACTATGGTTCGGACGCGGGATCGCAGACAACAAGGGCCAGTTCCTGGTCAACCTGACGGCGGTGGAGGCGCTTCTGCAAACGCGCGGGCGGCTTGGCGTCAACCTGGTCTGGCTGATCGAGATGGGCGAAGAAATCGGATCGCCCGGCCTGGCCGCGATCTGTGCGCAACAGGCGCAAGCCCTCGCGGCGGACATCCTGCTGGCCTCCGACGGGCCGCGCCTCGCCGCCGACCGTCCGACCCTGTTCCTCGGCGCGCGCGGTGGAATGACATTCCGGCTCGACCTCGGGCTGCGCAAGGGCGGGCGGCATTCCGGCAATTTCGGGGGCGCATTGCGCAACCCTGCCCTCCTGATGGCCCATGCCTTGTCCTGCATCACCGACCGCAACGGCGCGCTACAGATCCCGGACTGGACGCCCGGCACAGTGCCGCAAGCCAGCCGCGCAGCGCTCGCGGGGCTGGTGCCCGCCGGCGGAGAGGTCGACGCCGATTGGGGGGCGCCGGGGCTGACCCCCGCCGAACGCATCCACGCCTGGTCGTCGGCCGAGGTGCTGGCCTTCCATGCGGGAGATCCACCGAGGCCGGTCAATGCCATTCCGCCTTCCGCCTCGGCCTGGGTGCAGCTTCGCTTCGCGCCCGGAACGCCGGACGTGGCGCTGGAAACGGCGCTCCGCGCCCATCTCGATGCCCACGGATTCCCGGACGTCGCGATCACCCCCGACGGGCCCGCTTTCAAGGCCAGCCAGACGCCCGTCGATCATCCTGCCGCGCTGCGTGTCGCCCGCGCCATGGAGCGCGCCACCGCAACCGCGCCAGTGGTCTTGCCATCGCTTGGCGGGTCCCTGCCCAACGACATTTTCCGCGTTGGCCTTGGCCTGCCGACGCTATGGGTTCCCCATTCCTATCCGGGCTGTTCGCAACATGCCCCGGACGAACACTTGCCCGCCGCCCTGCTTGCCGAGGCGACGGGCCTGATGGCCGCCATACTGGACGATCTGGCCGACGCCCGGCCCAGCGATCTGCGCTAATGCGCCGAGCGCCATTCCGACAAGGCCGGATTGTGCGTGTCCTCCGCCGCCGGATCGGGCGCTGGTGCGTCCCGACGTCCCAGAATCCCACCCAGCCGGTCCCGCAAGCCGCGCCGGTTCGCCGCTTGCCCCCGACCGGAGCGGGACGGACTCGGCACCCGGGAATAATGCAATTCCCGTGCCCCGAAATAGAAACTGACGATGGCCCCCAACAACCACCAAAGCGGCTCCGGCACCTCGTTCAACCCCACCATCCGTTCGGCAAAGCCCGCAGGCTCGGCCATGGCGTAAACGAACAACCCGAGCGTCCCCAGCGCCAGCATCGGGCGCGGCAGACGGTTCAAGCCGTTGATGAAACGGTCGAACCAGTGGGCTCCGGCATACTGGAACTCGGCCGATGCCGTCTCCAGCGTGGCCTGGTGGATCTCGGCGGCCAATTCCATGGCGCGCGTGGCATTGGGAATGAAGACCTCCGACAACCCCTCCGCCGCGTCGCCCAAAGCCTCGACGGACGTGCCGCCCAAGGCGCGATCGATCAACCCCATGATGCCGTCCTTTCCCGGTGCTGTTCCAATGTCAGATGATAGCGCGGCGAGATGAAGTCTTCCGCCCGCACGATCCAGCCGCCCTTGCCGCCGTCCCGCCTGCGCGCGTATTTGCGGCTGGCCGGTCGCGCATCGGCGAGCCGGTAGTAATAGTTGCGCCGCGCGATCCCGTAGGCGTCCACCAGGTGCCCCGGTGCCTGGCGCAGCGCCGCATGGGCCGCCCGCGCGGTCTGCGGACCGATGATCCCGTCCACGGCTATGTCGAGTCCCATATCCCGCAGCAATCGTTGCAGAATGCGGACCGCGTTCGACCCGGCATTGACCTGCATATCGAAGACCGAGGCCTGCAACGGCTCCGGCAACATGCCGATACGCGGGCGGGCGTAGTAATGTTCAAGGAAAAGATCCGTCGCAAGCTCGGGTGTCACGAGGCGGACATCGCCCTCATCCACGTCGCCGTCGCGGTCAAGGTCAAGGCCGAGCGCGCGCATCGTATGGATCGTAACACCGTGCTTCGTTGCCCCACCCGGATCATCGGGATCGTTCACATACCCACCCTCACGGGCCACAATCTGTTCTGCGATAGACCGAACCGTTTGCATGGTTCGCCCTCCATGCTCATAGGTTTCGGAAGTCCCGAATCCACCATGGTCGCATTAACAAGGCACTAACGCCCCTTCATCTTGGCAAAAAAACTCATGCGCCCCGCCCGCCCCACAGGGCGCGGCCAACGGTGACGCGCCGCGCGCCGTCCGGGCCGAAGGCCCCGGCGCGCCGCCCCCAACCGCGGACCGGGGCGCGCAAGCGGCACCGCGTTCCGGGCGGGAGAGCCCCCGCCTCAGCTTTCGCTGGGGTCGACGTAGACACCTTGCTCCCGCAGGGCCTCGATCACCTCGGCGGGCATGTAGGTCTCGTCGTGGCGGGCCAGGATCTCGGTCGCCTCGAATACACCTTCGATCAGCCGCCCGGTGCCGACCATGCCTTCGCCTTCGCCGAACAGGTCGGGCAACACGCCGGTATAACGCACCGGGATGGAGGCCGCGCCGTCGGTGACGTTGAAGGTGATGGTTTCGCCCTGCCCGCGCACGAGGCTGCCATCCTCCACCAACCCGCCGATCCGGAATACCTCGTGGGGCGGTGGCGGGTTCTCTGCCACTTCCACGGGGGGACGGAAGAAGTTGATCCCGTCGCGCAGCGAATAACCGATCAGCGCCGTCGAGAGCGCGAGGGCCACCGCCGCCACTGCGAAAATCTGGATTCTTCGCTGTTTTTTCAATCCGCGCATTACGGAAACACTCCCAGTCCCATCAAGCCCATCGTCTCGTCCAGCCCCAGCATCAGGTTGGCGTTCTGGATCGCCTGGCCGCTCGATCCCTTGCACAGGTTGTCCAGCGTCGCGATCACCTGCGCGCGGCCTGCCCGCCGGTCGCCGACGACACCGACATGGCAGAAGTTCGTTCCGCGCACATCATGGCTGGACGGCACCATGCCGAATGGTAGCACCTCGATGAAGGGTTCGTCTTGATATGCCTCAACCAGCGTGGCGTGGATCGCATCCGCTTCGCCCCGGACATAGACCGTGGCCAGGATGCCGCGGTTGAACGGCGCCAGGTGTGGCGTGAACTGAACTTCCACCTTGCGCCCTGCCAACAGGCTGAATTCCTGATCGAATTCGCCAAGGTGGCGGTGCGAGGAGCCCGGCGCGTAGGCATTCGTTCCTTCGCTCAATTCGGCGTGGAGCAGGTTTTCCTTCAGGCTCCGCCCGGCACCGGACACGCCGCAGATCAGGTCGAGGATGATCTCGTCGAGGTCGATCACGCCCGCCGAGATCAGCGGACGCAGCGCGAACTGGCCGGTGGCCGCATTGCACCCTGTGCCCGCAACCAGCCGCGCGGCCCGGATTTCCGCGCGGTAGAACTCGGTCAGGCCATAGACGGCCTCCTTCTGCATCTCGGGCGCGGCGTGGTCCTTGCCATACCATTTCGCATAATCCGCAGGGTCCCGCAGACGGAAGTCAGCCGACAAGTCCACAACCTTAAGATCGCCCGGCAAACCCTTGATAACATTTTGAGATGTTGCATGAGGCAGAGCGCAGAACGCCAGGTCGACCCCAGAGAAATCCACATCCCCGATCGTCGTGAGATCGGGCAGGCCCATGCTGCGCAGGAACGGATAGACCGATGCCATGCTCTGCCCCGCCTTGCGGTCGCCGGTCAGGGCCACGATTTCCATCCCCGGATGCCCCGCGATCAGGCGGCACAGCTCCGCGCCGGTGTAGCCGGATGCGCCGAGGATCGCGATTTTCTGGGTCATTCTGGTCACCGTTCTGGGTCTTTCCCGGGGATGTAGGCCAAAGCCTGTAGATGTTCAAATCGTCGCTCGTGATGATGCCATGGCCCGGCGCGCAACCTGTACACAGTCTGTACACACCCCGTACACCGGTTTGATGGCTCCGGGCCTATTCCACCGCCTGGAACGCGATCTTGCGGCGCAGGAACAGCGTCGCCTTGTTCTCCACCGATTTCGGGTCGCCGGTGGTCAGGAAGGCCGGGCGTCCATGCCCCAGCATGTTGGGCCGCCGTTCCAGATAATGGGCGAGGCTGTCGGCCACCAGCGCGGGCTGGGAATAGACCGCCACGTCCGGCCCCAGCGCGTCGCGGAACACGTCTTCCACCAGCGGGTAATGGGTGCAGCCGAGAATCGCGGCCTGCGGCCTTGGCATCCGCCGCTTCAGCGCATCGACATGGGAGCGCACCAGCGCCTCGGCCAGGATCATGTCACCCTGTTCGATCGCGTCCACGACACCGCCACAGGGCTGCGCCTCCACGTCCACGCCGATGGCGCGAAACGCCAGTTCGCGCTGGAACGCGCGCGACGACACGGTGGTGGGCGTGGCAAACAGCGCCACCTCGCTGACGGCGACCTGTCGGGGAGGTGAATTGTCGCCCCATTCGCGTTCGGTCAACGCCTCGATCAGCGGCACGAAGACGCCGAGCACGCGCTTGTCGGCGGGCACCCAGCCTTCCTGCATCCGGCGCAGGGCCGCCGCCGAGGCGGTGTTGCACGCCAGGATCACCAGATCGCAGCCATGGTCGAACAGAACCTGCACAGAGGCCGTGGTCAAGGCGTAGATGTCGTCGGGTTCGCGCACGCCATAGGGCGTATGGGCGTTGTCGCCGAGATAGATCAACGGCAGGTCCGGCAGCCGCCGGGTCACCGCGTCGAGCACCGTAAGCCCACCCAAACCGCTGTCGAAGATACCGACGGCCATCAGTAGCGGTCCTTCAACTTCATGCGCGCCGATTTCTCTTCGGGAGTGCGGTGCCGGTCCTCGAATTCGAAGCCCCGCGCATTCGGGTCCATCGGGTGCGGCGACAGGGCATAGGTGGTCTGGCGCAGGTAGGTCATAAGCGCCTTCGCATCGCCTGCGTGTTTGTCCAGCGCGGCGCGCGAAATCGGCTCGCCCACCACGATATCCACCTTGGAATTGGTGCGCGCCCTGAACTCCTTGATCAGCAGGCCCATCCGCAGGGTGTAGTGCAGATGGCTCATCAACTGGAACAGGCGCGAATTGTGGCCATCGAAGAAGATCGGCACCACGGTCGCCTCGGATTTGGCGATCATGCGCGCGGTGAAGCTGCGCCAGACCGGATCCATGGGCCGCCCGAAGGGTTTTGCCGCCGTGCTGACGGTGCCGCCCGGAAACACGCCGATGGCGCCACCCTGCCCGAGGTAATCCAGCGCCGTCTTGCGGGTGGCGAGGTTCTGGGCCAGCGCCTCCTTGGTGTCCTCGAAGCTGACCGGCAAGATCACCTTGTTGAGGTCTTCGGCCTTGCGGAACACCTGGTGGGCGAGGATGCGGAAATCGCCCCGCGTCTCGGCCAGGATATGGCCCATCATCAATCCGTCGAGGATGCCGTAGGGATGGTTGGCGATCACCACGACCGGCCCCTCCCTCGGGATATTGTCGAGGCTGCCGCCGACCACGTTGAGTTGCAGCTTGAACCGCTCCACCAGCACCGACCAGAAGTCGCGGCCCTGGCGCACCTCCGCATCATAGCCATCGGCGGCCTTGATCAGCCGCAGGCGGCCGGTGGCGTTTTCCATGACGCGGATCATCGCGCGCCCGCCTTTCGACACGGCGGAATTGGCATAGGAAATTTCGCGGGCGACCTCCCGTTGGGTAGGGGCTCCGGTCTGGGGATCACGGCCTCGACGGTGGGACATCTGCTCGGATCGGCCTGTCTGTTGCGTGTGCGTCATGGATACGCCACACAACGGGCGCGGTCCAGCACTCTAGCGTCGGGTCCAGCCCCACAGGCACAATAATTCCATCGCCACATGGGCGCCTGCAACGGCGGTGATGGCCGCGCAGTCGAAGGGGGGCGATACCTCCACCACGTCGCCGCCGACAAGGTGTATCCCCGCCAGTCCCCGCAACAAACACGCCGCCTGCGCGCTGCTCAGCCCCCCCCAGACCGGGGTGCCGGTGCCGGGCGCGAAGGCGGGGTCCAGCGCGTCGATATCGAAGCTGAGGTAGACCGGTGCGTCACCCGCGCGGGTCCGAACGATATCCGCCACCCGCGCCGCGCCAAGCGCGTGCACCTCCGCCGCGTCGTGGATATGGATGCCGAGGTTGTCCGCCACCACCGTACGGATGCCGATATGGGAGGACCGCGCGACATCGATCAGCCCCTCGTGCACCGCCGTATGGCAGAACGTGCCATGGTCGATCCGCGTGGCGTCATCGTCCGGCCAGGTGTCGGTATGGGCATCGATCTGGATCAGGGCGACCGGACCGTGCAGCGCCGCATGGGCGCGCAGGATCGGAAGGGTGATGGAATGATCGCCCCCCAGCGTGATCGCCGCCGCCCCCGCCCCGAGGATCTGCGCGATATGCGCTTCGATCCGGGCGGGCACGTCGGGCGTATGGGCATAGTCGAAGGCCATGTCGCCATAATCCACCACCGCCAGCGCCTCCAGCGGCGAATAGCCGTCCCAGCCATAGGGCGGATCGAAGGGTTGCAGCGTGGAGGCCTCGCGGATCGCGCGCGGGCCAAGGCGGGCGCCGGGGCGGTTCGTCACGGCCTGGTCGAAGGGAATGCCGGTCACCGCCACGTCCACGCCGTCAAGGTCCTTGCGATAGCGCCGCCGCAGGAAGGACGGCGCACCGGCGAACGCGTTCTCGAAGGCCAGGCCCTTCAGGTCGGCCCGGGAGAATGCGCCATCGACCTCGGTTTTCGCGTCTTCCAGCGCCATGTATCGGCCTCCCGTTCCTGCCCGAGTGCTTCTACACCGCAGATTTCCCAAGACGAAGCCCCGAATTGATCCATCTTGTGCCCCCCGGACCCATCGGCGAAACTTCGGGCGCGCGCAGGAGACAAGACGACATGAGCGATACGAACGATCTGAAGGCCCGGTTTCTCGAAGGGATGAGCCGCTCGGCCGCCTCCGTCTCGGTGGTGACCACCGATGGCCCGGCGGGGCGTGGCGGCGTGACCGTCTCGGCGATGACGTCAATTTCCGCCGATGGCGAGGCGCCGACCATGCTGACCTGCCTGAACGCGTCGTCCTCCGCGCTTCCGCTGGTGCTGGAGAACGGATGCTTCTGCATCAACGTGCTGCGCACCGGGCAAACCGATATCTCGGATGTGTTCTCGTCCCGCCTGCCGGCGCCGGGGGGCGACAAGTTCAACGCCGTGAACCATGGCACGCTGGCCACCGGTGCCCCGGTGCTTTCCGACGCGCTGGTGACGTTTGACTGCCGCCTGATTTCGGCCGAGCGGCATGGCACGCACCACATCTGCATCGGCGCGGTCGAAGCGGTGTGCGTCGCGCCGGACGGTGAGCCCCTGCTCTACGGCATGCGCCGCTACCTGCGGGCCCAACATCACTGACGCGAAGGCAGCTTACGCGACCTCGTCCAGCGCCGCCTCCATCAGGTCGGCGACCGTGGCGGCATCCGGTGGCCGGTCACCGGGATCCGCCGCCAGGCACCCGCGCGCAAGATCCAGCAGGCGCGGCGTGTCGGGCGCATCGGCCAGACTTGGCGCGGTGCGTGCGATGTGCTGCAAGGCCGCCAGCATGTCGCGGCGCGGGATCCCGGGGAAGATGCCCTGACCGGTCAAAAGCAGATGCAAGGTCGCGCCGACACTGAACAGATCGCTGCGCGCCGTGGCATGTTCGCCCCGCGCGACCTCGGGGGCCATGAACCCGATGGAGCCGGTGGGTATCGCGCCTTGCGAGACGAAATTGTCTTCCGCGATCCCAAGATCGTTCAGCCGCCCTCCGGCCTCGTGGACCAGGATCTTCGCCGGTTTCACATCCCGATGCACAACGCCCATCCCGTGCAATTCCTGCAGCCCGCGCGTGCCATGGGCCAGCGCCCGCAATCGCTCCCACCGCGAAAGCGGCCGCGCCGGGCGCGCCAGCGTGCCCATGACCGCGTATTCCATCGCGAAGTAAAGCCGCCCCCGGTCATGTCCGGCCTCGAAGAAGCGCACCACATAGGGCGACGATATCCGCTCCAGGTGCCGGATCTCGCGCGCGACGCTGTGCCATTGGTGGTCGCTGGCGTCGCTGACGAGAACCTTGATCGCCACATCGCTGTCGATCCCCAGACGGGCGGGCGGG
>Ga0100398_1001019_pt1 | contig 24372 bp, 22 predicted proteins | sample CryGeymeta201522_FD_81568 | JGI IMG/M metagenome (GOLD analysis project Ga0100398, IMG submission 81568) | Groundwater microbial communities from Crystal Geyser aquifers in Utah, USA - Crystal Geyser metaG 2015-22 | ecosystem: Environmental > Aquatic > Deep subsurface > Groundwater | place: USA...
CGGGCGGGAATAGGCCTGGATTGGGCGTGGGAACATCAGCCGACCCTCTCGTCGCGCCACATCTTCCAAAGGAACCCGGCGATATAGATCATCATGATCAGGAACAGGATCACCGCGATGGCCGAGCCATATCCCATCCGGAAGCCGAACTCCGACAGCGCCACGTCATACATGTAGAACGCCAGAACGGAGGTGTTGTAGAACCCCGGCCCCCCGTTCGTCATGATCGTGATAAGGTCGAAAGACCGCAGCGCGCCGATGACCGTGACCACGATGGCGATGAAGGTCGCGGGCCAAAGCTGCGGCAACACGACATACCACAGCATCTTCGGTCCCTTGGCGCCGTCCAGTCGGGCGGCCTCGATCTGTTCGGGGTCCACGGCGTTCAGACCGGTAAGATAAAGGATCATGCAATAGGCCGTTTGCGGCCAGAGACCGGCGGCGATGATTCCATAGGTGGCCAGATCATTGTTGCCCAACACGTTGATGGAACCGATCCCGAACCATCCCAGCGCCACGTTCAGCAAACCGACATTCGGCAGGTAGAACCACGAGAAGACAAGACCCACGACCACCTGGCTCAACACGAAGGGAAAGAAGAACAGCGACTTGTAGAGCCGGATGCCCGCGACTGCCTGGTTCAGGAACAGCGCGATCATCAACCCGCCGGGGATCGCGAGGAAGTAGAGCAGCAGCCAGATCACGTTGTTTTTCAGCGACGTCCAGAAGAACGGGTCCGTCCAGAGGTTCCTGTAATTCTCCAAGCCGACATATTCGGCGGTCCAGAACGTCTCTCCGGTCGCTGCACAGCCCTCGGTGCGCGAAGCCCGATTGCCAAGGTCGCGGCACGCCTGGTCCGTCATGTCGGAACCTTCGACGGCAGCGAATTCAGGGGAATAGAGGCCATTCCAGTTGAAGGTCGAGATGTAGAAGCTCTGGCCAATGGGGATCAGGACGTAGATCGCGAAGAACAGGAAGGCCGGCAGAAGAAACAGCCAAGGCGCTACCGCTTGCTGACTGAAACGCCCGGGTCCCGGTGCCGGGGCGGAGACGGGGGTATCCGTTGCGACTGTGGCCATGGATCCGGTCCTTGCTGGGAAGGTCAGGTCGGGTGCGCAGTGACTGGCGTTGGATGGCGCCCGCCCGTCGCCGCAGCCTGCAGGGCGGGGTTCACCCCACCGAGGAGCAGGGCGCGGTCAATCCGCGCCCTGCTGAAATAATCCTCAATAGACCCGCTGCCGCGCGCCTTCGAGGATCTGCAACACCTGGTCCAGCGTCGAGGGATCGACCATGAACTGCTGGAAGCCCTGCATCGCGACCTGCGCCATCTCGGCCGGAGCGTCCCGGTCGAAGAATTGCGCGATGCCGCCCGTTGCCCGGTTCGACAGCATGTCGAAACCTGCGTTCAGGAACTCGTCATCATCCACGCCCGCTTCCGAGTTGACCGGCAACTGGCCCAGATTGGCGCCGTTGTTGATCAGCGTCTGGTTTTCAGCCGAGGTTACGAACAGCAGCAATGCCTCGGCCGCTTCCACGTTTTCGGCATTGGCCGCGATGTGGAAGGTGTCGGTCGGTGCGTCTTCCCCCATCTCGATCGCCGGGTCGATCTGCGGGAACTGGTAGAAGCCCAACTGGTCGTCGGACAGCCCCGCCTCGCGCAGCGGCGCCACGGCGAAGTTGCCCATCAGGTAGGCGGTCGCTTCGCCATTGACCATGAAGGGCAGCGCTTCCTGCCAGCTATAGGTCTGATGATCCGCGATGAAACCGCCCATCTCGATCAGGGTTGCCCAGTTTTCGAACGTGGCACGGACGCGGGGATCGGTCCATTCGACCTCTCCAGCGGTCAGGGCCATGTGGAAGTCGTAACCGTTGGTGCGCATGTTGAGGTAGTCGAACCAGCCGCCTGCGGTCCACAGGAACTTGGTTCCGATGGTATAGCAGGCGCGGCCCGAATCCACGATGACCTGACAGTTTGCCAGCTCTTCTTCCCACGTTGTCGGCGCGCTCAGGCCAAGCTCTGCGAAGATGTCCTCGCGATAGTAAACACCCCACTGGTAATAGGTGTAAGGCACACCCCAGATGCCGTCATCCATGGTCATCGACCCCTGGGTGGAGGCCAGTGTCTCCGTCAACCCGCCGCTTTCCCACAGCTCGGAGATGTCCATGAACAGGCCCGCCTCCACATAGGGAGCCATGCGGTTGCCCGCGTACCAGTTCACCACATCGGCGGTTCCGGATTGCAGGACGTTGCGGATCTGGGTCTTCCAGGCCTCGCGGTCGGTGATGACCAACTCGACCTCGACGCCAGGGTTTTCCGCCGTGAAACGGGCGACCATGTCTTCCATCACCGCGCGCGGTGCCGGGTTCGACATGTCCGAGAAGATGCGCAGCGGGCCGGAAACGCCGTGGGCGTCGGCATATGCCGCGCCGGAAAGCATGGTGGCTGCAGCCAGCGCCGCGGCGCCAGTCTTGAAGATGGATCGCATGGTGTCCTCCCTGGTGATCCTGATGTCATTCAGTTTCATTATGTGAAACTTTGTTTCTTATATTGAAATGCTACCCCGAATGGGCCTAGTCTTGTCAACACCAAAGCGCGCCCGTTCGGCCAAAACCGATGTCGGCGCTTTCGGCGGGGAGGCCGACTGGGTGACGGAAGCGGGAGGAGTGATCGTGGCGCGCGAACGGGCCGACACTGCGGATGGAACGGTGGGCAAGGCACTTGCCGTGCTCGATGCCGTTGCCGCCTATGGCCGCCCGGTGCGCTTCGGTGAACTTCTGTCCGACAGCCCGTTTCCCAAGGCCACGCTCTACCGACTGGTCCAGTCGCTGACCAAGCAAGGCATGCTGGTCTTCGATCCCGACCGGCAGACCTATGCCCCGGGATTGCGCCTTGTGCGACTGGCCCATTCAGCGTGGCAAAGCGCCTCTCTCGCCCCCGTGGCGCGCCCCTACCTGGAGGCCTTGTCGGCCGAGATCGGCGAAACCATCCACCTTGCACAACTGGACGGCGGACAGGTGCTGTACGTCGACAAGATCAACGCCCGCGCCCCCCTTAAGATGTATTCGCAGGCCGGCAAGGTCGCGCCCGCCTATTGCACCGGCGTCGGCAAGGCCATGATCGCGTTCCTGCCCGATACGCAGTTGGACCCGATCCTGCGCCAGCAAAGCTATCACGCTTTCACAGCGCAGACCCTGACAACCCCGGAGGCCCTGCGCGACGAATTGCGGCGAATCGTCGCGCGTGGCCACGCCTATGATGGTGAAGAGCACGAACCGGGGATCATCTGTGTCTCCGTCCCCGTCCTGACGCGCAATGGACGCGTCCTTGGTGCAGTCTCCGTCACGTCCTCGACAGAACGCACGACCCTCGCCGGGCTCGATGCCCACCTGCCCCGCATCCACTCGGCGGTCGACCATATCGCACGGGAGGCGCAGGATTGGCGCTTTCCCGACGCTGCCGAATAAGCCGAAAGGAAGCTCACCATGTCGGGTCTGCAACTAAACGATGTCATAAAGCGCTACGGCAACACGCAAGTGATCCACGGCGTCGACCTGACGGTGGACGACGGTGAGTTCTGCGTTTTCGTCGGACCCTCGGGTTGCGGCAAGTCCACGCTCCTGCGCATGGTCGCGGGGCTGGAAGACACCACCGAAGGCCGGATCCAGATCGGCGGGCGCGACGTGACCCATGCGGATCCGGCACAACGCGGCGTGGCGATGGTGTTCCAGACCTACGCCCTTTATCCCCACATGACCGTGTCGGAAAACATGGGCTTCGGCCTGAAAATGACCGGACACCCCAAGGCCGAGATCACCACCAAGGTAGCCGAGGCCTCGCGCATCCTGAAGCTGGACGATTACCTCGACCGCAAGCCCAAGGCCCTGTCCGGCGGACAGCGCCAGCGCGTCGCCATCGGTCGCGCCATCGTGCGTGGCCCCGAAGTGTTCCTGTTCGACGAACCGCTCTCCAACCTCGACGCCGAACTGCGGGTTGAAATGCGGGTTGAAATCGCACGCCTGCACAAGGAGATCGGCGCCACCATGGTCTACGTCACCCACGACCAGGTGGAAGCGATGACGCTGGCCGACAAGATCGTTGTGCTGCGCGCGGGCAAGATCGAACAGGTCGGTGCGCCGCTCGACCTCTACAACGATCCTGACAACAGGTTTGTGGCCGGTTTCATCGGCAGTCCTGCGATGAATTTCTTCGAAGGCTTCCATGCCGCCGGAACCGTCACCGTGCCGGGCCTCGGCGGCGAAGCCCTGCGCGCGCCCGGCACCCTTGTCGATGACGGCCCGGTGACGGTCGGCTTCCGGCCCAACAAGCTGACACTGGTGGAAGGCGACACGCACCGCATCGACCTGTCCGAGCGGTTGGGCGGCATCAGCTATCACTATGTGATGGCCGCCGATGGCAGCCGGATCGTGGTCGAGAGCCATGACCAAAGCGCCCCCGCATCCGGCGCGGCCGTGCGCCTCGCGTTCGACGCGAACGATGCCTACTTCTTCAATACTGAATCCGGACAGCGCCTGCGCTAGCATCCAATGCTGCCGCCTGTACCTGGCGCAGGGCGTCGAACAGACGCTCCGCCATGGTGTCCGTCGGCGCCAGCGGCACAGTGAAGCCATTCGCCGCCGCGTCCAGCGCCTCGGCCTGCGCGCCCAGGGCGAAGCCCACGACGGGCAACCCTGTTGCCAACGCTTCACGGGTGGCGAAGGAAAACGTCTCGGGCCAGATCGCCGGCATCAACCAGCCGCCGATGCGATAGTGTTCGGTCAGGTCCGTGATCTCGTCCGGGTGGTAACCGCCGTGGATCAACACGTTGCGCGGAAAGGAAATCGCGCTGTCGGCGTGGCCAACGATGATGAAATCGAGTGTCGGGTTCCGCCGCGCGATCCGCCTCAGAACCAGCGCGCCCTTGTGCTGGTTGATGTTTCCCAGAACGCCGACACAGTCAGGGCGACCCGGTCTTGCCGCACGGATCGGCACCGCAAGTTTGTGGGGGCGCAGCCTGTAGGCCGCAGCGGGGTAGACGGCCTGCACCAGGTCAAGCGCGGCCTGCGAAAAGGCCGTAACCTCTTGCGCGGCCAGCATAAGCGCACCCCATGCATCGCGCCACTCCGCCAGGGGCACGAAGGTCCCGTCCGGGCGGCGCGCCAGATGCGCCGGATGGACGGACCCCACCTCCGGCAACCCCTCGAAGACCTCCTCGGGCACCAGCGTGTAGCAGGGCGACAACGGCAGGTAGTCGTGCAGCCGCACCTCGACGACATCATCCTTCGCGTCGCGCCGCAGGGACAGCAGGGCCTCGGGCAAGGTAACCTGATCCGGATCGCCGAACCCGCAGGAATAGATCAGCCGCAGCCGCCCCACCGGAGCCAGCATCGCGCGAATGCACGCAAGATCCTCGGTCCGTCCGGTCATCACCTCCGCGCCCACATGCACTTCCACCTGCCACCGCAATGGGCCGCCGACCCGGATCACGACGGCAGCAGGCGATTGCGCAATCTCGACCTCAAGGGCAAGTTCGGCCCCGCCCCCGGCGGAATGGGCAAGAAAGACCGGCAGCGGCTCGACCCGAAGCCCGGCCAGCGCGATCCCAAGGGCAAGGCGCGGCGTTGCCAGCGGATCATTGGCAATGAATTTCTGTACCGCCGCGTCATAACCGGGATAGCGCCGTGCGATCAACGCGTTGCCCCGGCGCACGGCCTCAGCCTTCGCAGCGCTGCCAAAGCTCTGGCCGCCGACATGCTCCACCACCACGTGTGGCTGGCACAGGTGGCGCCCGCCAAGTGCGGCGATCTTCTGGCACCAATCGACCTCTTCCCCGTATCCCCGTCCGAACGCGGTATCGAGGCGCGGAATCCGCGCCAGCCAGTCCCGCGACATCGCCATGCAGAAGCCGACACCGGTGGGGGCCTCGGGCAAGGCAAGCGGCACAAAGGTCTGCGCCACGCGGTCAAGCGCGTCGCCCTCCCCCGGCAACAAGGCCGTGCCCGGACCGATGCAGGGGATCGTCAGGATCTCGGCCGCGTTCGACATCGGCGTGACCGAAGCGACGCCCGCCTCCGCCAGCGGCGCACTCAGGCGCGAGGCCCAACCGGCCGGCACCATCGCGTCCGAGTTCAACAGGACAATCGGCCCCCCGCCGCCTTGGCGTTCCGCCTGGCTCAACCCCTCGTTCACCGCTCCGATGAAGCCGAGGTTCCGGTCCAGCGCCAGCAGCGTCACCCGATCCTGCCGCTCGGACGCCCACCGGGTCAGCCAGGGGCGCAGATCCGGATCGGTGGAGGCATCGTCCACCACGATCAGCGACCATTCCGTGTCGGTATGCGCCTCGACCCGCGCCAGGCAGGCCTGCACGAGGTCGAAAGCATTGTGGACCGGCAGGATGATCGTTACCGGTTCAGCCGCCACAGGGGCCACCTCGCGTCCCGCGGCGCGCCCCGCCGCGAACCAGTCCGCATCCAGCACATGCCCGTGCCTGGCAATGTCGAGGCGCAGGGCATGTTTCACATCGCTCTTGGTCCGCTCCCCCGGCGCGATCAGGTAGCGCGCCAGATCGGGGACGGCGCGGACTAGGTCGCGCAGAAAGGCGCGTTGCAATCGGCGATGAGCGGCAAGGCTCGCGCGATCAGACGGATGCGGGATCGCGACCAGAAGCGGTGACCCGCCCGCCCGGTCCACGTTCAGGACAAGGTCGCGTGCCTCCAGCGGCGCGCGCAATTCGAACCCGCTTTCCAGCGGCAGGCCACGCCGCGCCGCCACGTCGGCGCGCGGCAGGTCGGGAACCGTCTCGGCTTCCCCATCCGCCCAGGTCAGGCGCAAGGCGCGTGCGTCGACCCAACCGGCGACGGCGATGTCGCGCCCGCGCCGCTCCACCCGCTCGACCTGTCCGATGCGGCGGCCAAACGGACCGATCGGAAGACTCGACAACCGGTCGGCATGGACCGCCGCATAGCGCAGGTAAAGGGCATGCAGGCGGCGCAGCACGACGACGGCTATCCTTTCAAGACCCCTGTCAGGAATCCGCCATAGTCGGACTTCCCGAACAGGGCCGCGCGTCGGGCAAGTCCGTCCCGGTCGATCCACCCGGCCCTGAAGGCGATCTCGTCCGGGGAACCGACCTGAAGCCCCTGCCGCTGGGTCAGCGTGCGCACGAAATTGCCCGCATCCAGCAGGCTTTCATGGGTGCCGGTATCCAGCCAGGCATAGCCGCGCCCCATCCGCTCCACGTTGAGCAGGCCATCGGCAAGATAGCTCTCCAACAGGCTGGTGATCTCCAACTCCCCGCGCGCCGACGGCGTCACCGCGGCCGCCCGGTCCGGTGCGCTGCCGTCAAGGAAATAGAGCCCGGTCACGGCATAGTTGGACGGCGGAACTTTCGGCTTCTCGATGATGGCCTTGACGGTCCCGTCCCCACTGAAATCCACCACGCCATAGCGCTCGGGATCCGTCACGCGATATCCGAAGACCGTGCCGCCGGTCTGCGCGGCGTCGGCGGCGGCCAGTGCCTCGGGCAGACCGTGACCGAAGAAGATGTTGTCGCCCAGGACCATGGCCGACGGCGTACCGTCCAGAAAATCACGGGCCAGCAGATAGGCCTGCGCCAGGCCGTCCGGGCTGGGTTGTTCGATATAGGTAAGGCTCAGCCCCCATTGGCCGCCATCGCCGAGGGTGCGCTGGAATTGCCCCTGGTCGACGGGCGTGGTGATGATCGCGATATCGCGGATGCCCGCCAGCATCAGGACCGACAACGGATAATAGATCATCGGCTTGTCATAGATCGGCAGAAGCTGCTTGGAGACGCCAAGCGTCACCGGATACAGCCGGGTCCCTGACCCGCCAGCAAGGATGATGCCTTTGCGCGCCATTCCGTGCGCCTCCGTTTCCGTGTCCATTGCCTCCGCCTAACGCCTTGCGCGCATCTTGCCAATGCGACAGCGCTTCGGGACGCCCGCATGGATGGAAAAGACACGCCGCCGGAACCTCAGGCAGCCGATTCGAGGGTGCGCATGACATCGCGCAGGCCGGTCCGCCAATCGGGGCGCGGGATGGCGAAAACGGCCTCGGTGGCCGTGCAATCAAGGCGTGAATTCATCGGGCGCCGGGCGGGCGTCGGGTAGGCGCTGGACCGGATATCCTCCACCGCGCAGGGCAGGCCCGCCCCGGCGAAGATCGCCCGCGCGAAATCGGCCCAGGAGACATCGGGCGCACCGGCAAGATGGTAGGTGCCCGTCTTGCCGGGGGATCGCCCCAATTGCCCTGCCATGGCCACGCAGGCCCCGGCGATGGCGTGCGCGGGCGTCGGGCCGCCGACCTGGTCGGCCACGATGCTCAGTCGATCCCGTTCGGACCCCAGCCGCAACATGGTCTTGACGAAATTCGCGCCATGGGCCGAGAAGACCCAACTCGTGCGCAGGATGACATGGGCCCCCCCGGCCTCCCGGACCGCGACCTCCCCGGCAAGCTTCGTGCGCCCATACGCACCCAGCGGAGCGGTCGCGTCGCCTGGCCCGCGCGCCGCCCGCCCCGTCCCGTCGAATACGTAATCGGTGGAGATATGGACGAACGGAACGTCCTTGGCGGCACAGGCGCGCGCCATGGCACCGGGTGCGTCGGCGTTGACGCGGCGCGCCAGGGCCTCCTCCTCCTCCGCTCGGTCCACGGCGGTGTAGGCGGCTGCGTTGATGATGGCCTCCGCGTCCGAAGCGTCGATCAGCGCTGCACAGGCCTCCGGGTCGGTCAGGTCCGCATCGGCGCGCCCAATGGTCTGCACACCCAAGGCCGCCAGTTCCCGCGCCACCTGCCCGGTCTGTCCGAAAGCCAGCAGCCTCATGCCGCGGTTCCCGGTCCGGTCCCCAGCCGCTGCCCCACGCCGACGCGCGATTGCAGCGCGCGCCACCAATCCTCGTTCGCCAGGAACCAGTCGACGGTGCGCGCCAGACCCTCCTCCACCGTGACCGAGGGACGCCAGCCCAGTTCCGCCTCGATCCGGCTGGCGTCGATGGCGTAGCGCCGGTCATGTCCCGGGCGGTCCGCCACGAAACGGATCAGACGGTCATGGGGCACCGCATCGGGGCGTCGCGCGTCCAGCAGCGCGCAGATCGTGCGCACAAGGTCGATGTTCCGCCGCTCGTTATGGCCACCGATATTGTAGCTGCGTCCGACCTGCCCGGTTTCCAGCACGCACAGCAGCGCATCGGCGTGATCCTCCACATACAACCAGTCGCGAATGTTCTCGCCCGTGCCGTAGACCGGGATCGGCTCGCCCGCCAAGGCCTTCAGGATCACCACCGGGATCAGCTTTTCGGGAAAGTGGAAGGGGCCGTAATTGTTGGAACAATTGGTCAGCAACACCGGCAGGCCATAGGTCTCGTGCCAGGCCCGGACCAGGTGGTCGGACGCGGCCTTGGACGCGGAATAAGGGCTGTTGGGCGCATAGGGGCTGTCTTCGGTGAACAGTCCCGTGTCGCCAAGTGTGCCGTAAACCTCGTCGGTGGAGACATGATGGAAGCGGAAGCCCTCGGGCCGCCCGCGTGCCTCCCAATGGGCGCGGGCCGCGTCCAGAAGCGTGAAGGTGCCAGTCACGTTGGTCTCGATGAAGGTGCCGGGACCGTCGATGGACCGGTCGACATGGGACTCCGCGGCCAGGTGCAGGATCGCATCGGGCTGATGTCGCGCAAGGATCGTGTCCAAAGCCGCGCGGTCGCGGATATCGGCCTTCTCGAAGGTGTAGAGGTTCGATGACACGACCGGCGCCACATTGTCGAGGCAAGCCGCATAGGTCAGCGCGTCGAGGTTGATGACCTCATGGCCCCGCGCCACCGCCAGCCGCACCACGGCCGACCCGATGAACCCGGCGCCGCCGGTAACGAGGATCTTCATGCCGCGCCCCCATAGGCGAAGGGACTGTCGAAATCGGCCAACCGGCCGGCGACCGCATCCTTCTCGGACAGGATCGGAACGGCCGACAGCCCCCAGTCGATCCCGATATCGGGATCATCCCACGCCAGCGCCCCTTCGGTCTGTGGCGCATAGATGTCGCTGCATTTGTAGATGATCTCGGTTCCCGGCTCCCGCGTGACGAAGCCATGGGCGAAGCCTGCGGGGACCAGAAGCTGGTGACCATTCTCGAAGGTCAGCTCGATCCCGAACCATTGGCCGTAGGTGGGCGAGCCTTTGCGGATATCGACCGCCACATCGAACAGCCGCCCGCGCCCGCATCGCACCAGCTTGGCCTGCGCATGGGGCGGGGCCTGGAAGTGCAGCCCGCGAATCGTGCCAGCCTCGGCCGACAGCGAATGGTTGTCCTGCACGAAACCCGTTGTGATGCCATGATCGGCCAGCCGGGCCGCATTGTAGGTCTCGGAAAAGAACCCGCGCGCGTCACCGAAGCGCGGCGGCGTCAGGACCAGAAGACCATCGAGGCCGGTTTCTTCGATCTGCATGGAGCTGCTCTGCCTGTCGGGACGTTTTTCGAACGATGCCATGGCCCGGCGCAGCCCGCAACCGCAGTTGCCATTGCGCCCGAAGGCGCGGCATCAAAGCCAGTCGAAGAAGCCTTCGCCCGCACGGGCCCGCAGGTCCTGCGCCATGGCAGCACCCAACGCAGCGCCGTCTTCGACCGGAGCGCTGCGATCGTCGGTCAGCACCTCGGACCCGTCGGGGCGCAGGATCTCGCCGCGCAGGCGGACCGTGCCGCCATCCAGTTCCGCCAATCCTGCGATCGGCGTCTGGCAGGACCCGTCCAGACCCTTGAGGAACGCCCGCTCCGCCACCAGCCGCTGCCCGGTCGGTCCGTGATGGATCGCCTCCAGCATCGCCGCTGCCCGGCCATCATCCGCACGCCGCTCGATCCCGATGGCGCCCTGGGCGATGGCGGGCATCATGTCGGCCACGTCAACGGCGGTTTTCACCACGTCGTCCATGCCAAGGCGGCGCAGGCCGGCCATCGCAAGGAAGGTCGCATCGGCCACGCCGTCACCGAGCTTCTTCATCCGCGTCTGGACATTGCCCCGAAACTCCACCACCCGAAGGTCGGGCCTGCGCGCCTTCAGTTGTGCACGGCGGCGCAGGCTGGACGATCCGACGACCGCGCCTTCGGGCAAATCTGCAAGGCTGTCATGGCCAAGCGACACGAAGGCATCGCGCACGTCTTCGCGCGGCAGGTAGCAATCCAGCAGCAGGCCGCCCGGTTGCAGCGTCGGCATGTCCTTCATCGAATGCACCGCGATATCGATGCGGCCCGCCAGCATGTCGTCCTCGATCTCGCGGGTGAACAGGCCCTTGCCGCCCAATTCCTTCAATGCCACATCCGCGTCGATCAGGGATCGATCATCGCCCGTGGTCTTGATAATGGCGATCTCGAAGGCCTCGTCCGGCAAGTCGAACGCCGCCATCAGCCGCGCCCGTGTCTCGCGCGCCTGGGCCAGCGCCAGGGGGGAGCCTCGGGTCCCGATGCGAAGGGGGGCGGCGGGGGTTGGCAAGTCGATCGTCATGGGGCCTCTCTCGTGGTGTCAACTTGGGTTGACAACAGTATACCAATGAACACTTTTAGGGTGAGTGCCAAGACCCGCAATGCGACCCTGAGGACAAGTCCAATGCCCGACAAGAAAAAATTGCTCCGCAGCCTTGCCGGTGAGGCGATGGACGTGCCGCCCGTCTGGTTGATGCGGCAAGCCGGGCGCTACTTGCCGGAATATCGTGCGACCCGCGCGCAGGCCGGTGATTTCCTGTCGCTGTGCTACAATTCCGACCTCGCCGCCGAGGTCACGCTGCAACCGATCCGCCGCTATGGCTTCGATGCCGCCATCGTCTTCGCCGATATCCTTCTGCTGCCGCAGGCCCTTGGCGCGGATCTGTGGTTCGTCACCGGCGAAGGGCCGCGCCTGTCCACGATCACCGATGCCGACGGCCTCGCGACCATGAAGGGCAAGGACGACATCCACGACCACCTCGCGCCGGTCTACGAGACGGTGAAGATCCTCGCCCGCGAGCTTCCGGCGGAGACCGCGCTGATCGGATTCGCCGGAGCGCCATGGACAGTGGCGACCTACATGATCGCGGGGCGCGGAACACCGGATCAGGCCCCCGCCCACACCCTGCGCGAACACGACGCCAAGACATTCTCGGCCCTGATCGACCTCATCACCGAGGCCACGATCGAATATCTCGACATGCAGGTGCAGGCCGGAGCGGACGTGGTGAAGCTGTTCGATTCCTGGGCCGGCTCGTTGAAGGGCGAGGCGTTCGACCGTTTCGCGCTGGCCCCCACGAAGCGCATCGTTTCCGAGTTGAAGGCGCGCCACCCCGATCTGCCGATCATCGCGTTTCCGCGCGAAGCCGGGGAAAAGTATCTTGGCTTCTCGAAGGCGGTCGGCGCGGATTGCCTCGCCATCGACACCTCCGTCGATGCGACATGGGCGGCAGAGCATTTGCAGGTGGACGGCTGCGTGCAGGGCAACCTCGACCCCAAGCTGATGGTGACCGGCGGAGAAGCGTTGCAATCCGAGGCGAAACGCATCTGCGCCGCGCTGAAGGGCGGGCCGCATATTTTCAACCTCGGCCATGGAATCACGCCCGACGCCGACCCGGAAAACGTGCATCGCCTGCTGGAGGCGATTCGCGGCTAGAACGTGCCGCGTTCATTCGCAGTCACGCGACGCGCTCTGACCCTTTTCGATATCGCACGTCCCAGACGCGCAAGACCGGTACCCACTTTTGCGCGACATGCTCTAACTCCCTGCCAGCGGCACCCGCACCCGTTCCGATCCGATCAGATGCGCTGCATGCCGTGCGGCCATGCGCAGTTGCGCAGCAAGGCGGCGCCTGCGTTGGTCGGGGCTTGGCGCGGCAGTCGGGCGCGGCTCTCGCGCGATCGCGCTTTCGGTCCGGATCGGCGGGGCAATCCCTTCGGCCTCGCATTGATCCAACTGGCAGGCCAACGCGGGAACCGCCTGCCACGCCGCCACATCATAGGCCGAGCAGAGGATCGCGTCGGCCAGCCCCGGCGCGCGGGCCGCACGGGCCAAAAGCTTCTCCGCCCCGGACGGACGCAGCACATAGGCCGCCGCCCCGGTGCGATCCTGCCAGAGGCGGTGCATCGGCGCGCCCGGATGCGGCGCCTTGGCGATCAGCTTGCGCCGCCCCCGGGTTTCCAGCGTCACCAGTTCCGCCTCCGCTATCGTCGCGACATCGGCCAGGAAATCGCCCGCCCCCGACATCAGAACCGCGTCGTCTTCCAGGATCAGAAGCGGCTCCCCGCCCGCGGCCACCCGCGCCCAGGCCGCGCGGTGACTGGCCATCGCGGCCATTTCCGTCACCCGCAACGGGCGTTCCCACAGGCGCCAATAGGGATCGCCGGGCGGCGGGGTCACGGTCTCGGGTGTGACGGCCTCCAGCCGTTCGAACGCGATGCCCAACCGCCCCAACTGTTCGGCCATGAACCCCATCCGCGTGCCCTCGGACCACAGGTTGATGACCAGCGCCCTCATTGCGCGAAGTCGCCCCGGAACGCCGCCAGATAGGCATCGACTACCGCATCCTCGCTGAACATCTCGGCCAGACGCGCCGCCCCCGCTGCGGAATAGCGCGCGCGCAGGCCCGGGTTGTCCTGCAACGCCCGAAGGCCGGCCGTCAGCCCGTCCAGATCGTCGATTTCCACCATGATCCCGTCGATCCCGTCGCGCAGGAACCAGCCCGGCCCCTCGGCGCGGGTGCTGACCACGGCCAAGCCCGCTTGCCACGCATCGAGGATGACATTGCCCAACGGCTCATGCCGCGACGGAAAGGCCAGCGCATCGGCGGCGGCAAGGTGGTGGAGCGGTTCATCCACCCAGCCGATGAAGCGCACACGGTCGGCAATGCCCTCCTCGGCCACCAGCGCCTCCAGCGCGGGACGCTCCTTGCCATCGCCGATCAGCCACAGGTAGGCCGCACTGATCCGCGCCGTGGCGCGCACCGCAAGGTCAAGCCCCTTTCGGTTCACGAAGCGCCCCGCGGCGGCGATCAGAAATGCATCCTCGGGCGTGTCATGGGCCGCGCGGGCCACCGGAACCGCCGTGACCGGCCGCGCGAAATTGCTGATGACGAGGCCGGGCTTGTTCCAGCCAAGCCGCTGGCAATGGGTGATGATATCGGGCGTGTTCCCGATCAGGGCGTCGCAGCGGCCGAAATGGTCCAGATGCCTCGGGAAATCGCCCAGCCGTGTCATCTTCACCGCCCCCGGCCAATCGGGGATGGCCCGCGCCGCGCGGGGCATCCAGGCCAGGATCGCATCCGGTTTCCACTTGCGGCACAGCCGCGCCAGCCGCCATTCCAGCCAGAACCGGCTCAGGGACAGATAGCGGTAATTGTCATGGATCACCGGCCCCAGGGGGGCGACTTCCGCGTCCCAGCTGCGGTCGGGCCGAATGGCGAAACGCTGCTCCACCCCGCGCCGGTCCAGCGCCTTGGCAAGGTTGACGAAAAATCGTTCCGCCCCGCCGTCCTTGCCGAAATGAAGGTGCAATACGCGCGGCGGGTTCATCTTGCGCCCCGAAACCGGTGCCAGCGCAGGGCCGCCTGGTAGGCCACCTGCGTGCGCAGCCCGCGCCACAGCCGCCCGGGGCCGCCCGTCGCCGCATCGCGCCGCGCCGTGCCGATCGTGCCGGTGGCCGCCTGCTGATCGCCGACCCTGATCGGCGTTGGCAATGTCAACGCCACGCGCAGGCCGGTTTCCCAGAAATACTTCTGATCCTCGTCCACCGGCCGGAAGAACGGCACGGCCCGTCCCACCAGGCGCCGCGCCGCGTCCCGCGTCAGGCCATAGCCGATCAGACAGGTCGGCACCCGGAACGGCACGACAAGACGGATCGCGGGCGTCAGGTCCCGCCCGGCCACTACCCTCGCGTCCGGATCGAACGTGAACAGCTTCACCATGTCCCAATCGCGCCCGTCGTCCTCTGTCAGGGCGCGCAGGACCGGCGCGAGGCTATCATCGGCATCGAAATCGTCCTCGAAGATGAAGCCGCCCCGGGCTTCGCCCTCCGCAATCGCGCGCCATGCGGCGATGTGGCTCAGGTAACAGCCGATCTCCGCCGGGACCAGATCGTGCCGTGCCCGGGCGCGGTTGGCCTGCGCGTCATAAACCCGCGCGATCTCGGACGGCCCAAGCCGCCAGCCATTGACCCCGTCGATCCGGTGGAAGGGCAATCCCTGCGCGTCCAACTGGCGGCGTGCATTGTCCATCCGCACCGTGTTGTCGGCAAGGTTGATGACGTAGGAGGGCCAGATCTCAGACAAGGGCAGTGTTCTTGAACAAGACAGTCACGCGCCGCAGGTTCGCTTCCACCGGCCGGAAGCCCAAGGGGAGCAACCTGTCGCAGACGTCGATGAAGGTGTGGCGCTTCTCGCGCCCACGCTCGTAGCCGCAATCCACCGCGACATAGTGCAGCTTCGGCAAGGTGTCCGTGGCCCCGTCGAGGATTTCCGGCTCCGCCCCCTCGGCCTCCAGCTTCAGGATGTTCGGCCCGCTATCCGACAGCGGAACATCCGCCTCGTCCAGCGGCATGGCGGGCACCTGCATCCGCCCCACGGATTTGTCGATCTCGAACAGCGAGCTGTCGGCGGTGTCCGGCGCCGAGAAGAATTCCAGCGTATCGCGTTCGTGCCAAAGCGCCACCCGGCGGGTCCGGGGCGTGCCGTCGAACAGGTTCAGATCGATGCAATCGGCCTCCAACGGTTCCGGCTCGAACGCGGTGTAGTGCATCCCGTGGTGGCGCGCCCACAGGCCCAGCTCCCCCACATTGGCGCCGCAGTCTATGAAACTGCCACCCCCGACATCCGCGATCGTCGTCAGCCCGTATTCCGCCGCCAGCTTTTCGGTGAATGCCAGCACCCCGCGCTTGTAGCGGCGATGGCGGGCGCGACGGCAGATCACGATTTCCTCGTCACCGATGGTCACGCGATACAACCCGTCCGGGCGTAGCGGCGCGACCCGATGCGTTCGCCCGGAAACGGCATTCGCGGCATTCACCACCGCGCAGTAGCGGGCCAGCGACATGCGGCGGACGATCTCCTGTTCAAGGCTCGAAAGCAGGCTGCTCATTGCACCGATCACTCCTGAATGGATCGCTCCGTCGCCCTTGCGTCTAAGGTCAATCCCGTGCCGTCGCAAGGTTCGGCCCGCCGCCCGCCAGCAGGCCGCGATAGATCGACAACAGCGCTTCGGCCTCGCCCTCGATACGGAAGCTCCGCTCGACATGCGCGCGCGCGGCACGGCCCGCGTCCCGTCGCAACGCCGGATCGTCGAGAAAGCGCGCGATGGCGGCGACCATGGCGGGTGTGTCTTGAGGCGGCACCAGCTCGCCCGTGGCTTCGGTCAGAAGCTCCGGGAACGCCCCGACCGTCGTGGCCACGACGGGCACACCGCAGGCCATCGCCTCCAGCGGCGTCAGCCCGAAGCCTTCCCACCGCTGCGGCGCGACGAAAAGGTCCAGCGCGCGGTACCAATCCGCCATCTCGTGCACCGGCACCTCGGGCAGCAGATGGATGCGATCCGACAGCCCCGCCGCCGCGATCCGGTCGCGCAGCGCGCGCTCGTACTCACCATGCTCCGCGGTCGCGCGCCCCATGACAAGGGCATGGACCCCCGCCCTGTGGCGCATCGCCTCAACCATCGCCTCGACGAAATCTCCGGTTCCCTTCTGGGCGCGGATCCGGCCATAGCAGCCGACCAGCAGCGCATCGCGAAGACCCAGCCGCGCCCGCAGGGCGGCGCGATCGCCGGGCGGCGTGAAGGCTTCGGTGTCGATGCCGTGCAGGATGACGTCGGCCGGACGGTCGAGGAAATCGGCGCTCTTCCGCGAGGTGGCGATCAGGTGATCCATCCGCCCGATCAGCCACTTGGTATACCCCGTGTGCCGCCGTTGCGAGGCCGAGGTGAAGACCAGCCTCAACCGTTTGCGCAACAGCCATTTCAACGCCAGCCCCACCAGCATCTCGGTGTTGCGCCGGGCATGCCAGACCCGTGCGCCGGACGGACCGCTGCGCGACATCGCCAGAAGCTGCACCGGTCGGATCTGCGGCACGTGGGCGGGCAGGTCGGGTGCGACGGCCGCCAGCGCCATCCGCTGCGCCTGCACCGGCACCAGCCGCACGATGGTCGACGTCACCCCGCTGAGCCGCCGCTTGAAATTCGGCACCAGCACGTCGAGCGTGGCGGGATCAGGGCGCTGCGTCATGGGGAGTCCACTGCCTGACGCGGGCCGCTACGTCCACTTCGCGATCGGCGGAAGGCTCATCAACACGGCGTCGGCGTCATGGCCGGTTTCCAGCCCGAACTTGGTGCCCCTGTCATAGACAAGGTTGTATTCGGCGTAGAGGCCGCGATGGATCAACTGCGCCTCGCGGTCGGCAGCGCTGAACCCCTCGTGCCGCCGCTTCTCCACACAGCCCAGGAACGCCGGCAGGAAGGCGCGACCGACATCTTGCGTGAAGGCGAAATCCGCCTCCCAGTCACCGGTGTTCAGATCGTCGTAGAAGATGCCGCCCACGCCGCGCGCGCGGTGCCGATGGGGGACGTAGAAATACTCATCCGCCCAAGCCTTGAAGCGGGGATAATAGTCGAGATCGTGCTTGTCGCAATGCTGCTTCAGCACGTCATGGAAGAAGGCCGTATCCTCCGCATATTCGATCGCGGGGTTCAGGTCGGACCCGCCGCCGAACCACCAAGCGCCCGGTGTCCAGAACATGCGCGTGTTCATGTGCACCGCCGGAACGCGCGGGTTCTGCATATGCGCCACAAGGCTGATGCCCGAGGCCCAGAACCGCGGATCGGTCTCCATCCCCGGCACCCCGCGCGCGGCCATCGCCTTCTGCGCCCGCGCGCCGAGGGTGCCATAGACGGTGGAGACGTTCACGCCCACCTTCTCGAACACGCGCCCGTCGCGCATCACGCTCATCAATCCACCACCCGCGTCCGAGCCGTCATCGGACTGGCGCGTCGTCTCCGTCACGTTGAAGCGGCCCGCGGGCGCGTCGCCGCCTTGGGTAGCTTCAACAGCCTCGAAGGCCGCGACGATGTCGTCGCGCAGCGTGCGGAACCAGGCAGCGGCGCTGGCTTTGTGGTCGTCGATCAGGTCTTTCATGGGCGGCGCGGTCCTTTTGCAACAGTGCCATATTTGTAGCAGACCGCCCATCCGACTGCCATCTGCGAGACAGACAGGCGCATCGCATATCTTGGCCACGGTGTTGCCTTCAGGACCACATCTGCCAATTCCTTGCAGCAACGGGAAATTTCCAAACGCACCCATGGATTTTGAGAAAGAAATCGCCTAGCATCAGCTCAATCGCCGCAATCAGACGGCACCTGAGGCAGATAGAGCAGATCATGTTTGCACGATTTTTTCACGCCACCCTTCTGGGTGCTCTCGTGGCGTTCGGCTCCCTGACACCCGCTTCGGTTCAGGCGGCCCCCTATGCCGCAATGGTCATGGATGCCCGCAACGGCGAGGTCCTGCATTCGCGCAATGCGGACACGCGCCTGCACCCTGCCTCCCTGACGAAGATGATGACCCTCTACATCGTGTTCGAAGCGATCCGCCTGGGCGAGATCACGCTCGACACCGAGGTCACGATTTCCGCCAATGCGGCGGGCGAATCGTGCTCGTGCCTCGGGCTGTCCGCAGGGTCGACCATCCGCTTGCGGTACCTGATTCGCGCGGCGGCCGTGCGCTCGGCCAACGACGCGGCGACCGCCCTGGGTGAAGCGATCGAAGGGTCCGAAGCCGCCTTCGCCCGCCGCATGAACCGCACCGCCATTGCACTTGGCATGACCCGCACGACATTCCGCAACGCCCACGGCCTGACCGCGGAGGGTCACCTCTCCACCGCGCGCGACATGACCATGCTTGGGCGCCGGTTGATCTACGATTATCCGCAATATTACAACCTCTTCTCCCGCGTGACCGCCGATGCCGGCATTGCGCAGGTTCGCAACACCAACCGCGTCCTGCTGACGACCTATCGCGGTGCGGACGGCATCAAGACGGGCTACACCCGCGCGGCAGGCTTCAACCTTGTCGCCTCGGCGCAGCGGGGCGAGGAGCGGATCATTGCCACCGTGTTCGGGGGGCAAAGTTCGGCCTGGCGCAATGAACGGGTGATGTCGCTTCTCGATATGGGGTTCGAACGCGCGCCAAGCCATGTCGCGCTGCGCACGCCGCCCCTGCCGACCTATTCCGGCATCGAAGCCGCGCCGGGCGGCGCAACCACTACCACAGGCGCGCCCCCCGGCGCGCGCGCGGTCAGCCGCTCCATCCGGCCGGTGCCAAGGCCGGGCGGTGCGCCGAATGCCGCCCTTGTGGCCGCCATCAACACGGCCGTCGGGCAAGCCCTGACCGGCGACGATCCGGGCACCGATCCCGCCGTGGAAGCCGCCGTGGAAGCCGCCATCGGCGCGCTCGATGAAAGCGTCGTGGAACGACCCGAGCCAAGGCCCGAGCCACAAGCCGCGCTGGAGGCGGAGCTTGAACCCGCGCCAGAGCCCGCCGCACCCTTCGTGCCGCCCCGGCCCGCCCCGGAGCCCGAAGTCGTGACCCGCGCGTCCTCCACCGGGTCCCGCCTCTATGGCGTGTCGCTTGGACCGCAGGCCTCTCAACACGCGGCGGAACGGCTCTTGCTGCGCACCGCGCTGGCGGAACTGGGCGCGTTCGATACCGCCCTGCGCCGGGTCGTATCGGGCAGCCGGGGCTATGACGCACGCTTCGCCGGGATGACCGAGGAACAGGCCTCGCGGGCCTGCGCCCGCCTCATTGCCCGCAATGTGCAATGCGAACCCATCGGGCCGTGACAGGGGGGACATGCTGCAGACAAGCGGCGACCCATCGGGTCGCCGATTTCATTTCGGGTGGTCGTCGTAGTCATCGCGCAGGATGCGGTGGGCATCGCCCTCCGGATCGTCGAACTGACCCTTGCGCAGCATCCACCAGAACACCGCAAGGCCAAGGCCGCCCATGAACAGGCTGACGGGGATCAGGATGCCGAGGATATCCATCAGCGCAGCCTGAGCGCGTTGAGCGAGACCGTCAAGGACGAGGACGACATCGCCAGCGCCGCGATCAGGGGCGAACACAGCCCCGCCACCGCCAGCGGCACGGCCAGCAGGTTGTAGATGCTGGCAATGGTGAAGTTTTCCTTGATCCGGGCGCGCGACGCCCGCGCCGTCGCCATCGCGTCAAGGATCGGTAGCAGATTGCGCCCGGTCAGCACGATATCGGACGCCGCCCGCGCCGCCTCCAGCGCCGAGGCGGGAGAGATCGAGACATGGGCCGCCGCCAGCGCCGCCGTGTCGTTCATGCCGTCGCCCACCATCAGCACCTTCGCGCCCTTGGCGGCCAGCGCGGCCACGGCCTCGGCCTTGTCCTCGGGACGGGCCTCCGCGAGGACATCGTCAATGCCGATGGCGCGGGCGAAATGGTGCACGGCGGCCTGCGCATCGCCCGACACCAGGACCACGGCCTTGCCCTGCGCCTTCAGGCCCGCGACCAGGTCCGCCGCGCCGTCGCGCAGGCGGTCGGCAAAGCGGATCGGCAGCGCGGGCGCAGAGCCGATGCGCAGATAGGTTGCGGTGGTCTCGACCGCCGCGCCGCCCCCGACCCAGCCGATCCGGCCAAGCCGCACGGGGATGTCGCCCCAACGCCCCTCGATCCCGAACCCGGCCACCTCGCGAATGCCCTGCACCGGCGCGGGCACGGTGCCCACCGCCACAAGCGCCTTGGCCAGCGCACTGGCCAGCGGATGAGCCGATCCCTCCGCCAGCGCCAGCGCGACACCGGCGGCATCGCCCGGCAATGCGTCCAGGCCCAAGGCCCGCGGTGCGCCATCGGTCAGGGTGCCGGTCTTGTCGAACACGACCGTATCGACCTCGGCCAGGCGCTCCAGCGCGGTGCCGTTCTTGATCAGCATCCCCTTGCGGAACAGCCGTGCGGAGGCGGCGGTGGTGACGGCGGGCACGGCAAGGCCAAGCGCACAGGGGCAGGTGATGATGAGGACCGCAGCAGCGATATTCAAAGCCACTCGGATATCCATCGTGTAAAACCACCATCCGGCAGCGGCCAGAACGGCGACGATATGCACCCCCGGCGCGTAAAGCCTGGCCGCGGCATCTGCCAGCGAGGTGTAGTTGTTGCGCCCGGCCTCGGCCACGGCAACCAGATCACCGATGCGCGCAAGCTCGGTGTTCCGCCCGGCGGCCTCCACCACGACCGTGATCGGGCCCGTCAGGTTCGCCTCGCCCGCGCGGACGGGATCGCCCGGCGCGATGGCGGCGGGCAGGGTCTCGCCGGTCATGATGGACCGGTCAAGCTCGGTATGGCCATCGGTCACCGTGCCGTCCACCGGAACCCGCCCCCCCGGCAGCACCCGCACCAGATCGCCCGGCAGCAGGCTTGCGGCGGCGACGGTTTCGGTCCCCTGCCCGGTCAGCCGCAGCGCGCGCGGCACTTCCAGCGCGGCCAGTTCCTGCGCCGCCGACCGCGCATTGGCCCGCGTCCGGTGGTCCAGGTAACGCCCCGCCAGCAGGAAGGTGCACAGCGCGATGGCCGCGTCGAAATAGGCATGTTCGCCGGACAAGGTTGTCTCGTAAAGCGAGGTGCCCACCGCCAGCACGATGGCCAGCGTGATCGGCACATCCATGTTCAACCGTCCCGCGCGCAACGCGCCGAAGGCGGAGGCATAGAAGGGCTGGCCGCAGAAGATCACCGCAGGGATCGCGATGGCCGCACTGATCCAGTGCATCATGTCGCGCGTCACGCCTTCGGCCCCCGACCACACGGCGACCGACAGCAGCATCACGTTCATCATGGCGAAGACCGCGACAGCCAGCCGCATCAGCAGGGCCCGGCCGCGCGCGTCGATCTCGGTCGCGGCCAGCAGGCCGGGGTCCAGTTCATGCGCCTCGTATCCCGCCGCCGCCAGCGTGGCGCACAGCGCCTCGGCCTCCACCTCCGGATCGGCCTGCACGGAGACGCGGCGCAGCGTCAGGTTCACCCGCGCGTCACGCACGCCGGGCTGCGCCAGAAGCAGACGCTCCACGCCCGAGATACAGGCCGCGCAATGGATGCCGGGCAAGGCCAGCATCAGGCGCGCATCCTTCAGCGCGGCACCGGCCATCTGCTCGGCCAGCGGTGCCGCGTCGCAGGCCGGACAGGCCGAGGGGCGCTGCGGATCGGCATAGGCGGTCATTCGGCGGCCACCGAGAACGTGATGTTGTGGCGGTAATCGGTGCCGTCCCGCGCCGTCCCGGTCAGCCGCAATCGCCACCGGCCCGGCGCCAGCGTGGCGGGCGCTTCCAAGGTCCCGTTCGCACCGCGCATCAGCACCAGCAACTGGTCGTCGACTTGCGTTGTGGGCCGGGTCAACAGCGCCTCCAGCTCGGCCGGGAAGACCGGGCGGCCCACCTCGTCCACCAGCGTCAACACGATGCGATCCGCTTCCGCCGCGACGGATGCCTCCCAGCCAAGCGCCTCCTGCGCATGGCGGCGCACGTCGAAGGTCTGGCTGTCGGCATAGCCGGACGAAACCTCCAGCCCCGGAAAGGTCGAAACCGCCTGAAACGCCATGTAGACATTCACGCCGATGATGATCCCGAAGGCGCCACCGAACAAGGACAGGACATGCCATCCCGTCAGGCGGCGCTCGGTTCCGGGTTCAGGGTTCATCGCGCCACCTCTCCGAAGAAGGTGGTATCACTGAAGGCGCGGGTCGTGGTGGACATTTCTTCCACCCAGAACCTCAAGCTGGTGCGCTCGGCCGCGGCGGCGGCGCTGTCTGGTGCAGCCGTGACATAGACGCGCTGCAACTGCGTCGTGTCGGCCGGCACCATGACGCTCGATCCCTCGGCCCCTTCAAGGCTGACGGCAAGTGCGGCCTCCGATGTCAGGCTGATGCCGAACGCCGTGTCCTCGGAACCCATGTTGCGGATGCGCACGTCATAGGTGTTGCGGATCGAGCCATCGGACAACACGACATATTGCGGATTGCGCACCGGGGCGACGGTGATGTCGATCTCCGAGCGGATGAACAGCGCGACCACCAGTGCCGCGCCGACCAGCGACCACAGCGAGGTGTAGACAATCGTGCGCGGACGCAGGACATGCCGCCAGATCGGCACCTTCTTGTTGCCCGAACGCTCGTTGGCCTCGTCCGTCAGGGCAAGGTAATCGATCAGCCCGCGCTCGCGGCCGGTCCTGTCCATGATCTCGTCGCAGGCGTCGATGCACAGCGCGCAGGTGATGCATTCCAGCTGCTGCCCGTCGCGGATGTCGATGCCCATCGGGCAGACATTCACGCAGGCATTGCAATCGATGCAATCGCCCAGACCGTCGCGGTCGCGGCCCTTGCCGCGTGGCTCCCCGCGCCAGTCGCGGTAGGCGACGGTCAGCGAATGCTCGTCCATCATGGCGGCCTGGATGCGCGGCCATGGGCACATGTAGATGCAGACCTGTTCGCGCGCGAAGCCGCCGAAGACGAAGGTGGTAGCCGTCAGCACGCCCACCGTCGCATAGGCCACGAAGGCCGCCTGCCCGGTCAGCAGGTCTCGCAGAAGCGTCGGCGCATCGGCGAAGTAGAACACCCAGGCCCCGCCGGTGCCGACCGCGATCAGCAGCCAGACGATCCATTTGGTGACGCGCAGACGCCATTTGTGAAAATCCCACGTGGCCTTCCAAAGACGCAGGCGCGCGTTGCGATCACCCTCGATCCAGCGCTCGACCGTGTAGAACAGGTCGGTCCAGACCGTCTGCGGGCAGGTATAGCCGCACCAGACCCGGCCAAGCGCCGAGGTGAACAGGAACAGGCCAAGCCCCGCCATGATCAGAAGACCAGCCACGAAATAGAATTCATGCGGCCAGATCTCGATCCAGAAGAAGAAGAAGCGGCGATTGGCAAGGTCGATCAGCACCGCCTGATCCGGCAGGTTGGGGCCCCTGTTCCAGCGGATCCAAGGCGTCACGTAATAGATGCCAAGGGTAATCAGCATGATCACCCATTTCAGGTTGCGGAACCGCCCCTTGACCCGTTTGGGAAAGATCGGCTCCTGCGCAGCGTAAAGCTTCGGCGGCGTCTCGACAGACGACATGGCAAGGGAATCCCGTTGATTGGTTCTGTTCGCCCCTTCGATCTAGTCGAGCGGACAGCCCCCCGCCTTGACGTGGATCAAATCACCCGGCATCCAACGGGCGGCCGGACCTCAGCGACCGTCGGCATGGTGCACAAGCAAGAAGGCGCCCCCAAGGGCGCCCTTGCAGTGGCCGTCTCGGGCCCGGTCATGTCGTCGGAATGTCCAGACCACGGCGTTGCGCCTCTTCGTAGGCCGCCCAGTAATGGTC
>Ga0100398_1001024_pt1 | contig 24325 bp, 20 predicted proteins | sample CryGeymeta201522_FD_81568 | JGI IMG/M metagenome (GOLD analysis project Ga0100398, IMG submission 81568) | Groundwater microbial communities from Crystal Geyser aquifers in Utah, USA - Crystal Geyser metaG 2015-22 | ecosystem: Environmental > Aquatic > Deep subsurface > Groundwater | place: USA...
GGCGTGACGGGGGCGTGTCGGGGGCGTGACGGGGGCGTGACGGGGGCGTGACGGGGGCGTCACACCCCCGGACCCGCAGCAAAGCCGGGGGTTTCACACCCCCGGACCCGCAGCAAAGCCGGGGGTTTCACACCCCCGGACCCGCAGCAAAGCCGGGGGTTTCACACCCCCGGACCCCCGTGGGATATTTCCGGCCAAAAGATGGGCAGCAGGGCGCTGCGGCGGATGTCGTGCCTGGGGTCTTTTGGCCCTTTTGGGCCATTGGCGCGCATGGTAGGGTCGTCCTCCAACGCAAAGGACAGGCGCGAGCATGCAGGGCTTTCCATTCAGCAGCGACAGGGTCGGGCGTGGCCGCTGCGGTATGGTGCGCGCCGCATGACCGCGGGGCCCGCGCGCGACGACAGCCGGGGGGACGCGGCGGCGCTTCACCTCGAGGGGGAACTGACGCTCGCTGGCGTCTCTGCGCTCAACCGGCGCTGCGAGGCGCTCGACGGGGGGCTGCAGGTCACGGCCGACATGGCGGGGGTCACGCGGCTCGATACCGCCGGGGCCTGGGCGCTGGCGCGGCTCGAGGCACGTCTGGCGGCGCAGGGCGGGTCTGTGCGCTTTGACGGGATCGCACCGGCGCAGGCCAGCCTGCTGCGCGCCGTGACGGCGGCCATGCCCAAGGTCGAAGAGGTGCCGGCCGCGCGCTGGCGCTTGACTGACCTGCTCGAAGGGCTGGGGCGCGGCGTCGCGGGCGGGACCGGATTTCTGCTTGCGCTGGTGGCCTATCTCGGGCTCTTTCTGGCGCGGCTGGGCCGGGCGCTGCGCCACCCGTCGGAGTTCCGTCTGACCTCGCTGGTGCATCATTGCGGCGAGGTGGGGCTCAAGGCGGTGCCGATTGTATCGGTCATGGCCTTCCTGATCGGGGTGGTGCTGGCCTTTCAGGGCTCGGCGCAGCTGCGCCAGTTCGGGGCGGAGGTCTTTGTCGTCGATCTGATCGCGATCTCGATCCTGCGCGAACTGGGCATCCTGCTCACCTCGATCATCGTGGCGGGGCGCACGGCCTCGGCCTTTACCGCCGCCATCGGGTCGATGAAGATGCGCGAGGAGATCGACGCGATGCGCACGCTGGGGCTCGACCCCGCGATGGTGCTCTTCGTGCCGCGGATCCTCGCCTTGCTGCTGATGCTGCCGATCCTGGGGCTGGTGGCCAATGTGATGGGCCTCTTGGGAGGCGCGATCATGTCCTGGATCGAACTTGGCATCTCGCCCGCGCTGTTCCGCACGCGGCTGATCGAGGGGACCGACATCAGCCATGTGATCGTCGGCATGGTCAAGGCGCCGGTCTTTGCGCTCATCATCGGGATCGTGGGCTGCCATGCGGGGATGCAGGTGGAGAGCAACGCCGAATCGCTCGGCCGGATGACATCGAACGCGGTGGTCGCGGCGATCTTTGCGGTGATCGTGGCGGATGCGCTGTTTTCGGTCTTTTTCGCGCAGATCGGGATGTGAGCATGGCAGTCCCCGGGAAAGAGGCGGTGATCTCGCTGCGCGGCATCCGCAACCAGTTCGGCAGCCATGTCGTGCATGACGGGCTCGACCTTGACGTCTATCGCGGCGAGATCCTGGGCGTCGTGGGCGGGTCGGGCACCGGGAAATCGGTCCTCTTGCGCTCGATCGCCGGGTTGCAGCGGCCGGCGGCCGGCAGCGTGACCGTGCTGGGCACCGATGTGCGCACCGCCGACGAGGATGCGCGCCGCGCGCTCGAGGCGCGCTGGGGCGTGATGTTTCAGGATGGGGCGCTGTTCTCGGCGCTCAATGTGCGCGAGAATGTGGAGGTGCCGATGCGTGCCGTGCCGGGGCTCGACCCCGGCATCCGGCGCGCGCTCGCGGATCTCAAGATCTCGATGTCGGGGCTGCCCTACCTCGCGGGCGACAAGTATCCCTCCGAACTGTCGGGGGGCATGCGCAAGCGCGCGGGGCTGGCGCGGGCGCTGGCGCTCGACCCCGAGATCGTGTTTCTCGATGAGCCCACCGCCGGGCTCGACCCGATCGGGGCGGCCGATTTCGACACCCTGATCAAGGAACTGAGCCGCTCGCTCGGTCTTACCGTGTTTCTGGTCACGCATGATCTGGACACGCTGCACGCGATCTGCGACCGCATCGCCGTGCTGGCCGAGAAAAAGGTGCTGGTGACCGGCACCATGGCGCAGATGCTCGAGGTCGATCACCCCTGGGTGCACGAATATTTTCACGGGCCACGCGCCCGCGCCGCGCAAGATGCGGCGAAGCCGGGTCAGGTATAGAAATGGAAACACGCGCCAATTACGTGTTGATCGGGGCCTTTGCGCTGGCGGGCATGCTGGGCATCCTCGCCTTTTTCCTGTGGTTCGCGCGGGTCGAACTGGACCAGCAGTTCGCCTATTACGACATCAATTTCCCCTCTGTCTCGGGTCTGAGCACCGCATCCGACGTGCGCTTCAGCGGCCTGCCTGTGGGTCAGGTGGTCGCGGTCGGCCTGTCGCCCGAGGGGGATGGCAGCATCCGCGTGCGGGTCGAGTTGCGCGCCGATACGCCGGTGAGGACCGATTCGGTCGCCACGATCGAGGCGCAGGGCGTGACCGGCGTCTCCTATGTCGGCCTCAGCGCAGGCACGCCAGAGGCGGCGCTGCTCACGGACAGTTCGGTCAATTCCATCCCCGAGATCCCCGCCGGCCTGTCGGTGTTGCAGGCCCTGTCCAAGGATGCGCCGGCGCTCTTGAGCGAGGCGCTGGGCGTGGTCGAGAACGTCAACGCGCTGCTGAGCGGAGAAAATCAGGGCCGCGTGGACCGTATCCTCGACAATCTCGAGGTCGCCTCGGGCGATTTCGCCAAGGCGCTGGAGGATTTCTCGACCGTCACCGGGTCGGTGTCGGACTTTGCCACGCAGATCGACGCGTTCAACGAGACGCTCGCGCTGCTGACCGGGGCCTTGACCGATGTGCTCGCCACCGCCGACGACACGCTGGTGTCGATCGGCGATCTGGCCGAGGAGACGCGGCAGGTGCTCTCGGTGGGCGTGACCACCATGGGCACTGCGCAGGGCGTCATCATCGAGGCCGAGCGCTACATCACCGAGGATCTGACCGGCACCACCACCGAGATGCGCGAGACGCTGGCGCAGTTGCGCGGCCAGATCGACGGGCTGAGTGCCGATGCGCGCGCGATGATGGACGGCATCACCGCGACCGGCGCCGCCGCCACCGCGCGGCTGGGCGAGGCGCAGGAGACGATCAGCGCGGCCAATGCGATGATCGCACGGCTCGACGCGACGCTGGCCACGGTGGACGGCACCGTGACGCGGTTCGACACGCTGGTGCAGGGCGATGGCGCGGCGCTTCTGGCCGAGACGCGGGTCGCGGTGGCCGAGGCGACAGCCGCCATCGCCACCGTCAACCGCGTGGCCCAGGAGGACCTGCCCGGCATCGTGGCCGATATCCGCAGCGCGACGCAGAGCGCGTCCGAGGTGATCGCCTCTGTGGGGGCCGACCTGTCGGCGACCTCGGGCCAGATCGCAGGCCAGGTCGAGGGGCTGAGCGCCGGGGCGCTGGCCGCGCTCGACGGGGCCACCGCGACATTCGCCAATGCCAATGAGACGCTCGCGGGGATCAACGCCGCGCTGGTGACGGGCGAGGCGACGCTGACCGCCGCGCAATCGGCCTTTGAAGGCGCGGACCGCGTCATCAACGAGGATATCGGGCCGATCACCGCCGACCTGCGGGTCACGCTGGGCGAGCTCAACACCGCCATCGCGCAGGTGTCCGACCAGATCCCCGGCATCACCGCCGATCTGCGCGCGGCGAGCACCGCGGCCGAGGGCGCCTTTGCCGAACTGGCCCGCGTGGTCGCGGCCTCGGGCGGCTCGGTCGAGGCCTTTGCCACCTCGGCGCTGCCGCAATACGCGCGCCTCGCGCAGGAAAGCCGCACGCTGATCGACAATCTCGACCGGCTCACCACCCAGATCGCGCGCGACCCGGCGCGGTTCTTTCTCAACCAGCAAACCCCCGATTTCAGAAGGTAACGCCCGATGACCCCTGCCGCCCTCGCCCGCCGCGCCTTTCTGCTGTCTTCGGCCGCTGCCCTGTCGGGCTGCTCGGCGCTCTCGGCGCTCAGCGGGGCCACGGCAGAGCTTGACGTCTATGAACTGCGCGCGCCGGCGGGCGGGCCGGTGGCGGCGCGGCCGCTCGACCGGCACCTGATCGTCGAGGTGCCGACCACGGCGGGCGCGCTCGACACCGACCGGATCATGATCCGGCCCAATGCCTTGCAGGCGCAATACCTGCCCGATGCGCGCTGGGGCGAGCCGGTGCCGGTGATGGTGCAGACGCTGATGCTGCGCAGTTTCGAGAACACCCAGGGGTTGCGCTATGTCGGCCGCCGCCCGGTCGGGCCGGGGGGCGACTATGCGCTGATCACCGAAATATCGGATTTTCAGGCCGAGGTCGCGGGCGAAGGCGCCAGCATCCGCCTGCGCCTGACCGCCCGTCTGGTGCGCGAGGCCGATGCGCGCATCGTGGCGAGCCGCACCTTCAGCGCCGGGGCAGAGGCCGCAGGCACCGACACCATCGTGGTGGTCGAAGCCTTTGACCGCGCCGTGGCCGGGCTGATGAGGGATGTGACCGGCTGGGTGATGGCGTCGCTGGGCGTGCGGCTGGGCAACGCCTGAGGGCGGCCGCGGCCCTCTGCGCCGCCTCAGATCACCGTCGCGAGCGCCGCCGCAACCCCGCGCAATTCCGCAAGCCCGCGCATCCGCCCGTTGAGCGGATAGCCCGGATGCGTCTTGCGCCCCAGGTCGGACCCGATCCTGTGGCCATGGTCGGGGCGAAAGGGGATCTGCGCATCGGCGCGCCCTGCGGCGGCGCGGCGGCGTTCCTCGGTCAGCAGCACGCGGATCAGCGCGACCATATCGACGCGGCCCTCCAGATGCGCGCTCTCCTGAAACGACCCGTCCGGGTCATGCGCCACATTGCGCAGATGCACGAAATGGATGCGCCCTGCATGGCGCGCGGCGATGGCGGGCACATCATTGGCCAGCCCCGTCCCCAGCGACCCGCTGCACAGCGTCAGCCCGTTGGCCGTATCCGGCTGCTGCGCCAGAACCCAGTCGATGTCGGCGGCATTGGACACGACGCGCGGCAGGCCCAGGATGTCGCGCGGCGGGTCGTCGGGATGCACGCAGAGCCGCACCCCCAGATCGGCCGCCGCCGGCACCACCTCGGCCAGAAAGCGTGCGTAATTGGCGCGCAGCGCGGCATGGTCGAACCCCGCATAGCGCGTCAGCATCGCGCGCAACTCGGGCACGGTATAGCGCGCATAGGCCCCCGGCAGCCCGGCCATGATGGTGTCGAGCAGCGCCGCGCGGTCGGCCTCGGTTGACGCCGCAAACCACGCCTCGCCCCGCGCCAGCGCGTCGGCGCTGTAGTCGCCCCCCGCCCCCTGCCGCCCCAGCATGAACACCTCGAACGCCGCCATCCGCGCCGCATCGAACCGCAGCGCCTGCGCCCCCCCGCGCAGGGGCGCATCAAGGTCGGTGCGCGTCCAGTCCAGCAGCGGCATGAAGTTGTAGCACACGACGCTGATCCCCTCGGCCGCGAGATTGGCAAGCGACTGGCGATAGGCGGCAAAGAGGCCCGGCAGGTCGCCCTGCCCCAGCTTGATGTCCTCATGCACCGGCAGGCTTTCCACCACGTTCCAGTGCAGGCCCAGCCCCCCGCCTGCTCCCCCCCCGCCTGCTGCCCCCCCGCCTGCTCCCCCCCCGCCTGCTGCCCCCCCGCCCGCGATCAGGTCGCGCCGCGCGGCAATGGCGGCGCGCGGCCAGACCTCGCCATAGGGGATGTCATGCAGCGCGGTGACGACCCCCACGGCCCCGGTCTGCGCGACCTCGGGCAGGGTGATGTCGTCATAGGGGCCGAACCAGCGCCAGCTTTCGATCATGCTCGTGCTCCGCCCTTTACGCGCCGTCCGGCAGCCAGCTGTCATAGAGCGGGTGATCCGGCCCCAGTGGCAGGCTGACCCGCGTCCCGGTCCGCGCCGAATGGTATATGGCGGTGACCAGCGCGATCGACTGCCGCCCCGCGTCCAGCGTCACTTCGCGCCCCGGCCGCCCGTCGAGCGCATCGGCCACGGCCTCCAGATAGCCGGCAAAGCGGCCCTTGGGCGCCGTGACCCCCGCCAGCACCGCATCGACCTGCGCCTGCGTGACCGGTGCGCGGGCGGTGAAGGTCCAGCCGCCATCGGCGGGCGCATAGGGGTTCGACCCGCTTTCCGCCGTCAGCCCGGCATAGACAAAGCGCAGCCGGCTGGTGTCATCCGCCGCCCCCAGCGTGACCGAGGAGGTGACCAGCGCGCCGCTCGCCATGCGCAGCACGATCGCCGCGCAATCCTCGACCTCGATCGCATTCACGCGGGTATCGACCTCGGCATAGACCGAGGCGATGGGGCCGAAGCCGAGGCTCACGAGGTCATGGATATGGATCGCATGACCCAGCACCGCGCCGCCGCGCTCGGTCGCCCATTTGCCGCGCCAGGGCACGTCGTAATAGGCGGCGGGGCGGTTCCAATGCGTCTCGAGCGTGCCGACCAGCGGCGTGCCCGCCAGCCCCGCGTCGATCAGCGCGGCAAGCTGGGCAAAGCCCAGGCCATAGCGATACTGAAAGATCGGGAACACTTGCCGGCCCGCGGCCTGCGCCCGCGCGGCGAGCGTATCGGCCTCGGCCACGCTGGCCACCAGCGGCTTTTCACAGATCACATGCTTGCCCGCTTCCAGCGCGCGCAGCGATTGCGACAGGTGCAGGTGTGGCGGCAGGCAGATATCGACCAGATCGACGGTGCCATCGGCCAGCACATCCTCCAGATCGGTAGTAAAGGCGGTGCCGGGGCCTGTCGCCGCGAGCGCGCCGCCGCGTGCGGCGTCAAGGTCACAGACATAGGCCACCCGGAAACGGTCGGGCAAGGCGAGGTAGCCGCGCATATGCTCGGCCCCGATGCCGGCACCGACGATGGCCACGGTGGTCAGGGCGCTCATGCGGCAACTCCTTCGGCCTTCATCTGGGCGCGGATGGCGATCTCCATCGCGCGGAAGGTGTGCTCTTGCGTGACCGCCGTCTCGCTGCGTTCGCGCAGATCATGCACGAGGCGGGTAAAGAAATGCAGCGGCACCTGCGCGCAGTCGATATAGTCGTTGCGGGTCTTATTGACCAAAAACAGGTGGTTGCCAGCGTCGCTGCGGGTCACGTCGGTATATTTGCGCAGCTCGATATAGCCCTCGTCGCCGAGAATGAAGAGCCGCCCGTCGCCCCATGTGGGCAGCGCATCGGGGGTGAACCAATCGACCCGGATATAGCCATGCCCCTTGTCACCCACCAGCGTCATCTCGCCAAAGTCCTGAAACTCAGGGTGTTCGGGCCGGGTCGTGTTCTCGACCAGCGCATGGGCGATTGTGACCTCGGTCGAGCCGGTGAAATGCAGGAACTGGTCCACCTGATGCGCGCCGATATCGCACAGGATCCCGCCATATTGCGCCCGGTTGAAGAACCAGTCCGGCCGGGTGTGCAGGCGTTGCAGATGCGGGCCCATGCCCAGCGTCTGGATCACGCGACCGATGGCGCCCTCGGCCACCAGATCTTCGGCCTTGGCCACCGCCGGCACCTCGAAACGTTCGGAAAAGTCCACCGTCCATTTGCGCCCGGTCCGCGCCGCCGCCTCGCGCAGCGCCGCGAGCTGCGCCAGCGTGGTGCAGCCTGGCTTGTCGGCCATCACATCCTTGCCATGCTCCATCGCCTCCACGGAAATCCCCGCGCGGTCGCAGGCGATGGCCGAGGTGAGCACGATATCGACCGTGGCATCCTCGAGGATGCGCGCCTTGTCCGCGACCCGCTCGAGCGCGGGAAAGGCCGCGGCAAAGCGGTCGGCGGTGGGCGACGGGTCCGACCACCAGCGCTCGATGGTGCAGCCGGCGGCGAGCATGTTCCTGACCATGCCGAAGATGTGGTCGTGGTCGATGCCGATCACGCCGAGTTTGATGGGGGTGCTCATGGGATATCCTGTCGGTTTCAGTGGTCCAGCGTGACGCAGGCCTTGCTGCGCCCCGATTGCTCTATCGCCGCGATCAGCCGGTGCACGCCCAGCGCCGTGCGGCCAGGCACCAGCGGCGGGCGGCCCTGCGCGATGGCCTGGGCGAAATCGGCGATCACCGCGCGGTGCCAGTCGGGGGTAAAGGCCATCGGGTCGGCCCCCGCGCCGGTCGCCATCTCCTGGCCCTCTTCCTCGATGCGGCCGTCCTGCCAATGCAGCACCAGCCGGTTCGACAAAAGCTGCGCCGTGGCGTCGCGGTAATGCAGCACGATCCCCTCGGCCCGGCCCGGATAGGCGGCGGTGCTGGCAAAGAGGCTGCCCACCGCGCCATTGGCAAAGCGCAGGCCGGCGCAGACGAAATCCTCGGCCTCCATGCGGTGAAAGCCGGTGGTGGCGCACATCGCCGTCACCTCGGCCACCGGCCCGGTGAGCGAGAGCATCAGGTCGAGCGTGTGGATCGCCTGCGAGATCAGCACTCCGCCACCGTCGCGCGCATAGCTGCCGCGCCCCGGCGCGTCGTAATAGGCCTGCGCCCGCCACCAGGGCACGCTGACCTCGACCGCCAGCAGCGGCCCCAGATCGCCTGCCGCCGCGCGGGCGGCCAGCGCCTGCGCCGCGGGGCGCGCGCGGTGTTGCAGCACGATGCCCAGCGTGACACCCGCGCTCTCTGCCACCTCGCAGAGCGCGGTCGCGGCAGCCAGCGTGCGCTCGACCGGCTTTTCCATCAGGATATGCTTGCCCGCCTGCGCCATGGTGGCCACGATCCCGGCGCGCGCATTGGGCGGCGTGGTGACGATCACGAAATCGACCGCCGGGTCGGCGGCGATGGCGTCAAGACCGTCATAGGCCTGCCCCGCGCCGGGCAGGTCGGCATGGCGCAGGCCCCAGGCCGCCCGCGCGGCGCCGTCGCGCGCAAAGACGCCGGTCAGGCGCACCTGCCCCGCCAGATCCGCCAGCGCCGCGGCATAGGTGTGGCTCACCATGCCCAGCCCGATCAGCGCGGCCCCCTTCATCGGTGCCCACCCGCCATGGGCAGCGCGCGCCCGTCCGCGTCGAGAAACACATGCGTATGCGCCAGTGGCAGGGTGATGCCGATGCTCTGCCCCCGCGTCAGCGGCACCTGTGCGGCCAGTTGCATCGTCAGTTTCTCGCCATTGGGCAGCGCGGTGTAGATATAGGTCACCGACCCCAGTTGCTCGAACCCCGTCACGGTGCCGGTCAGCTCTCCCTGCCCGTCGAGCGAGACCTCGATCGTCTCGGGGCGGATGCCGACCGTCACCCGCGCGCCTGCCGGCACGGCCTCGTCGAAACGCACCTGCTTGGTGCCGCCGCAATCGAGCGTCAGCCCCCCGCCTGCCGCGATCACGCCGCCCAGAAAGTTCATCTGCGGCGCCCCGATAAAGCCCGCGACAAAGCGGTTGGCAGGATGGTTGTAGAGGTCGAGCGGCCGTCCCACCTGTTCGATCCGCCCCGCGCGCAGCACCACGATGCGGTCGGCCATGGTCATCGCCTCGACCTGGTCATGGGTCACATAGATCATCGTATTGCCAAGCTCTGCATGCAGCGCCGAAATCTCGACCCGCATCTGCACGCGCAATTCGGCGTCGAGGTTCGACAGCGGCTCATCGAACAGGAAAATCTTTGGCTCGCGCACGATGGCCCGCCCGATCGCCACCCGCTGCCGCTGCCCGCCCGAAAGCTGCCCCGGCCGGCGGTCCATCAGCGGGTCGATCTGCAACAGCGTCGCCGCATGGTTGACCCGCCGCGCGATCTCGGCCCGGTCCATGCGCATGTTCTCGAGGCCAAAGGACAGGTTCGCGCGCACCGTCATATGGGGGTAGAGCGCATAGCTCTGAAACACCATCGACAGGCCGCGTTCCGACGCCGGGATGCCGTTCACCCGTTTGCCCGCGACCTCGATCTCGCCGCTGCTGGGGTCGTCGAGCCCCGCGATCAGCCGCAAGAGCGTGGACTTGCCGCAGCCCGAGGGCCCGACAAAGACGACGAATTCGCCTTCGCTGATCTCGAGGTCCACGCCATGCATCACGGTCAACTGGCCGTAGGACTTGACGATCTTGGAAAGGCGGAGCGCGGGAACCTGGGTCATTTGAGGCCTGTCGTGGCTATGCCGGTGGTGATGAAGCGTTGCAGATAGACAAACACCAGCGTCACGGGGATGAGCGAGACAACCGTCATCGCGAGGATGTAATGGGTGGAGCTGCTGAACTCGCCCGAAAACGCCGTGAGGCCGATCTGCAGCGTGTGGCGCGTGGGGTCCGAGATCAGCACGATCAGCGGCCAGAGGAAATCGTTCCAGCGCCAGATCACCGAGAGGATCGCGAGAACCGACAGCGCCGGCAGCGACAGCGGCAGCACGATGCGCCAGTAGATCTTCCATTCCGACGCCGCATCCATCCGCGCGGCCTCGAGCAACTCATCGGGGATGGTGAGCATGTATTGGCGCAGCAGAAAGACGCCGGTGGGCGTGGCGGCGGCCGGGATGATGACGCCCCAGAGCGAGCCAAAGATGCCCATGCTCCAGACCACGAAGAACAGCGACACAAGGATGATGGTCGAAGGGATCAGCAGCGTCGCCACGATCAGCAGGGTAAAGGTCATGCGCCCGCGAAATTCGTATTTCGACAGGGCAAAGGCCGCCATCGAGTTGATCAGCAGCGTGATCAGCGTCGCCACCACGGTCACGAACACGGTATTGCCGAGGTAGCGGAAGAAGGCAAAGTTGCGCTGCCCGCCGCGTTGCAGGATCGGGTCGAGGTAGTTCTCGGTCGCGATGCGGACCTCTTCCAGCGCGACAAGCTCGCCGCGCGGGGCCTGCAGCACCTCTTCGGGCCGGTCGATGCGCGCGACATCGGTCAGCGCGCGGGTCGGGCCGACCTTGACCACCGGTTGCCCTTCGGTGCGCGGGTCGTCCCAGGCGTAAAGCGGGCGCAGGCCGCGGCCGTCCACCTCGGCCTCGATCTGGTCGAGCGGCAGGAGGCGGGTGTCGAAGGCCTCGATCGCCTCGCGCGGCTTGACCGAACTGAGAAAGGTCCAGGACACCGGCACCAGGATCAGCAGCACCCCGAGGATGAGATAGCCATAGGCCAGCACATCGGTCACGCCGATCCTGCGGCCATCCTGCCCGCCTGCGGTGCGGGTGAGAAAACGCATCACGCCAGCCATGTCCGCGCCCCCCTCATATGCCCGACCTGCGGCGCGTGGCGAAAAGCTGCACGGCGGTAAAGGCCGCGATCACGATGGCCATCAGCACCGACCCCGCCGCCGCGATGCCATAGCGCGGGTTGGTGCCGGAAAACGCCTCTTCGAATATGTTCTGCACGATCATGAAGGTCTCGCGCCCCGGCCCGCCGCCGGTCAGCAGATAGACCTCGTCGAACACCTGAAAGCTGCGGATCATCGCCAGCACGATCACCACGGTGAGCGTCGGCATCACCAGCGGCAGCGTGATGCGAAAGAACACCCGCACCGGCCGCGTGCCGTCCATCTCGGCCGCCTCGTAGATGTCGCGCGGGATGGCTTGCAGCCCGGCCAGCAGGATCAGCATGTAAAAGCCCATATGCGACCAGCAGAACACGAACACGATCCAGAAGAACGGCCAGCCGGTCGCGGGCGTCACCAGCCAGTTGACCGCGCGAAAGCCGCTGAAGTCGAACACCGCGTCGAACTGGATGGTCAGCAGCAGGCCCACCGCCAGCAGGCAGAGCGCCACCAGCACCGGGCGCACCAGGCGGTGGTCGCGGATCACCAGCCCCAGCAGGCCCAGCGCCAGCGCCAGGCCCAGCCACAGGCCGGTGCCGCTGGCCATGCCCTGCGCCAGCCCCACCGGGTCGGCCCAGGCGATGACGGCGACGAAGGGCGCGCCGAACAGCGCCGCCCAGACGACCGAGGGCGCCGCCCCCGCGCGCAGCGTCCGTTCGGCCGCGATCAGCAGCAGGATGGCGAGCACGACGCAGGCCATGATGCTGAAACCGGTGACGCCGGCGAACGTCGCCACACTCGCCGCGCCATCCTCGAGGCTCGCCGACAGGACGCCTTTGCGGTGCAGGATCCACTTCCAGATATTCGCGATCACCACCGGCGAGAGCATCACCGGGTAAAAGAACATCGCCCGCCAGAACCCCCGCCCCGCGATCGCCCGGTTGAGCACCAGCGCCGTGACCATCGCCACCGCCACCAGCACCGGCACCTGGAAAAGCACGAACCACAGCGTGTTGAACATGCTGGTCCAGAAGGTGAAACCGGCGTTGGAACAGGTCTGCGGCTGGAGAATGGACGCGCAGTCAAAGAGCACGCGGTAATTCTCGAACCCCACAAAGGGGCGCTGCGTGACGTTGAGCGCGGGGCCACCCGTCATCGAGACATAAAAGTTCAGGATCACCGGCACAAAGGTAAAAAGGCCGAAAATCAGCATGTTGGGCAGCAGGAACGCATAGGGCACCCCGCCCCGCCCGAACACGGCCTGCGCGATCTCGACCGGAAAGCCCAGCAGGTCCATCGCGAATTGCGGCGCCTGCGTGATCCGGTAGCGGCGATGGCTCAGCAGCCACAGCGTGCCCCCGCCCAGCCAGAGCGCGGCCACGACATAGAACAGGATCAGGGCTGGCGTCATGGCTGGGTCTTTCGCGCGGCATGACTGCGGATATGCCCAAGGACGTCACGCCGGGGCGCGGTGCTGCGGGCATGGCGAAAAGGGTCCGCCCGGCGGCGCGCTGGCCGCCGGGCGGGACAGTCCGGCCCTAGCGGGCCTTTTCGAGCAGTTCGGCGTCGATCCGGGCGATGGCCTCGTCCATCGTGAACTCGCCTGTCATCACGCCCGAGATGTATTGCGCCGTGGCGTTGAACATCACAAAGGCGTTCTTGTTGCCCTGCAACTGGAACGCCTGCGGTGTGTCGGCGGCCGCCCGCGCGGCCCCCAGCGCAAAGGTCTGCAACGCGGCAGAGACCTCTTCCGAGGCGCCGGCGGTGGTGTAATCGAGCCCTTCGGCCTGCAGGCCGCTATGCGCCGGAATGGCCAGCGTGCTGGTGTACCAGTCGCGGGCGCGGTCGGTGTCGCCCAGCCAGGCCACGAACTTGGCCGCCTCTTCGGCATTGGGGCCGACGTTGAACGCCACGAAACCCGACCCGCCCGGCATCACGCCACAGCCCGCCGGGCCGCAGGGCACCGGCACCACGCGCCATTCGAATGCATCGCCCACGGTGCGGAACACGTTGCCCACGTTCCACGACCCCGCCATGTGCATCGCCACGTCGCCGGCGGTGAACATCTCGTTGCCATTGGCGTAGCTGCTGCCCGACACGGCCGGCCAGACATCGGGCGGCATGGTGCCGTCGGCATGCCAGGCGACCATGCGCTCGGCAAAGTCGCGGTAGCCCTGATCGGTGATCAGATGGCCTTCGTCGTCGAAATACTGTGCGCCATAGGACATCGCCGGCCCGGCAAAGCGATGGCCGGACCGGTCCATCACCATGCCCGCATAGATGCCGGTCGCATCCTTGACCTGACGCACGGCCTCGGCCCAGTCATCCCAGGTGGCGCCTGCGGGCGGGATCTCGACCCCGGCTTCCTCGAACAGGGTCACGTTGATGAAGGGCCCGGTCACGGTCAGCTCTGAATGAAAGCCATAGATGCCGTCGGGCGCACCGGCGCGATACCAGGGCAGGACGGCGCCATAATTGGCCTCCCACTCGGCCACATCGACATAGGGCGTGAGGTCCACGTAAAACGGGTTGAGCCCGCCAAGGTCAGTGATGAGCCCGATATCGGGGCCCACGCCCGCCTCGAGCTGGCCCTTGAGCTGGTCGCGGATCACGTCATAGCCCACGACATTGAGCGAGATGTTCACATCCGGCGCGACGGACTTGTAGTCCTCGATCAGCCGCGCAATCGCAGCCGACTGGTTGTCGTTCTCGTTGAGCATGATGGTAAGATCGACCGCCATGGCGGACGTCCCCATCAAAAGCGCGAGCGCGGTGGTGGCGCCAAAGATGCGCCCGGCCCCGCGCCGGTTGACTGTCAGTGTCATTGCAAACCTCCCGTGGTTCATTTGGCTGTGGCTGGACGCCAGACCCTCCCCGGACCGACGCGTCGCGCGACATGCAACTAATCGTTGATCGGCAGCGGGGATTCGGTCAATAGTCTATTTAGTCCAACTACCATTTCAGTTTGGTCCGCCTGCGGATATCCGCAGGCAGGCGCCGCGCGGCAAACGGCCCCGCGACACGTCAACAGTCTGAAACAATGGGTGAAACGGCATGATGACAGCCCCGCACCAATCCCGGCCAGCGCCCGGCCCATGGCGGCAAGTCGGCGCGGTTGTCCTTGCCCGGGCGAAAAGCGCGGTGCGAATCGGCTATGCGGGACAGCGCAATGCCTGACAGAGACATGCCTGACAGAAATATGCCTGACCACACCGCCCCACCCGACCCCGCCGCGATCCGCGCGCTGCTCGGGACCGGGTTCGGGACCGGGTTCGGGACTGGGGTCGGGACTGGGGGCGGGACTGGGGGCGGGACTGGGGGCGGGACTGGGGGCGGGACTGGGGTCGGGACAGGGTTCAGGACCGGGGTGGGTCTGCGCGGCTTTGGCCCGCCGCTGCGCGTCGGGCGTGTGGCGCTGGGTGGGATGTGGTGCGACGACCTGCGGTTTGGCCGCCCCGGGGGCGAAAGCGTCGCCGCCTGGTTCCTGCACCCGCGTGAGAGCGGCCAGCGCGTCGGCGCGGTGCTCTACTGCCATGCCCATGGCAATCGCTACGACATCGGACGCGCCGAGTTCCTCTCTTCCCGCCCTGCCCTGCAATCGGCCTGGGCGCCGGCTCTGGCCGCGCTGGGCCTCGCCGCGCTCTGCCTCGAGATGCCGTGCTTTGGCGACCGGGCACATCCGGGCGAGGCGGCCCTTTCCAAGGCCCTGCTCTGGCGGGGTGAGACCCTCTTTGGGCAGATGCTGGCCGAACAGATCGCCGGGATCGACTTTCTCGCCAGCCAGCCGGACATCGACCCCGACCGGATCGGCGCGCTGGGGCTGTCGATGGGCGGGACGCTGGCCTGGTGGCTGGCCGCGCTCGACACCCGCCTGCGCGCAACGGTGCAGATGTGCGCCTTTGCCGATATGGCGGGGCTGATTGCGCGCGGCGCGAATGACGTCCATGGCGCCTACATGACCGTGCCGGGCCTGCTCCGCCTCACGACGACCGGGGCGCTGGCGGGGCTGGCCGCGCCGCGCGCCCAGATGGTCTGTCTCGGGCTGGCCGACCCCGGAACGCCCGCCGATTGCGTCGCCACCGCGCGTCGCGACATGGACGCCGCCTATGCCGCCGCCGCCGCGCCGCCCCCCGTCTGGGTCATCGACCCGGACAGCGGGCACGTGGAAACCCCGGCGATGCGCACAGCCGCGACCGCCTTTCTGCGCCACCACCTGACCTGAGCCAGCCAAGGACCCGCCACCATGCAGATCACCGCCAATGATACCTTTGACCGGCTCTCTCCCGTCGCCTTGTCAAGCGGCGCGCTGGCCTCGGTCCAGATCTACGACTTCCTGCGCGACAGCATCATCCGCAGCCAGATCCGCCCTGACACCAGCCTGTCGGAAAAGACACTCTGCACCTGGCTGGGTGTGAGCCGCCAGCCTGTGCGCGAGGCGCTGCTGCGGCTTGCCAGCGTCGGGCTGATCCGCACCTATGCGCAGCGCGGATCGGTGGTCACGCGCATCTCGCTGGCCCATCTGCGCGACGCGCAGATGATCCGCGAGGCGGTGGAGGTCGAGATGCTGCGCCGCGCGCTGGCCGTGGCCACGCCCGCCGACCACGACAGCCTGTCCAAGGAGCTTTCGTTGCAGCGCACCTTTCTGGAGCATGACGACACCGAGGGGTTCTATGCCTCGGACGAACGTTTTCACCGCCGCCTGGGCGAGATCGGCGGGCTCGTGTCGATGTGGCGCGACCTCGAGACGGTCAAGGCGCAGCTCGACCGGATCCGCTACATGACCCTGCGCGACCGGCCCAAGATGCAGAGCCTTCTCGACGATCACGCGAGCATCGCCGCAGGCCTCGCCGCCGGCGATGAGGCCGCCGCGACCGCGGCCCTGCGCAAGCATCTGCGGCAGGTGCTGCTCGACCTCGGAGCCGTGCAGGCCGAACATCCGGACTATTTCGAGCGTATCTGACCGCCACGCGGCAGGAAAATGGCGATCCCGGGAGGACTCGAACCCCCAACATCCTGATTAGAAGTCAGGTGCTCTATCCGGTTGAGCTACGGGACCGTCGCGCCGCAGGGATACAAAAGACCCGCGCGATCCGCCAGCCTTTAGTGCGTCCAGGCGCCGCGCCGGCCGGTGGCAAAGTTCTCGCCATAGCCGCCGGCGCGCAGATTGGGCTTGCGCGCCTTGGGCTCCTGCACCACGGCGTCGATCCCGTGACGCGCGGCATAATCCTCGGCATCCTCGCGGCTGTCAAACCGCAGGCGCACCTGGGACTGCGTGTCGCCGGACGAGGTCCAGCCCATCAGCGGATCGACATCGCGCGCCTGCGCGGGGGCAAATTCGAGCACCCAGTGCTTTGTCTTGGCGGCGCCCGACTGCGTCGCAGTGCGGGCCGGCTGGTAGATACGCGCGCGCATGGAGGCTCCTTTTCGGTCGTCCGAATTATCGCCGATGGCACCGCAACCGGCAAGGGCGGAAAAGCCATCCATTGAAAAATGCTGCGCGGCCGTCGTCCTGCACATGCACCCTGAGGCGGCCCCCGCACCCATGGCCCGCATGATCGAAGAGAGCGCGCTGCCGCACCAGCGCGCGGAAGGCGACACGATCGGGGTCGTCCTTGCCATCGTCTTGCGGGACCGGGTGGCGGTGATGGCCCGCCGCGGCCCGGCCGGGGACGAGGACGCGCGGGCCACGATTGCGCGGGCCACGATTGCGCGGGCCACGGCCGGGCTGGACGGCCGGGCTGGACGGCCGGGCTGGACGGCCGGGCGCGCCGCGATGTTGCAGACGCCGTTCGTCCTCCGCATCCTCCTGCTCCGGCGCAACCGCCAACTGTGGGACGGCGCCATCCCCACCGGCCCGGACAGGCGCGCCCCGCCCTGACCCCGCGCCTTGCGGCTTTTGCTCTTGATCGCGAACAAAAAGGGATCATCTGTAGGGCAGACGCAGGGGGAATCGCCATGTCCGACACCACCACCAGCCCGACGCCCGCCCTCGCGCCCCGCCCCGGTGCCGAGGTGCGCGCGCGTGAAAAGCTCGAAGGCGGCAAGAGGTTCGTGCTGCATACCGAGTTTCAGGCGGCGGGCGACCAGCCCATGGCGATTGCCGAACTGTCCGAAGGCGTGAAGGCGGGCGAGCGCAACCAGGTGCTTCTGGGCGCGACCGGCACCGGCAAGACCTTTACCATGGCCCGCATCATCGAGGAAACCCAGCGCCCCGCCATCATCCTCGCGCCCAACAAGACGCTGGCGGCGCAGCTCTACGGCGAATTCAAGGGGTTCTTTCCCGAGAATGCCGTCGAATATTTCGTCAGCTACTACGACTACTACCAGCCCGAAGCCTATGTGCCGCGGTCCGACACCTTTATCGAGAAGGAAAGCCAGATCAACGAACAGATCGACCGGATGCGCCATTCGGCCACCCGCGCGCTGCTCGAGCGTGACGATGTCATCATCGTGGCCTCGGTGTCCTGCATCTACGGCATCGGGTCGGTGGAAACCTACGGCGCGATGACGCAGGATCTGGTCAAGGGCCAGCGCTACGACCAGCGCAAGGTCATCGCCGACCTGATCGCGCAGGCCTACAAACGCAACGACCAGGCGTTTCAGCGCGGCACCTTCCGCGTGCGTGGCGACAGCCTCGAGGTGTTCCCCGCCCACCTCGAAGACCGCGCCTGGCGGCTGTCGTTCTTTGGTGAAGAGCTCGAGGCGATCATCGAGTTCGACCCGCTCACCGGGCAAAAGACCGACACCTTCGACAAGATCCGCATCTACGCCAATTCCCACTACGTCACCCCCGGCCCGACCATGAAACAGGCGGTGCAGGGCATCAAGAAAGAGCTGCGGATGCGGCTTGACCAGCTTGTCGCCGACGGCAAGCTGCTCGAGGCGCAGCGGCTCGAACAGCGCACGTCCTTTGACCTCGAGATGCTCGAGGCGACCGGCGTGTGCAACGGGATCGAGAACTATTCGCGCTACCTCACCGGCCGCGCACCGGGCGAGCCGCCCCCCACGCTGTTCGAGTTCATCCCCGACAATGCCATCGTCTTTGCCGACGAAAGCCACGTCTCGGTGCCGCAGATCGGCGGCATGTATCGCGGCGACTACCGGCGCAAGTTCACGCTCGCGGAACACGGCTTCCGCCTGCCCTCCTGCATGGACAACCGCCCGCTGAAGTTCGAGGAATGGGACGCGATGCGCCCGCAATCGGTGTTCGTGAGCGCCACCCCCGCGGCATGGGAGCTTGAGCAGGCCGGCGGCGTGTTCACCGAACAGGTGATCCGCCCCACCGGCCTGATCGACCCGCAGATCGAGATCCGGCCCGTCGCGATGCAGGTCGATGACCTGCTCGACGAGGTGCGCAAGGTCGCGCTCGCCGGCTACCGCACGCTGGTGACGACGCTGACCAAACGCATGTCCGAGGATCTGACCGAATACATGCACGAACAGGGCATCCGCGTGCGCTACATGCATTCCGACATCGACACGATCGAACGGATCGAGATCCTGCGCGACCTGCGGCTGGGCGCCTTTGACGTGCTGATCGGCATCAACCTGCTGCGCGAAGGCCTCGACATCCCCGAATGCGGGCTGGTGGCGATCCTCGATGCCGACAAGGAAGGCTTCCTGCGCTCCGAGACCTCGCTGGTGCAGACCATCGGCCGCGCCGCGCGCAATGCCGAGGGCCGCGTCATCATGTATGCCGACCGCATCACCGGCAGCATGGAGCGCGCGATGCGCGAAACCGAACGCCGCCGGGTCAAGCAACTGGCCTATAACGAAAAACACGGCATCACGCCGACCACGGTCAAGAAGAACGTCGAGGATATCCTCGCCGGCCTCTACAAGGGCGACGTGGACATGGCGCGTGTCACCGCCAAAGTGGACAAACCGCTCGCGGGCGCCAACCTCAAGGCGGTGCTCGACGGGCTGCGCACCGACATGCGCAAGGCGGCCGAGAACCTGGAATTCGAAGAGGCCGCGCGCCTGCGCGACGAGGTGCGCCGGCTCGAAACGGTCGAACTGACCATCGCCGACGACCCGCTCGCGCGGCAACAGGCGGTGGAAAAGGCGGTCGAGGACGCCCGCACCGCCTCGGGCCGTTCCACCGGCGGGCGCGGCGGCATGCGCGGCGGCAAGGCGCGGCGGGGGCGCTAGGCCCCGGCCACCCCCGCCAGTGCCGGAAACCCCGCATACCACGCGTCATGGCGGCCTGCATGGTGCTCCATCCCCGGCCGCGTCAGACAACCGCGCGGCGCGACATAGCTGTCGATGCGCCGCTTTGGCCGCTCGTGCCAGGTGAGGTTGAAGGCCGCGCGCTTTGGAAAGAAATACATCTCGGAATAGGGCAGATGATCATGCACCCACCAGGCCAGCGCCCGCCAGTCTGCGCCCGCCAGTCTGCGCCCGCCAGTCTGCGCCCGCCAGTCTGCGCCCGCCAGTCTGCGCCCGCCAGTCTGCGCCCGCCGCGAACCGGTCGGCAAACCAGGGGATCACGATGCAGGCGGTGGCACCCGCAAACCCCTGTGCATCGCGCCGGTCCCGGATATGCCCCGCATAATTCGCCTCATTGCTCGCGCAGCTATACCCCGCCTTGCCCGCCCGCTGCTGGTCATTGCAGAACCCGTTGACGGCGCAGGACCGGTAGGCCGAGCGCACCACCACCTTGCCGAAGGTCGCCTGCAACGGCTCGAGCAGATCCTCACACAGCCGCCGCCCCACCATGACCGCAAGGTCGGGATCATCGGGAATATTGGGGATGCCGTGCAGAGCGGCGACTTCGCTGTAGAGGAACTCGCGCAGGAAAAACGATCGCGACAGCCGCACGCGCCCCAAAGCGTCGAGCGCGGAAACAGTCATCGGGCGACGTGTCATGATCCTGCCTCTCGTGTTCCTGCCGCGCAGTCCCGACCGCGTCAGCCAACCGCCGCGTTGCTGTGGTCTCTCTGACGGCCCCCGGCTTCTTTGTGCCGGAAATACTCCCGCCGGAGGCATCCGCACCCGCCACCCCGCGCCACGGCCGGCGCGGCGGACACCGCGCTAGGCCGCCCAGTCCCAGGGCATCGTATAGGCGCCCAGGGCCTTGACGATATCCTCGTCGCTGACGGTCCCGGTCCGCACCAGCCGCGCCACGAGGCCGCGCTTCTTGTCCTCGACCACCTCTGCCACCTCGGCCGCGACATCGGCATTGGCCAGCGCCGCGTTGAACACCCGTGTGATCGCCCGCTTGCGCAGGTCGGGCTTGAAGATCTTGCCGACCGCCGTCTTGGGCAGTTCGGGCAGGATCTCGATATGCTTGGGATGCGCCGCGCGTTCCTTGACATGGGCCGTGGCATATTCCATCAGCTCCGCCTCGGTCACGCTGGCCCCGTCCACCAGCTCCACATAGGCGCAGGGCACCTCGCCCGCATGGGCGTCGGGCTGGCCGATGGCGCCGGCAAAGGCGATGGCCGGATGGCCCGCCAGCGCCTCCTCGATCTCGGCCGGGTCGATGTTGTGGCCGCCCCGGATGATGATGTCCTTGGCACGCCCGGTGATCCACAGGTAGCCGTCGCCGTCGAGCCGGCCCAGATCGCCGGTGCGCAGATACCAGGCGTCATCCTCGGGCCAGTGGTAGAACAGGTCCTTGTTCTTGGCGGTCTCGGTATAGGTCTGGCCGCCAAAGACGCCGGGCGAGGCCACGCAGATCTCGCCCACGCGGTCGGTCTCGCAATCCATCCCCGTCGCCACGTCGATGATGCGCACATGGCTATAGGGAAAGGGGATACCGATCGAGCCGATCTTCTTTTCGCCGTCGGGCGGGTTGATCGACACCAGGCAGGTCGCCTCGGTCAGCCCGTAGCCTTCGCAGATGGTGACACCCGCCGCCGCCTCGAAACGTTTGTAAAGCTCGACCGGCAGCGGCGCGGAGCCGCAAAAGGCGATCTTGAGCGTCGAGATATCGGCATTGACGGGCCGCTGCATCAGCGCCGACATGGCGGTGGGCACGGTGATCATGAAGGTGACCTTGTAGCGCGCGACGAGCTTCCAGAAATTGTCCATCACCCCCTCGCCGCGGTAGCCTTGCGGGGTGGGGAACACCACATGCGCGCCCGAGGTGATCGACGCGCCCATCACCACGATGGCGGCAAAGACGTGGAACATCGGCAGCGGGCAGATCAGCACATCCTCTTGCGTGAACAACAGCCGCTGGCCGAGCCAGCCGTTGTAGATGATGCCCGAATAGCGGTGCTGCGCGACCTTGGGCATGCCGGTGGTGCCGCCGGTGTGGAAATAGGCCGCCACCCGGTCGCCCGTGCTGTCGGCAAAGGCGAGCCTGGTGGGCTGTTTCGCGATTTCGGCGTTGAAATCGAGCACGCGGGCCTGATGCGTGACGGGGTTCTTGGGCCGCACCAGCGGCACGATGAAGCGTTTGATGCCGCCCAGATAGCGCAGCAGATCGACCTCGAGCACGGTCTTGACATTGGGCGCGAGCGCCACCGCCTTTGCCGCCTTCTGCGCGACATCGGTCTTGGGAAAGGCGCGCAGGGTGACGAGCACCTTGGCCCCGGTCTCGCGCAGGATCGCGCCGATCTGTTCGGCATCCAGCAGCGGGTTGATCGGGTTCACGATCCCCGCGATCTGGCCGCCGAGGTAGGTGAGCACGGTTTCGTTGCAATTGGGCAAGAGATACGCCACCACATCCCCCTCGCCCACGCCGAGGCTGCGCATCAGGTTGGCGGTCTGGCAGACCTTTGCGTGCAATTGCGTCCAGGTGAAGGTCTCCTTTTTCGACGCGGGGTCGGAGAGGAGCTGGTAGCTGATCGCATCGCGCGCACCATGGGCCGTCGCGGTGCGCGTCAGCATGGCATAGGTGGTGACCGGCATGTCGCGCGCGGCCCAGGGCTGTTCGTTCTCGATCGCATCGCGGTCAGCGACAGTCGCATAGGTCATCGCGGTCTCCTCTCCCGGTCTGAAGTCCCGCCCCTTGTCCCCCGGCGGGTTGATTGTCTTGTCCCGCCACGATGCAAAGCGCGCGCCGCCGGTTCAAGCATGACGCAGCGAAACGGCCGGTTTGGCAAGTGCAAAGGTCGGGCGCCGCCGCGGGATGGAGGTGGCGATGAGGGGCTCTGCCCCTCAAACTCCCCGGGATATTTGGGGCCAAAAGATGGGCAGGGTCATTCTGCCGCGACGCCTTCGGTGAATTGCAGGCGGGCCAGGCGGGCGTAGAGGCCACCCTGCGCCACAAGCTCGTCATGGGTCCCCTGCGCCACGATGCGGCCGGCCTCGAACACCAGGATGCGGTCGGCCTGTTTCACGGTCGCCAGCCGGTGGGCGACGATCAGCGTGGTGCGCCCCGCCGACAGCCGTTCGACCGCATCCTGCACGGCGCGTTCGCTTTCGGCGTCGAGCGCGCTGGTCGCCTCGTCGAGCAGCAGCACCGGCGCGTCGCGCAGGATCGCGCGGGCGATGGCGATGCGCTGGCGCTGCCCGCCCGAGAGCATCACGCCGCGTTCGCCGACGTAGCTGTCATAGCCTTCGGGCAGCGCCATCAGGAAGTCATGCGCGGCGGCGGCGCGGGCGGCGGCCTCGACCTCGGCATCGGTGGCGGCGGGGCGGCCGAAACGGATGTTCTCGCGCGCGGTATCGGCAAAGATCACCGGATCCTGGGGCACCACCGCGATCCGGGCGCGAAAGGCGCCGCGCGCCATCGCGCGCAGGTCGGTGCCGCCAAGCCGGATCGTGCCCTCCTGCGGGTCGTAAAAGCGCAGCAGAAGCTGGATGATCGTGGTCTTGCCTGCGCCCGAGGGTCCGACAAGGGCCACGGTTTCGCCGGGGCGCACGGTGAAGCTCACCCCGTCGAGTGCCGAGACGCCGGGACGCGACGGGTAGCGGAACACCACATCCTCAAAGGTGATGTCGCCGGCCGCAAGGTCGGGCGGGGCCACCGGATGCGCCGGATCATCGACGCTGTCCTGCGCGCCGAGCAGTTCGACCAGGCGTTCGGTCGCGCCGGCGGCGCGCTGCAATTCGCCCCAGACCTCGGTCAGCGCGCCGACGCCGCCCGCCACGATCACCGCGTAGATGACGAATTGCACCAGTTCGCCCACGCTCATCGTCCCGGCACGCACGTCATGGGCGCCGATCCAGAGCACGCCCACCACGCCCGAGAAGATCAGGAAGATCACGATCGCCGTCATCGCCGCGCGCACCCCGATGCGGTTGCGCGCGCTGTCGAAGCTCTTTTCCGTGACCGTGGCAAAGCGGGCGCGGCTCGGCCCTTCGTGGCTGAAGGCCTGCACGGTCTGCGCCGCCAGCAGCGCCTCGGAGGCGGAGCCGGAGGAAGAGGCGATCCAGTCCTGGTTCTCGCGGCTGAGCCGGCGCAGGCGGCGGCCGAGCACCACGATGGGCACGATCACCGCCGGCACGATCAGCAGCACCAGGCCGGTGAGCTTGGCCGAGGTGATGAGCAGCAGCACCAGACCGCCCACCAGCGTGAGCAGGTTGCGCAGCGCGATCGACACCGAGGACCCGATCACCGAGAGCACCAGCGTGGTATCGGTGGTGATGCGCGACAGCACCTCGCCGGTCATGATCTTTTCGTAGAAGGCCGGGCTCATCCCGATCATGCGGTCGAACACCGCCTTGCGGATATCGGCCACGACCCGTTCGCCCAGCCGTGTCACGAGGTAGTAGCGCAGCGCCGACCCGGCGGCGAGCAGGCCCGCGATGCCCAGCGCGGAGAGGAAATAGCGGTCCAGCAGCAGGCTGTCGGCGGTTTCGAAATTGTCCACCACGCGGCGCGCGGCCAGCGGCAGGATCAGCGAGACGATGGCCGTGGCGGTCAGCGCGGCAGTGGCCGCCGCCAGCATCCGGCGGTAGGGCCGCAGGAACGGCCAGAGTGCGGCCAGCGCCCCGATGCGTTTGGATTTCGCGCGCTCCTGTTCGGCGGCGATGGGCGGTGCGTCGGCCATGGGTATCCTCGTCTTTGATGGAGGATCTAAGCCCTGAGGCCGGGCGCGGCAAGGGTGCGGCA